>Ga0302347_1001752_pt1 | contig 24783 bp, 24 predicted proteins | sample PhyWR1_FD_202178 | JGI IMG/M metagenome (GOLD analysis project Ga0302347, IMG submission 202178) | Leaf surface microbial communities from wheat plants in UC Gill Tract Community Farm, Albany, California, United States - DLSL W.R1 (v2)... | ecosystem: Host-associated > Plants > Phyllosphere >...
GCCCCGGACTTGTAGGGAACCCAGGTGAAGTTGACCTTTGCTTCGCGTGCGAACTGTTCTTGCAGTAGCTGCGTGACGGTAGCAGGCCCTCCAGCATTGAGCACGCCCGGCTTAGTGCGCGCCAGGGCGATCAGTTCGTCGAGCGATTTAGCGGGTACTGTCTCATTGACCAGCACCAGCATAGGCACTGCGGTCGTCTGACCAATGATGGTGAAGTCGTTGACTGGGTCATAGGGAACCTTCATAGTGTGCGGCGTCAGTGTCAGGGTGGAGTTGATGCCCAGCAGCAGTGTGTAGCCGTCCGGCGTCGCGCGTTGCACTTCACTGGCTGCGATGACGGTGTCACCGCCCGGCTTGTTGTCAACCACCACCTGTTGGCCCCACTTGTCAGACAATTTTTGGGCAATACTCCGCGCTACGACATCAGCTGAACCTCCGGCGCCAAATGGCACGACGAGGCGAACGGGACGTGATGGGAAAGTTTGCGCGAAGGCCGAAGCGGCTGACACCATTACTGTGCAAATGGCCAGGACGGCTGTAGCATTTCGTCGTGTAAAAAACATGATGATTGTCTCCTTGATGTACGGGGCTTAGAAAGTTTTCCTTCTTGCGCCTGCCAGTTTACGGAGGCACTGGTCTCATCACAATTCACGAGTTTTGAAGCATTGTTATCAAAGTGATGCATGATTTGCGACGTTGTTAAAAGCCGCTAACACAAGTCATCTACGAAGCGGGAGCATATGATGGCAGCTGCCAGTAAAAGAAGTGCACTGTGCGTGTCCAGCCGGCACTCGAAGCGAATGCGCAATTTGCCAAAGCCGGCGAACCAAGCGTGGGTTCGCTCCACAACCCAGCGATAGCGAACCAGGCGGTCCTTGCTCTCGATACCCTTGCGCGCAATGCAGGAGGCGATGCTGCTTTTGCGCAGGTAGTGCCTTACAGTGCCTTTCAAAACCTAGAAATTCTTCCTGGTGCCAATAGTTCGGGGGCATGAAAAGAGCACTGGTAACTGATGAACTCTGGTCCATCGTGGAGCCGCTGCTGCCGGCCGAGCCGCCCAAGCGGAAAGGCGGGCGGCCCCGCGTGTCGGACCGAGCCGCGCTCACTGGCATCGTGTTCGTACTGCGTTCAGGCATTCCCTGGGAGATGCTGCCCCAGGAAATGGGCTGCGGCTCGGGCGTGACGTGTTGGCGCCGACTACGCGACTGGCAAGAAGCCGGAGTTTGGAGTCGCTTGCATCAGGAACTGCTTGAGCGGCTGCACTGGGCAGGGCGAATCGACTGGAGCCGGGCCTGTATGGACACCGCGTCCATCCCGGCAAAAAAGGGGGGCGCGGCCACCGGCCCCAACTCGACTGACCGAGGCAAGGCAGGCACAAAGCGCTACCTGCTGACCGACCGCACTGGCCTGCCGCTGGCCTTTGTCCTGGCAGGCGCCAATGTGCATAACAGCGTGCCCCTGGCTGAGCTGCTTGATGCGGTAGCGCCTATCAAAGGCAAGCGCGGCAGGCCCCGGCAAAGGCCAAGCACGCTGCACGCCGACAAGGCCTATGACGCCAAGCGCTGCCGCAGTGCTTGCCGCCAGCGCGGCATTGAACCCCGCATTGCCCGCCGAGGTATTGACAGTAGCGAGCGGCTGGGCCGCTACAGGTGGGTCGTGGAACGCACGCTGGCCTGGCTTGCGCGGATGCGCCGATTGACTATCCGCTACGAGCGAAGGCTCGACATTCACCACGCTTTCACTTCACTGGCTTGCTCGCTCATCTGTCTCCATGCGCTTTAGGGAAGGTTTTGAAAGGCACAGTAAACCAGACGCCTGATGGCAGTTTTAAGTAAACGAAGGCTGCCAGTCAAATTTTAACCCGGGTATTATTGGCTCATCCAATTCAAGCCAAATCTCACTGTGATTGATACCGCCACGCCTTCCTACACCAGTTTCAATGGCCACAAGCGAATCGCCTCTGGCAGCTTGTCGGTCAATGCATTGGCTGTGAAACACACTCTGGCGTGCGGCGTACCTGGATCGCTGCTGACCTTTTGCGATCAGACTGGTCAAGTTGTCGATATCGACCCTCGAGGAAGCGATTCCGAGATGTTGTCGCGTCTTCCTCCACATGGGTGCCAACTTCAAGGAAACGAATCGGCACTGATCGATTCCGGGGAATCTGGCTAGCCACGGGGCCGTGGCCGGCCAAAGCTTGGGGTTGTCGCGCGAGAAGTCACGCTGCTGCCGCGTCACTGGTATTAGTTGGCTGCACAGCCAGGCGGTGCATCGGTGACTTTGCGCAAACTGGTTGATGAGGCAAGCCGGACTCACATGCACCGAGACCGGCAACGCCGGTCGAGTGAATGTGCCAACCACTTCATGTCAGCCATGGCTGGTGATATGGCTGGCTTTGAAGAGGCCTCGCGCGCGCTGTTCGCAAGCGACGCAGAAAAGTTTCGCCAACAGACTGAAGCTTGGCCGCCCGACGTTCGCGATTACGTCAGGCGCCTAGATGTATGGTCCCGGGATGAGGTGACGGGGATCGGTTTTGAATATAGCCGGGTTTTTCTGCCAGGCCTCAATAATGGTCTGGTAGGGCGTTTTCCATCTGAGCGCCTTGAGGTGCTTGGCAAAATTGAAAGCGCAAACGAAGGCGAGCACATGGGCTTTCAAGCTCTCCAAGTCCGGGTAGTGGAAGGCCTTGATCGTGGCTTCCTTGATGGTGCGGTTCATCCGCTCAGCCTGCCCGTTCGTCCACGGGTGATAGGGCTTGGTGAGTTTGTGAATTCAGGGAAGGTTTTGAAAGGCACAGTAAATCTGTAAGTGCTAAACTGAAATCGAATTTAGGTGGCCTGTGAACTTTGGTTAACAGGCTTAAACGGGAAGTCGGTGCGCACGGGTTTATTCACCAACCCACGCTATTCCGACGCTGCCCTCGCAACGGTAAACGAGTCAAAGCCAGGTCCATCGCCACTGTGCCAACGCATGGGAAGGGGGTCTGGCAGAACAAGCCTTTTGGCTTCTTCACTCGTGAGCCCGGAGACCGGCCTGATTTCTTGCGCGTGATCTTGCGATGGGCAAGGGTCAGCAGGCGACAGTCCACAGCGGTTTCGGGCATCTTGTGCGCCGACATCCACTGCTCTTGCGGCTTCGCCTTCTTTTCTGTCCTTTCCTCCTTCGCTGCATCACACCCATTTAATCTATCGCGCGATGGGCGTGGAGGAAACGATATGTTGAGGCAACGCTTTTTAGCGTCGGGTTCATGAGCGGCGGCACTGTCTGGTTTGTGGGCGCTGGTCCGGGCGACCCGAAACTCATCACTGTGAAGGGCAGGGCGCTGATCGAGCGCGCTGGCGCTATTTTGTTCGCCGGTTCCCTGGTCAGCGAAGCGGCCATCCGCTGGGCGCCGGCGGGCTGCGTGATCGCCGACAGCAAGGACATGACGCTGGAGCAGATGTCGGCCTGGCTGATCGCGCAGGCCGAGCGCTGCCAGACCGTGGTGCGCCTGCAGACCGGCGACCCCGGCCTATATGGCGCGCTGATTGAGCTGGTGCAGCCGCTGGACGCGGCGGGCGTGTCGATTGCGGTGGTGCCGGGCGTGTCGTCGGCCATGGCCTCGGCGGCGGCGGCGGTGGAAAGCCTGACGCTGCCCGAAGTCACGCAAACCGTGATTTTCACCCGTGTGGAAGGGCGCACGCCCATGCCCGAGGGCGAATCGCTGGAAGCGCTGGCGGCGCACCGCAGCACCCTGTGCATCTTCTTGAGCATCACGCTGATGGGACGGGTCACAGCAGCGCTGACGGCGGCCGGCTGGTCGCCCGATGCGCCGGTGGTGGTGGTCCACAAGGCCAGCTGGCCGGGCGAGGAAAAAATCATCCGGGGCACGGTGGCGACCATCCAGGGCCTGTGCCGCGAGGCAAAAATCGTCAGCCAGTCCATGATCATCGCTAGCCCCACGCTAAGTGCGCGGCACTGGCAGACGCTGGCCAAGTCCAAGCTGTACGACGCCAGCTTCACGCACAAATTTCGGCGCGCCAGCACCGTCCCGACGACGACTACCCCTACCGACCTTCCGGAGACAACATGACAGCAGACACCATTCTTCTGGTGGGCCACGGCTCGCGCGAAAAATCGGGCAACGACGAAATACTGGACTTTGCCGAGCAGTGGCGCCAGCGCCAGCCTGGCTGGCGCATCGAGGTGTGCTTCATCGAGTTTTCCGAGATCACCCTGAGCGAGGGCCTGCGCCGCGCCGCGACGGGGGCGCAGCGGGTGCTGGTGGTGCCGCTGATCCTGAACGCCGCCGGCCACGTCAAGATGGACATTCCGCAGGCGATTGACGCGGCGCGGTGGAAGTTTGCGGCGGTGCAGTTCCTGTACGCGCCGCACCTCACGGCTTGCGATGCCATCTTGTCCATCGTCAAGCGCCGCCTGAAAGGCGCGATGCAGGCCCTGGACATGCCCGACCCGACAACGACGGGCGTGGTGCTGCTGGGGCGCGGCTCGTCGGACCGGCAGGCCAACGGCGAGATGGCCAAGATGGCGCGCTGGCTGATGGAAGAAACGGACCACGAACTGGTCGATCTGGCGTTCACCGGCATCACCTGGCCACGCCTTGAAAAAGCCGTGCAGCGCCAAAGCCTGCTGGGCATGACGCAGGTGGTGGTACTGCCGTACTACCTGTTCAACGGCACGCTGGTCGAGCGCATCGCGCGGCAGGTCGAAAACCTGAAAATCCAGTACCCAGCCATCCGCTTTACCTCGACGGCGTACTTCGGGTTTGAGCGCGAGATTTACGAGTTGCTGGAAGCGCGGGTGAATGACCTCAAGCGCGGCCTGCCCGAGTCTCGCATGCCGTGCGACGGCTGCAAGTACCGCGAGTTCGGCGTTGAACAGGGGCTGGGCGGACATCACCATAACGATGCCATCGCGCACGACCACGACCACAAACATCCGCATCCGCATGTTCAGGCCGTCATTCAGATTCATGCGCATCCTCATCCGCACGATCACGATGGGCATGACCACGCCCATCCTCATGAAGCGGCCCACCCATGAATACTGCCAACACCGTCACCGAGCAGCTTACCGCCGCCGGCCGCGCCATCGAGCACGACTCCTTTGCCGTGATTGACCGCGAAGTCGCCGCGCACGCCTATACGGCGCAGCAGTGGCTCATCGTGCGCCGCATGATCCACGCCAATGCCGATTTCGACTTCAACGGCCTGACCGATTTTCACCCGCGCGCGGTGGATGCCGGCGTGGCCGCCATCTTGTCGCGCGGCACCCGCGTGGTCGCCGACGTGGAGATGATCTGCGTCGGCCTGTCGGCGCCGCGCCTGGGGCACTTCGGCATGGCCACGCACCAGTTCATCTCGGACGCCGACGTGATTGACGCCGCCAAGGCCCAAGGCACGACCCGCGCCGTGCAGGCCATGCGCAAGGCGCACCGGCTGGGCTTGATCGATGGCGCCATCGTCGGCATTGGCAACGCGCCGACGGCGCTGATCGAGCTGGTTCGGCTGATCCACGAGGAGGGCGCGCGCCCGGCGCTGGTCGTTGGCATGCCGGTCGGCTTTGTCTCGGCGGCTGAATCCAAGGACTTGATGGCGCTGGAAAACGGCGTGCCGTGGCTGGTGATTCGCGGCCGCAAGGGTGGCTCGACGCTGGTGGTGGCGGCGATTCACGCGCTGCTGGGGCTGGCCGAAGCGCAAGAGCTGACGCAGAACACACCGGCATGATGGACAAAAACGCGTCACGCGGCACGCGCACCGGCTTCACCACCGGCGCGTGTTCGGCGGCAGCTGCGCGCGCGGCCACGCTGGGACTGGTCACGGGCCAAGTGCCGGAGCGCGTCGAATGCCTGCTGCCCAACGGCGACCTGGTTGCATTCGCGGTGCAGGATGGCGCGGTGAACGGCCGCACCGCCCACGCCATGGTCATCAAGGACGCGGGCGACGACCCGGACTGCACCGACAAGGCACACCTGACGGCCGACGTGACACTGCGCCGAAACCTGCCGGGCCAGGTGCTCCTCACGGGCGGTTATGGCGTTGGCACGGTCACCATGCCCGGCCTGGGGCTGGCGGTGGGCGGGCCGGCCATCAACCCGGTGCCGCGCCGCAACATCACGGCCAACGTGCAGGCAGCGGCTGGCGAACTGCTGGACGAGGTCGGCTTCGAGGTCTGCATTTCGGTGCCGCAGGGCGTGGAAATGGCCAAAAAGACCCTCAACGCCCGGCTGGGCATCCTGGACGGCATTTCCATTTTGGGCACCACCGGCATCGTCAAGCCGTATTCGACGGCCGCCTATCGCGCCAGCGTGGTGCAGGGCGTGCAGGTGGCGGGCACGCTGGGCCACGGCGTGGTGGTGCTGACCACGGGCGGGCGTACCGAGAAGTTCGTGATGGCTGAAATGCCGCATCTGCCCGAGCCGGCCTTCGTGCAGATGGGCGACTTCCTGCGCTACGCCATGAGCGCGGCGGTGAAGGCCGGCTTGAGGCAGGTGGTGATCGGCGGCATGGTCGGCAAGCTGACAAAAATAGCGCAGGGCGAGACCATCACCCATGCCGGCCGGGCCGAGGTCGATACCGGCCTGCTGGCCGACATTGCCGCCAGCCTGGGCGCGGCGCCCGACGTGTGCGACGCCATTCGCCAGAACGAAACCGCGCGCTATGCCGGCGAGCGCATGGATGCGCTTGGCCTGGGCGCGGCTTTCCATAAGGCACTGGCGCAGCGGGTGATTCAGACCCTGCAAGCGCGCTACCCCGATAAATTTGATTTGAAAGTGCTGGTCTGCGACTTTGACGGTCGCAAGATAGCGGAGGCCCCTTGAATTCCGAAACGATAAACCTGATTGAAAAATGCCGGATCATCGGCGTGCTGGACGACGGCGTCGCCAGCCTGAGCCGCGCCGCACTGGCACATCTGCAGCAGGCGCAACTGGTGATTGGCGGCACGCGCGCGCTGCAGCTGTTTGGCGAACACATTGATCCGGTAGCCCTGCAGCGTGACCTGACCGGTGCGCTGTCGCAGGTGCCCGAGTGGATTCGTGCCGCCCAAACCGACGCCCAGCGCGTGGTGGTGCTGGCCACGGGCGATCCGCTGTGCCACGGCATCGCTGCCTACCTGGCGTCGCGCCTGTGCATCGAGGCCATCGAGGTGATTCCCAACGTCTCGACGCTGCAGCTGGCCTGCGCCCGGCTGGGCTTGCCGTGGCAGGACATGAAGTTTTCATCGGTTCACAGCAAGGATGCGGGCGACTGGGCGGAAGGCGCGGAACCCGGCCACGGCCTGTACGCGCTGCTGCGCGACATTCGGCAAAACGACCGCCTGGCCATTCTCACCAGCCCCGCCAACACACCCGACCGCATCGCCCGCATGCTGATGGCCGAGGGACTGGCCGATGATTTCGAGATGGCCGTGGCCGAACGCCTGTGCCAGCCCGACGAACGCATCGTCAGCGGCATGCCCATCAGTGCCGCCGCGCAGATGCCGTTTGCCGACCCGAACGTGGTGCTGCTGTGGCGCATCCGTGCGCGCACGCAGCCGGTGCTGCTGGGCCTGCCCGACGCCAGCTACCAGCAGCGCTACCCCGAAAAAGGCCTGATCACCAAGAACGAAGTGCGCGTGGTGTCGCTGGCCCGCATGCAACTGCGCGCCAACAGCGTGGTCTGGGACATTGGCGCCGGCTCGGGTTCCGTCGGCCTGGAAGCGGCGCGGCTGTGCAGCCAGGGCCATGTCTACGCGATGGAAAAAAACGTCGATGACAGCGCCATCGTGCGCGGCAACCGCAAAAACCTCGGCATCAGCAACCACACGCTGGTGCATGGCAAGGCGCCCGAAGGCCTGCAGCACTGGCCCGACCCGGATGCCGTGTTCATTGGCGGCTCGGGCGGCGAGCTGGCCGAGCTGATCCGCCTGATCTTGCAGCGCCTGAACCTAGAGGGCTGGTTGGTGATGAACTTCGTCACGCTCGAAAACCTGGGCGTGGCCGTCGAGACGCTCAAGGCGCTGGACGTGGCCTGGGACGTGCTGCAGCTGCAGGCCTCGCGCAGCAAGCCGATTTTGCACATGAACCGCATGGCGGCGGAGAACCCGGTGTGGCTGGTATGCGCGCAAAAAGTCGCCGTGCCCACGCCCGTCAAAGCGAACAAGATGGAAAAAAGCGATGACTGAACTTGATGCGGTTTCTTCAGCGCCCGCGCCGGGCCGCCTGTTCGGCGTGTCTTTAGGCCCCGGCGATCCGGGCCTGATCACGCGCCGCGCCTGGGCCTTGCTGGAGCGTCCCGATGCCGTGTGGACCTACCCGGTGCGCAGCCTGCGCAAGGAAAGCTATGCGCTCGACATCGCGCTGCGCGCCGGGCTGGCGCTGCCGGCCCGGCACCAGGCGCTGCTGTTCCCGATGACCCACGATGTCGAAAAACTCGCCCGCTACTGGCTCAAGGCCGCGCAAACCGTGCAGGCGCTGCTGGCCCAGGGGCAGGACGTGCTGTTTCTGGTCGAAGGCGATGCCTCGACCTACGCCAGCTTTTGCTATTTGGCGCGCGTGCTGCGCGAGTTGGACGCCGACGCCAATATCGACATCGTGCCCGGCGTGACCTCGTTCAACGCGGCCTGCGCCCGGCTGCAGATGCCGCTGTCGGAGCAGGACGACACCATCGCCATCGTGCCCGCCGCCTACGGCATCGCGGCGGTCGAAAAAATGCTGGACGACTTCGACACCTTGGTGCTGATGAAGGTCAAGCCGCTGCTGGACGATTTGATCGACCTGCTGGCGCGCCGGGGCTTGCTGGCGCACAGCCGCTTCATTGAAAAAGCCGGCTCGCCGGTCGAGCGGATTGTTCACGACGTGGCCGAACTCAGGGGCACGAAGGTCAACTACCTGTCGCTGTTGCTGGTCAAGAACCCTGAGCGCGTGCGCGGCGACATGCTGCGCGGCTGCCGCAAGAAAACAAGCATTGAAATCGAAGAGGAAACCTTAGGATGACCATGAACCCCTTGCCTGACAACGCCTGCGCCGTGCGCGTGGTTCTAGTCGCCATCACCAAACACGGCGCGCAGCAAACCGCCGGACTGGCGCGCCAGCTGCCGCAGGCCAGCGTCTGCGTGGCTGAAAAATTCGCGCCGCTCATGGCGGACTTGCCCAACCCGGTGCGCGCCTACAGCGGTGCTTTCCGCGACGAAATCGCCACGTTGTTCACCGAGTTTGACCAGGTCGTTTTCTTTGTCTCGCTGGGCGCGGTGGTGCGCCTGATCGCGCCGCACCTGAAAAGCAAGGACGAAGACCCCGGCGTGCTGGTGGTCGATGACGCCGGGCAGTTTGTGATTCCGGTGCTGTCGGGCCACGTCGGCGGCGCCAATGCTTGTGCCCTGCAGGTCGCCGCGCTGCTCGGCGCCACCGCCGTGCTGACCACCGCGTCCGACGTGGGCAAGACCATTCCGGTCGATATCCTGGGCCGCGAGCTGGGCTGGAAGGTCGAGGCGCCCAAGCTCAACATCACCCGCGTCTCGGCGCATGTCGTCAACGGCGAGCCGGTGGCCGTGGTGCAGGAAGCCGGCAGCCCCGGCTGGTGGACCCGGCCGACGCCGCTGCCGGCGACCATCCACAAGTTCGAGCGCTTTGAAGACGTGGACCTGAACCACTTCAAGGCCGTACTGTGGATCACCCATTCCGAGGTCACGGCCGAGCGCTGGCAGCAGCTCAACGAGCGCCTGGTGGTGTACCGCCCGCCGCAAGCCGCATGAGCGCTGCGACCTTGAAAATCGCCGTCGGCCTGGGCTGCGACCGGGGCACGCCGCTGGCCACGCTGCAGCAGGCGCTGGGCGAGGCGCTGGCGCTGGCCGGCGCCGGGCTGGCCGACGTGGCGGCGGCCGGCAGCATCGATCTTAAGGCCGACGAGCCGGGACTGCTGGCGCTGGCCGCGCTGCACGGTTGGCCCATGACCTTCTACACCCCGGCGCAGCTGGCCGCCGTACAAGTTCCCAACCCGTCCGAGACGGTGCGCAAGTACACCGGCAGCCCGTCGGTCAGCGAAGCCGCCGCCTTGCTGGCGGGGTCGGCGGCGGGGCAAGCGCTTCCCGCCACGGCGCTGCTGGTCGAAAAACACAAGCACCGGGGCGCCGACGGGCGCAACGCCACGGTGTCGCTGGCCTGCTGCCACGGCTTCCATCTGTAAGTTTTTTTAGTTTCTCAACCCCGAAATGGAGCAACCCATGAACGCATCTACCCTCTCTTCTTCCACCGTTTACCCCGCCAACGCAACCCGCAGCGTATTGCTGCAGCTCGCCGCCGGTGCCGCCCTGGGCCTGGTCGTTCTGTACGGCGTGGCCTTTGCCGAAAGCCCGCTGGCGCACAACGCCGCGCATGACGTGCGTCACATCACCGTCAAACCCTGCCACTGAACCCGGAACCAACCCATGATTTTTCAACGATTGATCTGGGCCGGCCTGGCCGCAGCCCTGCTGGTGGGCAGTGTGCAGACCGGCGTACAGCGCTGGCAGGCCGCACCGCTGATTTTGTCGGCCGAGGTGTATGAGCACCAGAAGGCCGAAGCGCCGACGCCGCCCGAATCGCTGACGGCCCATGTGCATGCCGAAGGTATTGCACCCGAGCATGAACACGAGCACGGCAGCGCCAAGGAATGGGAGCCGGAAAACGGTGCCGAGCGCATCGGCTGGACCTGGGTCGCCAATGTCCTGCATGCCTTCAGCATGGTGCTGCTGGTGTTTGCGGTGATGGGCATGTACCTGTACAAGCGCGGCGCGGCGCTGGCCAGCCAGCCGCTGGCCGGCTGGGTGGCAGCGGCTGGCTGGCTCAGCTTTCACCTCTGGCCTTCGCTGGGCCTGCATGCCGAGGTGCCCGGCATGGACGCCGCGCCGCTGCATGCGCGCCAAATCTGGTGGGCGCTGGCGGTGGCCAGCGCGGCGCTGGCTTGCACGGCGCTGGGTTTTGCCCGCGGCCCCTGGCGCTGGGCGGCTCCTGCCGTGTTGCTGGCCCTGCCTTTCGCAGTGGGCGCGCCACACCTGCACACCGACGCGCTGGCCGGATATGGCGCCGAAGCTCACGCAGCGCTGCAGCAATTGGGCGAGCAGTTCATCTGGGCCACGACCTGGGTGGCGCTGTCATTCTGGGTCACGATGGGCCTGGCCTGCGGCCTGGCGTTCGAGCGGTGGCTCAAGCCCGCGCTGATGGCAACTTTTGAGCAGCCCGTCCTGCCCGCCAACCCTTCTCTGAAAGCCAGCCGATGAACCGCCCGCAAGGAAAAATCATGCTCGTGGGCATTGGCCCCGGCAGCCACGAGCATATGACGCACCGCGCGCGCGCGGCGATTGCCGAGGCCGACGTGGTGGTGGGCTATGTCACCTACATCAAGCTGGTGGCCGACTTGCTCGAAGGCAAGGAAGTCGTGCGCAAGGGCATGACCGAGGAGCTGGACCGCGCCGTGCATGCGCTCGAAAGTGCCCGCGCAGGCAAGAAGGTCGCGCTGATCTCCAGCGGCGATGCCGGTGTGTACGGCATGGCCGGACCGACCTACGAGGTGCTGTTCCAGGCCGGCTGGACGCCCGAATCCGACGTCGAGGTCGAAGTTGTGCCGGGCGCCTCGGCCATCAACGCCTGCGCGGCGCTGGTCGGCGCGCCGCTGACGCATGATTTCTGCTCGATATCGCTGTCCGACCTGCTCACGCCCTGGCCGGTGATCGCGCGCCGCCTGGACGCCGTGGCCGCCGCCGATTTCGTGGTGGCGCTGTACAACCCCAAGAGCGGGCGGCGTACCCAGCAGATCGTGCAGGCGCAGCAGCTGTTCTTGCGGCATCGCCGGCCCGACACGCCGGTGGCGGTGGTCAAGTCGGCCTACCGCAGGCGCGAGCGCATCGAGTTCACCACGCTGGACAAGATGAGCGAGTGCGACATCGGCATGCTGACGACGGTGCTGATCGGCAACAGCCACACCTTCGTGCGCCACGGCCTGATGGTTACGCCGCGCGGCTATGCCAACAAGTACGAGCTGCACGGCGACGGCAGCACGCGCGAAGGCGAAAGGGCGGGCCGCTCGCTGTCCACCGGCCTGATCGGCTGGATGGAAAACTTGGCGCTTGACCATGCCGAAGGTGAAACGGTGGCCGCGCTGGCGCTACGCTACCAGCTGCCGGCCGACTACATCGAGGCGGCGCTGAACGCGCCTGCTGAAGACGACGCCGCCCTAAAACAAGCCGTCAGCATTGAGGAGTCCGAAGCATGAACGAGGTGGTCAAGCCCAAGATCGGCAGCTACAAGCGCCATCTGCTGGTCTGCATCGGCCCGCGCTGCACGCAGGATGGTGCCTCGCAGGACTTGTTCGACAGCCTGGGCGACAAATTTAAGACGGCTGGCCTGCACGACGGCGAAATGCGCGTCAAGCGCAGCCGCGTCAGCTGCTTTGCCGCCTGCAAGGGCGGGCCGGTGATGTGCGTGCAGCCCGACGGCACCTGGTACTACAACGTCACGCCCGCCAACATGGACCGCATCATCGGGCAGCATCTGGTCGGCGGCCAGCCCGTGGCGGACTTGGTGTTTCATCAGGGACCGGAGGGCGGCCATGACGCCTGAATCAGGAATGGGCAGGGATGGGGGCTTTGTCTCCATCGTGGGCGCCGGGCCAGGGCCGGCCGATTTGATGACGCTGCGCGCCCTTGACCGGCTTGGGCGCGCCGAGGTGGTGGTGCATGACCGCCTCATCACGCCCGAGGTGCTGGCGCTGATCCCGCAGGCCGCCCTGCGCGTATACGTGGGCAAGGCGCTGGGCGATCATTCGGTGCCGCAGGAGGGCATCCATGCCTTGCTGGTCGGGCATGCGCGCCTGGGGCGGCGCGTGGTTCGCCTCAAGGGCGGCGACCCGTATGTGTTCGGACGCGGCGGCGAGGAGGTGCAGGCGCTGCAGGTGGCGGCTATTTCCTTCGAGGTGGTGCCGGGGGTGACGGCGGCCAGCGGTTGCTCGGCGGCTGCGGGCATCCCCCTGACCCACCGCGACTTGGCGGCCAGCTGCGTGTTCCTGCCTGGCCACCTGGCCGACGACGAGGCCATGCACGACTGGCAGGCACTGGCCCGACCCAGCCAGACCCGCGTGTTCTACATGGGGGTGCAGCGCCTGGCGCAGATTGCCCATCAGCTGATCGCCCACGGGCTGGCGCCCGATACCCCGGCCGCCATCGTGTATGACGGCGCCCGGGCGGGCCAGACCGTCATCGCCACCGGACTGAGCGCTCTGGTGGCATGCGCTCCGGGCTATGGTCCGCGGCCGGGCTTGCTGATCATCGGCGAGACGGTGCGGCTCAGCCCGGCTTTTACCCTTTCTTTGGTTTCCCATGACCATTAAAACGCCCTCGGCGAGCAAACCCTACGACAAGCCTGAGGGCGAGCGCCGCATGTTCGAGCAGCTCGGCATTCCCATCGAGGGACTAGACGACGGCTTCGGTTGGAAAAGCCAGGATCTGGCGCATTTCGCCCAGTTGGCGCGCAATGGCTGGGAAAAGGCCAAGGCCGAGATCCTGGGCGGCGAGAACTTCATGGTGGGGCTCGACGAGCTGACCTGCCCGCTGATCTGCGGCTGGTTGCCGCTGGACGATGCGTTGCTGACGCTCAAGAGCCGCCCGAAGGAGGTGCATGTGGTCATCACCGGCCGCCGCTGCCCGCCCGAAATCGTCAACCTGGCCGATACCGTGACCGAAATGGCCAAGGTCAAGCATGCGTTCAATGCGGGTATTCCGGCCCAGCGCGGCATTGAGGACTGAGGGCGTGAACGCGCCTTGCAACGCCGGCCACGCCTTCAGCCTGTTTGAGCGCCAGGCGGTGTACCGCGCCATTGAAGAGCGGCGCGACATGCGCCACTTCAGCGGCGGCACGGTCGCCGATGACCTCCTGCAGCGCCTGCTGTCGGCCGCCCACCATGCGCCCAGCGTCGGCTTCATGCAGCCCTGGCGCTTCATCCGCATCCGCAGCCGGCCCTTGCGCGAGGCCGTGCATGCGCTGGTCGAGCAGGAGCGGTGCCTGACCGCGCAAGCCATGGGCGAGCGCGAGGACGACTTCATGAAGCTCAAGGTGCAGGGCGTGCTCGACGCCGCCGAGGTGCTGGTCGTTGCCCTGCCGCCGGGGCGCGAAGCCCATGTGTTCGGCCGCCGCACGCTGCCCGAGATGGATTTGGCGTCCGCCGCCTGCGCCATTCAAAACCTCTGGCTGGCCGCGCGCGCCGAAGGGCTGGGCATGGGCTGGGTGTCGATTTTCTGCCCCAACAAGCTGGGGCGGTTGCTCGGCATGCCCGAGGGCAGCCAGCCGATCGCCGTCCTCTGCCTGGGGCCGGTCCATGCCTTTTACGACCAACCCATGCTGCAGGCCGAAAAGTGGGCGCGCCGCGCCGCACTGGCTGACCTAGTGTTTGAAGACCATTGGGGCCAGTTCACTGAGATGCCTGACTGAGCTTCGGATTTACTGTGCGCTGCAAAATCTCCCTCAAAGCGGATTGAAGCAGATGGTCTTGCCCCTACAGGGATTTTCTACGCAGTCAAGAGACGGTATTCGTATTCCTTGCAGCCGAGAAGCACGAAATGACTTGAAACGAGGAGCAGACTGCAAACCTACAGACGGGCTTGTTGCACTGACTCCAGTGCGGCCCCAGATACGAACCGCTCAGCAGGACTCCATCCGTATATCGTGATTCGATTGACCCGAATCACAAGGGGCAAGTCGAGTTTGCCTGCTGCCGGTCTGACCTGTTCATTGCATCTTCGATTTCACGTCTGGCAAGGAAGTAGAACTACACTGCGATTAAATTGCTATGCCGCCGGCACCAGGGCGATAGCGCAGGCCGGATTGACACTCACATGCTGCGCATCACTAACGAACGAGGCCCCCGCGTGCGTCTTTCATCAGGGACCGCTGCCAAAAGCCGCAGCAATCATGTCCGTTTGTAGTTCAGCCAGTCCGCACCTTGTATTTTCTTCATCACTGCTGCCCACAAGAGGTGACGCGTCTACACCTTGGCTCCAGGCATTACGGCGGCTCACGCATGCAAGTCGTCAGGGGAAAGTGTTGCTTGACTTCGGGAAACGCCCTTGTAGTACGCTGAGATCCGTTTCCTGAAGTGGCCCCTATTACGATCGCCAATGCGACAGAAGCGTTGCTGCCACTCCCCGGCATCGGGCCGGTGATGCCCACCATTTGATAAAAGCGTGTGACCAAGTCTGCGCCGTCCGCTTTTGCACCGCGACACTGCTGATCAACGGTGGATCGTTCTTGATGGTTATGGTTATCCCTGGGCATCAGAAAGTCGTCAATGACTTTGACCGGACCTTTTACATCCCGTGTACCTGGATCGCGGAAAGATCAAAATACCACCCACCCGGGTCAATTTGAACCCACCTCCTTTTCAACCAGCGCTTGAGCAGCCAGAGGGCATGGCTTCACGGTTTGCGGTAATGCGCAGCCTTTTTTACAGCGGGTCTTTTATGACCAGCCGACAGTCGGTACTCAAGGCTAAATTTCTCCCTCGATGGGCGGAGGAATTAATTCATCAGGATGGCACAAGGTTTGCTGGACAAAGCGATGTGAGTCTTTAAAAGGAGACTCCTTTGAACGAGCGTGAAACCCTGCTGGTCAATGGTGATGTTGCACGTGCGATTCTTGAGTATCTTGTGCGTCATCCGCATGCAGCCGATTCAGCCGATGGTGTGGCACGCTGGTGGCTGGGCAGCCTGGGCGCAGCGGTGACCTTGCCCGAGGTGGAATCGGCCTTGAGGCAACTGGTGGCGTGCCGGGCCTTGTGTGAGGAAAGGCTGGCCGACGGAACGGCGCTGTATTCTAGAAACGGAAGGCCGACGTCATCGCCATGAACATGGCGGCACCCCCACAGCAGCATGGTCGCGCGGCGATGCTGCTGCATTGATTGGTCTTTTTGCACGCACCGGCAACCAGGAGCTTTACCATGCCATTGGCCTTGACCTATCCCGGCGTTTACATTGAAGAGGTGGCGAGCGGCGTTCGCACGATCACCGGCGTGGCGACATCGATCACGGCGTTTGTCGGGCGCGCGCTGCGCGGGCCCATCGACTCGGATGAGAAAAGCCCGGTCAGCGTGTTCAGCTTTGCCGACTACGAGCGGATTTTCGGTGGGCTCTGGGCCGACAGCACGATGTCGTTCGCGGTTTACCACTACTTCTTGAACGGCGGCTCCGAAGCGCTGATCGTGCGCGTGCACAAGGACGCACTGGTCGCGCAGAGCCCGGCGGCCCCGGCGCCTGCCATCTTCAGCGCGGCCAGTCCCGGCGCCTGGGGAGCGCGGCTGCGGCTGCGGGTGGATTACGACATCGACCCCGATATCGCCGCGACCAATCCGCCGAACCTGCCCAACACGCTGTTCAACCTGCGCGTGAAGGACCTGGGCAGCGGCGCGACCGAGACCTTCCTGAACCTGTCGATCACGGCGGGCCACCCGCGTTTCGCGGGCGAGGTGCTCAAGCAGGCCAGCCGCCTGCTGCGCGGCGCCCCGACGCTGGCCGCGCGCCCCGCCGCCAGCGGCACGCCGGCCGCCAACGCCACGGATCCCTTCGACGACCCCAGCGCCACGGCGCTTGTCGTGGCCGCCAACGCGGACGGCAGCGCCATCACCGCCGCGCAGGTGAGCGCGGGCGGTCTGCGCGCCACCAAGAAAGGCCTGTTCGCGCTGGAGAAAGCCGACCTGTTCAACCTGCTGTGCCTGCCGCCCTTCTCGCCCACGGCCGATGTGGACAAGACCAGCTGGGACGCGGCCGCCGACTACGCTAAGGAGCGCCGGGCGCTGGTGCTGGCAGACCCGCCCTTCATCACGGCCGGCTGGGACGAGATGTCCGACGTGACGGCGGCCAACGCGGTCACGGCCGTGGCCTCGCGCAGCGAGAACGTGGCGCTCTTTTTTCCGCGTATCCGGATGGCCAACCCGCTCAAGGAAAACCGCCCCGAGCCCTGGGCGCCGTGCGGTGCCGTCGCCGGCGTGATGGCCCGCACCGATGCGGCGCGCGGCGTCTGGAAGTCACCCGCAGGGATCGACGCCACGCTGGCCGGTGCGCTTGACCTGCAGGTCAACCTGAGCGACCTGGAGAATGGCAAGATCAACCAGCTGGGCGTCAATTGCCTGCGCAGCTTTCCCACCACCGGGCCGGTGGTCTGGGGCGCGCGCACGCTCAAGGGCGCCGACAGCCTAGCCAGCGAATGGAAATATCTGGCCGTGCGCCGCATGGCGCTGTACCTCGAAGAAAGCCTGTACCGGGGCACGCAGTGGGTGGTTTTCGAGCCCAACGACGAGCCGCTGTGGGCGCAGATCCGGCTGAACATCGGCGCCTTCCTGCAGACGCTGTTCCGCCAGGGCGCGTTCCAGGGCCGCACGCCCAGGGAAGCGTACTTTGTCAAGTGCGACCGCGAAACGACCACGCAGGCCGACATCAACCTAGGCGTCGTCAACATCCTGGTCGGCTTCGCGCCGCTCAAGCCGGCCGAGTTCGTGGTGATCAAGCTGCAGCAGATCGCTGGCGACATTCCCACCTGATTGAACATCTCCCGGAGAAGCACCATGGCCCAGTTTTCCGTCAACGCGCAGCGCTTCGACCCCTACAAGAATTTCAAGTTCAGGGTGAAGTGGGACGGCCGCTACGTCGCCGGCATCAGCAAGGTGTCGGCGCTCAAGCGCAGCACCGAGGTGGTCGAGCACCGCGAAGGCGGCGACCCGTCCACCGGGCGCAAGTCGCCGGGGCGCTCGAAGTTCGAGGGCATCACGCTGGAGCGCGGCGTGACGCACGACACCGAGTTCGAGAAGTGGGCCAACAAGGTCTGGAACTTCGGCTCGGGCCTGGGCGCCGAAGTGTCGCTCAAGGACTTTCGCAAGGACCTGATCATCGAGGTGTACAACGAGGCCGGGCAGCTGGCGCTGGCCTACAAGGTGTACCGCTGCTGGGTGTCGGAGTTCCAGTCGCTGCCCGACCTGGACGCCAATGCCAACGCAGTGGCGATCCAGCACATCAAGCTTGAAAACGAAGGCTGGGAGCGCGACTACGAGGTGGCCGAGCCCGCTGAGCCGAGCTTCAGCGAACCGGCCTGAGCACGAAAGCCCGCATGCGCGCCCGCAACGACACCGAAGCCCTGCTGGCCCTATGGGAAGCCGCACTCGGGCAGCCCACCGAGGCGCGCGCTGAAGCCCTGCTGGGTGCTGCGCCGGAGGGCCGGGGACCAGCGTTCACCCTGGGCGAGCGCAACGCCAGGCTGATTGAGCTGCATGCGCGCCTGTTCGGGCGCGAGATCGAGCTGCTGAGCCATTGCCCGGCGTGCCAGGCGGTGGCGCAATTCAGCGCCGACTGCAAGGCCTTGGCCGCGCAAATGCGGCCGGGGCCGGCTGCTGCGCCACCGCACCGCTTGCAGGCGCACGGACACGCGATTGAGTTCCGCCTGCCCGGCAGCGCCGATGTCGCACAGGCGTGCGCGGCTGAAGGCGAACTCGATTTCACGCAGCGCCTGCTGGAGCGCTGCGTGCTCGCCTGCACGCATGAAGGCCAGAGCGTGGCGGTAGCCCAACTGCCCGAACCGGTGCTCGATGCGCTGTCGCAGCGGATGGAAGCGCTGGACCCCGGCGCCAGCGTGTCGTTCGCGCTCGACTGCCCGCAATGCGCGGCGCGCTGGCAGGCGCCGCTCGATGTGGGCGAGATGCTCTGGCGCAAGGTCCGGGCGGCGGCCGAGCGCGCGCTGCTCGACATCGACGCGCTGGCGCGCACCTACGGCTGGAACGAGCGCGAGGTGCTGCGCCTGTCGCCGCTGCGCCGCGCGGCGTACCTGCAGATGGTGACGGCGGGAGGATGAGCCATGATGGACTTCCTGCACCGACTCAATCCTGCGCGCGAAACCGAGGGCGCGCGCGCGCTGGCGGTGCTGCCTTCGCGCTTTTCAGGCCTGTATCCGTTGCAGGGCATCGACGACCACGCGCGGTCCGCCTGGAGCCTTGGCAACGACGAGACTTCGCTGCGGCCCCAGCCAGGCTTGCCGCCTGCCGCAGACCCGATGGCGGCGGCGCAACGCCCTGCGGCCGCCTCCATTCAGCCGGGGCACGCCTCCCCCATCTTGCAGGCCGGCAAGCCGCAGCGAAGCGAGAGCGTACAGGCCATGTTGTCGCCAGTGGCCAAGCCAGCAAAAGCATTGGGGTCGCCTGGGGCGCCGCCTTCTCGCGCCGTCCAAGACCGTGCTGACGACAACGCAGGGCATGCCAGGCACGCCCGTCCCCAGGCCACGAGTCCGGCGGCGGCGGTGTTGACGGCAATGCCAGCGCTTCAACAGGCCAGCGCGCCGGCGGCCCCGGCGCAGGAGGCTTGGCCCCTGTCGGACGCCAGCCTGGCGCGACGCATTCCCAGGCCGCAGGACGACAGCCAGGTGGTCCATGTCACGATCGGCCGCATCGAAGTCGTCGCCCACACCGCCCCGGCGCCTGCGACAGCACGCACCCCGGCGCCGCGTCAGCCGTCGGTGACGCTGGCCGACTACCTGCGCGGCAGCCCCGGAGGCCGGCCATGAGCAATGCGCTGGCGATTGCCGGGGTGTCGGCAGTATTGAAGGACTTGCTCGACTCGGGGCTGATCGACCACCGGATCAGCGACACGCTGGGCGCCGGGGTGCTGGTGTCGTCGCTGGCGCCCGACGTGGTGCCGATCAGCGGCGACGGCGCCGTGCCCCGGCTCAACCTCTTTTTGCACCAAGTCACCCCCAACGCGGCGTGGCGCAATGTCGAGCTGCCTTCGGCCGACGCCGGCGGGCGCCGCGTGCGCAACCCACCGCTGGCGCTGGACCTGCATTATTTGCTCACGGCCTACGGCATCGCCGAGCTGCAGGCCGAGGTGCTGCTGGGCTACGGCATGCAGCTGCTGCACGACAACCCAGTGCTCTCGCGCGCGGCGATCCGCGCCGCGCTCAACCCGTCGCCCGTGAGCGGCGCGCTGCTGCCCTCGGTGTACCAGGCGCTGCGCAGCGCCGACCTGGCCGAGCAGGTCGAGCTGTTGAAAATCACGCCCACGGCGATGAATGCCGAGGAAATGTCGCGCCTGTGGTCGGCGCTGACCGCGCACTACCGACCGAGCGCCGCGTTCCAGGTCTCGGTGGTGTTGATCGAGTCGCGGGCGCCGGCCGTGTCGCCGCTGCCGGTGCTCACGCGCGGCCAGCGCATCGCGGGCAGCGAGCGCGACGAGGGCGTGCTTGTCACGCCCGGCCTGGTGCCGCCCTACCCGACGCTGGAGTCGGTGCGCGTGGCGGCACACGAGACGCCCTCGACGCTGCAGGCCGGCGACGTGGCCACCGTGCGCGGCCACCACTTGGCAGGAACCGGCCGGTTTCTGGTGCTGCGCAACGATGCCTTCAAGCTTGACCACGACATCGCGCTGCCCGACAGCAGCGACGACACCACGCTCGATTTCACGGCCAGCCTCCCCCCCAGCCTGCCGGCGGGCCTGTACCGCCTTGAACTGCGCGTGCTGCGCCCCGGCGAAGCCGCGCCGCACACCAGCAACGCGCTGCCCGTGGCCCTGGCGCCGACGATTGCATTTCCGCCGGTTGCCATGGCGCGCGGCGCGGGCAATGTGCTGAGCCTGCGCATCGGCTGCCAGCCCGACGTGCGCCCGGGCCAGAAGGTCGCGCTGCTGATGGACACGCGCGAGGCGCCGGCGCAGCCGTTTGGCGCCAGCACCGGGGTGCTGGACTTCAATTTTGCCGACGCGCTGCCCGCCGGCGCCACGCCGCTGCTGCGGCTCAGGGTCGATGGCATCGAGAGCATCGCCGTCAACCGCAGCGCGCGGCCGCCGGCCTTTTTCAACCACCGCATCACGCTGCCCGCATGACCACGCCAGACCCCTCTTCATGGCTTGACGCCAACCAGCGGCTGATGGTGGCCGAGCTGGGCCGCCTGCGGCAACAACTGGGCGCGCAGGAAAACGCTGAAAACCTCGCTTCGGCGCTCGAATCGGCCCGAGCCGCCATGCCGGCCCCGCCCGCCATCGACCATCTGGCGGACGGCTTCGGCCTGAGCGGCTTCGAGCGCGACACGCTGCTGCTGTGCGCCGGGGTCGAGATGGATGCGCAACTCGCCGTGCAGTGCGAAACGGCAGCGGACGAGTCGCGCCGGCAAGGGGCCAGCTTTGGCCTGGCGCTGGCGGCGCTGGCAGCGCCGCACTGGAGCGCCCTGGCGCCTGTCGGTCCGCTGCGGCGCTGGCGGCTGGTGGAGGTCGATGAGTCGGCCGGCCTGGCGCGCGCGCGGCTGCGCATCGACGAGCGCATCCTGCACTACCTGGGCGGTGTGAACTACCTCGACCTGCGCCTGCGCAGCCTGCTGCGCGAAGCCGCGCCACCGGCTGCCATGGGCGAGGCGCACCGCGCGGTCTGCGGCGCCATCGCGGACGCGCTGGCGCCTGAAGACGCCGGCGATGCGCCGCTGCTGTGGCTGACTGGCGACGATGCGCCCGGGCAGGCCGATGTGGCCGCAGAGGTCTCGGCCGCGCTGGGCCTGGGCCTGCAAGTGCTGCGTGCGGACGACGTACCGGCTGGCCACGCGGAAATCGACGCGCTGGCCACGCTCTGGCAGCGCGAAGCCCTGCTGCTCGGCTGCGCCCTGCTGCTGCGTGGCGGTCCAGACCCGCTGCCGGACGCCGCCGTGCGGCTGATCGAATCGCTGCACGGCCTGGTGTTCGTCAGCGCGCGCCAGCCGCAGCCGCTCGAACGCGCCAGCCTGCGCTTTGCCGTGGACAAGCCCAGCGCGCTTGAGCAGAAACGGTTGTGGCAGCAGGCACTGGGCGGCGGCGCCAGCCGGCCCGACGAGGCACTCGACGCCACCCTTGACCTGATAGCCGGCCAGTTCAAGCTCAGCGCGCGCATCATCGAGGCCGAAGGGGAGCGCCTGGCGCCGCTGCTGGCCGCCAGCGACACGCCGGGCAGCCTCATGCGCTCGGCCTGCCGCAGCCTGGGCCACACGCGGCTCGATGAACTGGCGCAGCGCATCGACGCCGTCGCCGGCTGGGACGACCTGGTCCTGCCCGAGGCGCAGCAAGCCACGCTGCGCGAGATCGCGGCCCACGTGCGCAACCGGGTCAAGGTGTACCTCGACTGGGGTTTTGCCGAGAAAGGCATGCGCGGTCTGGGCATCAGCGCGCTGTTTGCCGGGGAGAGCGGCACCGGCAAGACGCTGGCGGCCGAGGTGCTGGCGCGCGAGCTGCAGCTCGACCTCTACCGTATCGACCTGTCGGCGGTGGTGAGCAAGTACATCGGCGAGACCGAAAAGAACTTGCGCCGCGTCTTCGATGCCGCCGAAGACAGCGGTGCCATATTGCTGTTCGACGAGGCCGACGCGCTGTTCGGCAAGCGCAGCGAAGTCAGGGACAGCCACGACCGCTACGCCAACATCGAGGTCAGCTACCTGCTGCAGCGCATGGAGTCGTACCGGGGCCTGGCCATTTTGACGACCAACCTCAAGAGTGCGCTTGACGCCGCCTTCCAGCGCCGCCTGCGCTTTGTCGTGCAATTTCAGTTTCCGGACCAGGCCCTGCGCGAGGCGATCTGGCACCGCGCCTTTCCGGCGCGCATGCCGCAGGGTGACATCGACAGCGGCAAGCTGGCGCGCCTGAGCGTGACCGGCGCCAGCATCCGAAACATCGCCATGAATGCCGCGTTCCGGGCAGCCGAACTGCAAACGCCGGTCTCGATGGCGCATCTGCTGCACGCAGCGCGCCAGGACGCCGGCAAGCGCGAGCGCCCCTTGAGCGACGCCGAGACACGGGGGTGGACATGACGCGCGTGATCGTTCACATCGACCGCCTGGTGCTCAAGGGCTTGCGGCCCGAGGACCGCCATGCCGTCGCTCAAGGGTTGCAGGCCGAACTGGAGCGGGCATGGTCCGGACGCGATGCGGCTTCGCGCCTGCGCGGCCTGGGCGACGTGCCCCGGCTGCAAGTGGGCGGCGTTGCGGTTGAGAAAGGCGCAAGTCCGCAGCGCGTCGGCGAGAGCGTGGCGCAGGGCATCGGCCGGGAGATCGGGTCATGAGCACCGCTGCCCCGCTGCAGCGCCTGGCCGCCAAGCCGGGAATGCCGGCCAATTCAGGCCACGCCGATTTGCTGCTGCAGCGCAAATGCGCCTGCGGCGCATCCACGGCGTCGCTCACCGGCGAATGCGCCGAGTGCAAAAGCAAAAAACGCCTGCAGACCCGGCTTGCCATCGGTGCGAGCCATGACCCGCTGGAGCAGGAAGCAGACCGCGTGGCCGACCAGGTGCTGGCCGCGCCGAGAAACCAGCCAGTCAGCCCTGCGCCGCCGCGCATCCAGCGCTTCACCGGGCAGCCCGCCGGACAGGCGCTTGAGACGCCGGCCAGCGTGGACCGGGTTCTCTCCAGCGCGGGCAGTCCGCTGGAGTCTGCCCTCAGGCAGGACATGGAGCGGCGCTTCGGCCATGATTTTTCGCGTGTCCGGGTGCACTCCGGGGGAACTGCAGGGCAATCGGCGCGCGACGTGAACGCCCATGCCTACGCCGTGGGGCAGCACATCGTTTTCGGCGCAGGCCGGTTTGCACCAGCAACCCAAGAGGGGCGGCGCCTGCTTGCCCATGAGCTGACGCATGTGGTGCAGCAAACAGGCGCTGGGGCGCAGGCTGGCGGCGCGCAGAGAGCGCGGCTGATGCGCAGCCCCAACCTGGACAGCACGATCAAGATGCGCCACCGCGTGAAGAAAGGGGAAACCGTCTTTCAGGTGCCTGCCGGAGGCCTTCTGGTGACGATCACGGCAGGTTGGGGGCCGACCACCGAATGGACCGGCGAAGATGATCGGACAGACAAGGACGACGCGCGACCGGCCTGCAGCGAGGCACCGCTAAACGTGACGCTGACCAAGAAGAACACATTTTTCGACGACGAGTACGGCACCTGCGAGTTCGAGACCGGCACCACCGTCACCAAACAGTGGACCAACCTTCCCGACGGCGACTATTTCCTGACCTTTTACACCGGCAACACCAACCCCAACTGCATGCTGGAAGGCACGGTGAAGGCCTCGTCGGCCACCGGCCTGACCGGCGAGACCTGCACCAAGCTGCCGCCCGGGCCGCTCGAAGTCCTTCACGACGCGCTGGCGCTGGCCGGCCTGGTTCCCGCACTGGGCGCGATTCCCGACACCATCGACACCAGTATTTATGTCGTACAAGGCGACTGGGAAAACGCCGGCCTCTCGGCCATCGCGATCATCCCCATCTTCGGCGACGCCGCCTCGCTGGGGAAAATCGGCGCGCGCACCATCGCGCGCATCGAAGGCAAGGCGGTGGTGAAGGCCGGCAAGGCGCAAATTGCCAAGGGGCTCAAGGCTGCCAAAGCGGCCAAAGCCCTAAGCCAGGCGCTCAAGAGCCCGACCTACAAGGCGCTGCGCGCCAGCGCAGCCATCGACGAAAGGCTGCTGGAGATCGTGCTGCAGCACCGCCGCCAGCTCGTCGAGCAGGGCGCGGGCTTCGGCGCGCACAACATTGCCGTCATCAAGGTGCTGATCGACGGCAAGCCGGCCCTGCTGTCGGCGCGCAACACGGTGCACGAGCTGCATTCGGAGGCGCGGCTGATCGGGCAGATCGACCAGATGATCGCCGACAAAAAGACGGTGGAGGTGCTGCAGATCTTTTCCGAGCGCGTGCCTTGCACGAAAGCGGGCTGCATGCAGGCCATCAATGCACGGTTCCCGAAGGCCGACGTCTTCTTCAGCGTCTCGGAAGACCTGGCGGCCTCGGCCGGCTCCAAGGCCGAGGCG
>Ga0302347_1001753_pt1 | contig 24782 bp, 18 predicted proteins | sample PhyWR1_FD_202178 | JGI IMG/M metagenome (GOLD analysis project Ga0302347, IMG submission 202178) | Leaf surface microbial communities from wheat plants in UC Gill Tract Community Farm, Albany, California, United States - DLSL W.R1 (v2)... | ecosystem: Host-associated > Plants > Phyllosphere >...
CGCGCCAGCAGCTCGACCTGGCTGGCGCCCTGCGGCGCATGCATGCCGCCAGCGCCGAGCTGCAGGAGCGCCCGCTGGCGCTGCTGCTGCCGCCGGGTCCGGTCTGGGTGCAGGCCGATGCGCTGCTGCTGGAGCACCTGGTGGGCAACCTCACCGGCAATGCGCTGGACTGGGCCGGCCAGGGCGGGCGGGCGGCGCAGGTGCGCGTCGAGCTGTCCAGCGACGACGCCGGGCGCATGGCCGTGCTGGCCGTGTCCGATTCCGGCCCCGGCGTGCGCCTGGAGGACCGCGGCGACATCTTCAACGCCTTCGTCAGCCACAAGGAGGGCGGCATGGGCATGGGGCTGGCGATCTGCCGCTCCATCGCCGAGGCGCACCACGGCAGCATCGAGGTGGGCCGCGACGATGCACTGGGCGGCGCACGCTTTACCGTGAGGCTGCCGCTGGCCGATGCGCCGCCCGAACCTGCCGCCCCATCGGCGGCGCCTGTCCCTTCGCCTCTTTCCCTACCGCCCGAGGAACGCCATGCACCGAGCCGCCATTCACATCGTTGACGACGACCCCGACATCCGCGACGGCCTGGCCTGGCTGTTCGACTCGCGCGGCTACCAGGCGGCGACCTGGGACGGCGGCGCCGCTTTTCTGCAAAACGCCCAGGCGCTGCGGCACGACTGGGGCTTTGCCGTGGTGCTGCTGGACATCCGCATGGCGCCGCTGTCCGGGCTGGTCACGTTCGAGCAATTGAAGGCGCTGGGCTGCCCGTGGCCGGTGCTGTTCCTCACCGGCCACGGCGACGTGGGCACGGCGGTGGCGGCGGTGAAGAACGGCGCCTGGGATTTCCTGGAAAAGCCGTTTCAGGACAACGAGCTGGTGGACCGCGTGGCGCAGGCGCTGGCCGCCGCCAGCGCCGTGCGCCATGCCGACGCCGAAAGCCGCCGGCTCAGGCAGGCCCTGGCCAGTCTGAGCCCGCGCGAGCGCCAGGTGCTGAACGAGCTGATCCGCGGGCACTACAACAAGACCATCGCCGACCACCTGGGCATCACCCCGCGCACGGTGGAGTTCCACCGGGCCAACATCTTTGAAAAGATGGGCGTCAGCTCAGCGGTGGAGCTGGCGCACCAGCTGGGGCGGCTGGGCGACTGAGAACGGCTGCGGCCATCCCGGCTGCGGGCAAACGCGCGGCATTTGTCACGGCTCCCGCCCAGTGCGACCGGCCACCGTGCAATTCAGCCAGCCTGCATGCTTGCTCCTAAAAAAATAGCTACACACACAGACCCTGCTTGCGCAAAAGGCCTACCGGAGGCTCAAAGTCGCCTGCGGGCCGCAACGGATGCGCGCCAGCCGCATCGGCACGGCGCGGACACCGGTGCGCGGGCAGCGGCTTCACAACATCCCCGAAAGACAGCCACCCGGCCCGCTCAACGATAATTGGCGGTTCCGCCCAGCCCGCTGCGCGGCACATCCCGCGCCCCTTTTCCGCACCTACCCAAAGAGTTTTTCCATGCCTGTTTACCGCTCCAAGACCTCCACTGCCGGCCGCAACATGGCCGGTGCCCGCTCGCTCTGGCGTGCCACCGGGATGAAGGACGACGACTTTCAAAAGCCCATCATCGCCGTCGTCAACTCCTTCACCCAGTTCGTGCCCGGCCATGTCCACCTGAAGGACCTGGGCCAGCTGGTGGCGCGCGAGATCGAGGCCGCCGGCGGCGTGGCCAAGGAGTTCAACACCATCGCGGTGGACGACGGCATCGCCATGGGCCACGACGGCATGCTCTACTCGCTGCCCAGCCGCGACATCATTGCCGACAGCGTGGAATACATGATCAATGCCCACTGCGCCGACGCCATGGTCTGCATCTCCAACTGCGACAAGATCACCCCGGGCATGCTGATGGCCGCGATGCGCCTGAACATCCCGGTGGTCTTCGTCTCCGGCGGGCCGATGGAAGCGGGCAAGGTCAACAAGACCGACCCCACCACCCATGCCGTCACCTTCAAGAAGCTCGACCTGATCGACGCCATGGTGATGGCGGCCGACGACAAGGTCTCGGACGCCGACGTGGCCGAAATCGAGCGCTCGGCCTGCCCGACCTGCGGCTCGTGCTCGGGCATGTTCACCGCCAACTCCATGAACTGCCTGACCGAGGCGCTGGGCCTGTCGCTGCCGGGCAACGGCACGGTGGTGGCCACGCACGCCGACCGCGAGCAGCTCTTCAGGCGCGCCGGGCGCATGGTGGTCGAGCTGTGCAAGCGCCACTACGAACAGGACGACCACAGCGTGCTGCCGCGCGCGATGGGCTTCAAGGCGTTTGAAAACGCCATGACGCTGGACATCGCCATGGGCGGCTCGACCAACACCATCCTGCACATCCTGGCGATTGCGCAGGAGGCCGAGATCGACTTCACGATGGCCGACATCGACCGCCTCTCGCGCGTGGTGCCGCAGCTGTGCAAGGTCGCGCCCAACACCGACAAGTACCACATCGAGGACGTGCACCGGGCCGGCGGCATCATGGCCATCCTGGGCGAGCTGGACCGCGCGGGCAAGCTGCACACCGACACGCCCACCGTCCACGCCAAGACTCTGAAGGACGCGCTGGACACCTGGGACATCGCCCGCAACCCGTCGGACGAGGTCAAGACCTTCTACCGGGCCGGCCCGGGCGGCGTTCCCACGCAGGTGGCGTTCAGCCAGGCCGCGCGCTGGCCCAGCCTGGACCTGGACCGGGCCACGGGCTGCATCCGCTCAGGGGAGCATGCGTTCTCGCAGGAAGGCGGCCTGGCGGTGCTGGTGGGCAACATCGCGCTCAAGGGCTGCGTGGTCAAGACCGCCGGCGTGGACGACGCCCTGATGGTGTTCGAAGGCCCGGCCCACGTGGTCGAGTCGCAGGACGAAGCCGTGGCCAACATCCTGGCCGACCAGGTCAAGGCGGGCGACGTGGTGATCGTGCGCTACGAAGGCCCCAAGGGCGGCCCCGGCATGCAGGAAATGCTCTACCCGACCAGCTACATCAAGAGCAAGGGCCTGGGCAAGGCCTGCGCGCTGCTGACCGACGGGCGCTTTTCCGGCGGCACGTCGGGCCTGTCGATCGGTCACGCCTCGCCCGAGGCGGCGGCCGGCGGCGCCATCGGCCTGGTGCGCAACGGCGACCGCATCCGCATCGACATTCCGAACCGCTCGATCAACGTGCTGGTGAGCGACGAAGAACTGGCCCGCCGCCGCGCCGAGCAGGACGCCAAGGGCTGGAAGCCGGCGCAGCCGCGCCCGCGCAAGGTGTCCGCCGCGCTCAAGGCCTACGCCAAGCTGGTGATGTCGGCCGACAAGGGCGCGGTGCGCGACCTGTCGCTGCTGGAAGACTGAGACGGCCCGGGGCGCGGCCGCCCCGGCCCCAAAGCAGATTTTTGCATCAAAAAGGGCGGCAGCGCAGGCACTGCCTGCGCAGGTCGCTCTTTATTCGATAGCAAAACCGGCCGTCCCGCCCGGCGTGCGGTCGGCCTTCGCGGCGCTGCGTCCGCAGTCCGCCCGCCCGCAACCGCACCGGCGGGCTTTTTTGCGGCCGGCGCGCGGCTCAGGTGTTCTTGCTGATGGTGATGCTGGGGAACTTGGCCGAGAAGTCCTTGGCCTTGGCCGCGACCGTGATCGCCAACTTGCGCGCCACCGCCTTGTAGATGCCCGCCACCTCGCCGTCCGGGTCGGCCACCACGGTCGGGCGGCCGCTGTCGGCCTGCTCGCGGATCTTGATGTCCAGCGGCAGCGCGCCCAGGTAGTCCATCTGGTAGTCGGCCGCCATTTTCTTGCCGCCGCCCTCCCCGAAGATGTGCTCGGCGTGGCCGCACTGGCTGCACACATGCACCGCCATGTTCTCGACGATGCCCAGGATCGGCACGCCGACTTTTTCAAACATCTTGATGCCCTTGCGCGCGTCCAGCAGCGCGATGTCCTGCGGCGTGGTGACGATGACCGCACCGGTCATGGGCACGCGCTGGCTCAGCGTGAGCTGAATGTCGCCGGTGCCCGGCGGCAGGTCGATGATGAGGTAGTCAAGGTCTTTCCAGTTGGTCTGGCGCAGCAGCTGCTCCAGCGCCTGCGTGGCCATCGGGCCGCGCCAGATCATCGCCTCGTCCTTGTCCACCAGGAAGCCGATGGACATGACCTGCACGCCGTAGTTCTCCAGCGGCTCCATGTTCTTGCCGTCGATGCTCTCGGGCCGCCCTTCTATGCCCATCATCATCGGCACGCTCGGGCCGTAGATGTCGGCGTCCAGCAGGCCGACGCTGGCGCCTTCGGCCGACAAGGCCAGCGCCAGGTTGGCCGCCGTGGTGCTCTTGCCCACGCCGCCCTTGCCCGAGGCCACGGCGATGATGTTCTTCACGCCGGGCAGCAGCTGCACGCCGCGCTGCACGCTGTGGCTGACGATCTTGCTGGTGATGTTGACCGAGACGTTGCCGACGCCGGGCACGCGACGCGCCGCATCGACCAGCGCCTGGCGCAGGCCGGCGATCTGGCTCTTGGCCGGGTAGCCGAGTTCGACGTCGAAGGCCACGTCGGCGCCGCTGACGTGCAGGTTTTTCAGCGCCTTGGTGCTGACGAAATCCTTGCCGGTGTTGGGATCGAGTACGCCTTGCAGCGCGTTCAAAATTGCCTGTTGCTCTACAGCCATCGCGAAAATCTCCATGTGAATCGGGCAAGGCAGGCAGCGGCTTGTCCTCAAGGGGAAAGCAGCGCGGCCTGCCGGGAATGGCAGCGAGTCTAACGCCCCGGCCGCGCCAGGCCGGCCTTGTGGAAATCCGGCATGCTCTTTTTTTGATAGCTGCCTGCGCATGCTGCGCCTGCGCAAGCGGCCTGTTTGATGCCTGAAAAAGCATATTCCGCCTGGCGCGGATGCGCGCCCGTCCCGGCTGCGGGCCGCGCCGCCTCCCGGCGTCAAGCTGCGCTGCCCGCGCCAGTGCCGTAGCCGGCCACCGCCGCGTTCCCGCCCGGCCGTATCGCCACCGCGCAGTACTTGAACTCCGGAATCTTGCCGACCGGGTCGAGCGCGGCGTTGGTCATCAGGTTGGCCGCCGCCTCGTGGTAGGCGAACGGGATGAACACCGCGCCGGGCGGCATGCCGTCGTCGCGCCGCAGGCGCAGCGCCACCTCCCCCCGGCGCGAGCGCACGGTGGCCACGTCGCCCGGCGCCAGGCCCAGGGCGAGCAGGTCGGCGCCGCACAGCGAAGCGGTGGCCAGCGGCTCGATGGCGTCGAGCACCGCTGCGCGCCGGCTCATGCTGCCGGTGTGCCAGTGCTCCAGCTGGCGGCCGGTGATGAGCACGAACGGAAACTCGGCATCGGGCCGCTCGTTGGCCGGGATGATGTCGGCCGGCACCAGGCGCAGGCGGCCGTCGGGCGTGTCGAAACGCTCGACAAACAGGACGGGCGCGCCCGGGTCGTCCGCGTCCAGGCAGGGATAGGTGACGCTCGATTCGCGCTGCAGCCGCTCCCAGGTGATGCCGGCGATCGACGCATGCATCGCGCGCCGCATTTCCTCGTAGACGGCGGCAACGCCGTGGTCCGGCCCGCCGTAATGCCAGTCCAGCCCCAGGCCGGCGGCCAGCCGCTGCAGGATCCACAGGTCGGGGCGCGCATCGCCGGGCGGCTGCAGCGCCTGCCGGCCCAGCTGCACCATGCGGTCGGTGTTGGTGGCGCTGCCGGTCTTTTCGGGCCAGGCGGTGGCGGGCAGCACCACGTCGGCCAGCCAGGCGGTTTCGGTCATGAAGATGTCCTGCACCACCAGATGCGCCAGGCTGGCCAGCGCATGGCGCGCATGGTTCAGGTCGGGGTCGCTCATGGCCGGGTTCTCGCCCATGACGAGCATGCCGCGCACCTTGTGCGCATCGCTCTCGGGCGCCAGGATCTTGTGCATGATCTCCACCACCGTGTAGCCGGGCCGGTCGTCCAGCGGGGTGTTCCAGAACGCTTCGAACCACGCATGGGCGGCCGGATCGCCCACCCGCTGGTAGTTGGGAAACATCATCGGAATCAGCCCGGCGTCGCTGGCGCCCTGCACGTTGTTCTGGCCGCGCAGCGGATGCAGGCCGGTGCCGGGCCGGCCGATCTGGCCGGTCACGGCGCACAGCGCGATCAGGCAGCGGGCGTTGTCGGTGCCATGCACATGCTGGCTCACGCCCATGCCCCAGAAAATCATCGCGCCCCTGGCCCTGGCGAACTCACGGGCCACCTCGCGCAGCGTTTCGGCCGCAATGCCGCAGATCGGCGCCATCGCCTCCGGGCTGTAGCCCCGCACGTTGGCGCGCAGCGCTTCGTAGTGGCTGGTGCGTTCCTCGATGAAGGCCCTGTCGGCCAGGCTTTCGTCGATCACGGTGTGGATCAGCGCATTGAGCAGCGCCACGTCGGTGTCGGGCCGGAACTGCAGCGTGCGCCAGGCGTGGCGGCCGATGTCGGTGATGCGCGGGTCGGCCAGCACGATCTTCGTGCCGCGCTTGGCGGCATTCTTCATCCAGGTGGCGGCCACCGGATGGTTGGCCGTCGGGTTGGAGCCGATGATGAAGATCAGGCTGGCGTTTTCCACGTCGCGAACCTGGTTGCTGACCGCCGCCGAGCCCACGCCTTCGAGCAGGGCGGCCACGCTGGACGCATGGCACAGCCGCGTGCAGTGATCGACGTTGTTGCTGCCAAAGCCGGTGCGCACGAGTTTCTGGAACAGATAGGCTTCCTCGTTGCTGCCCTTGGCCGAGCCGAAACCGGCCAGCGACTTGCCGCCTTGCGTGTCGCGCAGGCTTGCCAGCCCGCCGGCGGCCAGCGCCAGCGCTTCCTCCCACGTCGCCTCGCGAAACACCTGCGACCAGTCGGCGCTGTGGCGGTTGAGCTGCGCCAGGGCCTGCGGGTCCTTGGGCACGCCGGCCTTGCGCACCAGCGGCACGGTCAGGCGCTGCGGGCTGTGCGCATAGTCAAAGCCGAAGCGGCCCTTGACGCACAGCCGGCCGTGGTTGGCCGGGCCGTCACGGCCCTCGACGCTGACGATGCGGTTGTTTTTGACGTGGTAGGTCAGCAGGCAGCCGACGCCGCAGAACGGACAGACCGAATCGACCTTTCGATCGACCGCTTGCGAGCCGATCTGCGTTTTGGGCATCAGCGCGCCGCTCGGGCAGGCCTGCACGCATTCGCCGCAGGCCACGCAGGTGCTGTCGCCCATGGGGTCGTCCAGGTCGAAGACGATCTGGCTGTGGCTGCCGCGCAGCGCAAAGCCGATCACGTCGTTGACCTGCGCTTCGCGGCAGGCGCGCACGCAGCGCCGGCACTGGATGCAGGCGTCCAGGTTCACCGCCATGGCCGGATGCGACAGGTCGGCCGGGGGCTGCTGGCGGCGCAGGGCCTGGAGTTCGGGGCGCACGGCAACGTTCAGGCGCGCGGCCCAGTCGCTCAGTTCGCCGTGCTGGCCGGTGCCTTCTGCCAGCGCCGGGCTCGCAACCGCTGCGGGGAGGGCCGCATCATTGCACTTGTAGCCCATGTCCGGCATGTCCGACAGCAGCAGCTCCAACACCATCTTCTGGCTCCTGATGGCGCGCTCGCTGCGGGCCTGCACATCCATGCTGGCCGTCACGCTGCGGCAGCAGCTGGGCGCCAGGGCACGCTCGCCCCCGATTTCGACCACGCAGGCGCGGCAGTTGCCGTCGGGGCGCAGGCCGTCCTGGTGACACAGGCGCGGAATCCGCACGCCGTGGCGCTCGGCGGCGCTTAGGATGGTCTCGCCCTCGAACGCGTGAACCGCCTGGCCATCGAGCGTGAAGGCGACGGTGGGCCGCGCAACTTCAGCGGTTTGGGCGCGCGTGTTCATCTCAGGCCACCTCATGGGCAAAGTATTTCTGCACGCAGCGCACCGGGTGGGGCGCGGCCTGGCCGAGGCCGCAGATCGACGCATCGGCCATCACGGCATTCAAGTCTTCCAGCGTGGCGTGGTCCCAGCGGCGCGCCTGCATCAGCTTCGCGGCCTTGGCGGTGCCGACGCGGCAGGGCGTGCACTGGCCGCAGCTCTCATCGGCAAAAAACCGCATCATGCTCAGCGCCGCGTCGCGCGCCCGGTCATGCTGCCCGAGCACGATGACGCCGGCCGAGCCGATCAGGCCGCCGTGCGGCTGCAGCGTGTCGAAGTCCAGCGGCACGTCGGCCAGGCTGGCCGGAAAGATTCCGCCCGACGCGCCACCGGGCAGGTAGGCGTAGAGCGCATGGCCCTCGGCCATGCCGCCGCAGTACTCGTGCACCAGTTCGCGCAGCGTGATGCCCGCCGGCGCCAGCTTGACGCCCGGGTGCATGACACGCCCGCTGACGCTGAAGCTGCGCAGCCCGCTGCGGCCGTGGCGGCCAAAGCCGCTGAACCAGCCCGGGCCTTTCTCCACGATGTCGCGCACCCAGTACAGGGTTTCAAAATTGTGCGCCAGCGTCGGCCGGCCAAAGAGGCCCACTTCGGCGATGTAGGGCGGGCGCATCCGGGGCTCGCCGCGCTTGCCTTCGAGGCTTTCGATCAGCGCGGACTCCTCGCCGCAGATGTAGGCGCCGGCGCCCCGGCGCAGCTCGATGCGCGGCAGCAGGCACGGCGGGTCGGCCTGCAACTTGGCGATTTCAGCCTCCAGCAGCGCGCGGCAGCCGGCATATTCATCGCGCAGGTAGATGTAGCAGGCCGCCACGCCCACCACCTGCGCGGCAACCAGCATGCCTTCGAGGAAGCGGTGCGGGTCACGCTCCAGGTAAGTGCGGTCCTTGAAGGTGCCGGGCTCGCCTTCGTCGATGTTGACGGTCATCAGGCGCGGCCCCGGCTGGGCGCGAACGATGCGCCATTTGCGCCCGGCCGGAAAGCCCGCGCCGCCCAGGCCGCGCAGGCCGCCCTCCTCCATGGCCCGCAGCACGCCCTCGGCCTGCACGGCCCCGCCGGCCAGCGCCGCCGCCAGCGCATAGCCGCCATGGGCGCGGTAGGTGGCGTGATCGGTCACGCCGCTCAGCGCGGGAATGCTTTTTCCGGCCCAGTCGGATGCTATGAAATTGCTAGCTGGCAGCACAGGCAGGACATGGGCAGGAGACGCATTCGATGCCTGAACGATGCGCTCGGGCGTGGCAAGCGGGACCGGCGTCTGGTGCACGAGCGCCACCGGCGCCTGTTCGCAGCGGCCCAGGCACGGCGCGGGCAGCACGCGCACCTCGGCGCGGCCGAGCAGGGCCGGCAGGCGCGCCAGCAGCGCCTGGGCGCCGGCCAGCTCGCAGCTCAGGCTGTTGCAGACGCGCACCGTCAGGGCGGGCGCCTGCCCGTCGCCGCCCGCATCGCCCTTGATCACCTCGAAGTGGTGGTAGAACGTCGCCACCTCGTACACCTCGGCCATGGACATGTCCATTTCCACGGCCAGCGCGACCAGATGGCGCGCGTGCAGCCCCCGGCAGGCATCGTTGAGCCGGTGCAGGTGCTCGATCAGCAGGTCGCGGCGATGGCCGCCGGCCGGGCGGGGGCCGATCAGCGCGCGCACCTCCTGGCGCGACGCGTCGTCGGCCTGGCGGCCCTTGCGCTGGCTCTTGCGGCGGATGCGCTCGCGCAGCTGCTCCGGGGTGGCGATGGGCACGGAAGGCATTTCAGGCGGCAGCATGGAAAACGTCATGACGCACTGTGGCCCGCCAGGGCGGCCGCGTCAAATTCAATTGCAGCGTGCCCCGATGCACCCGGGCAGGGCAGGCGCCGCCGCAGAAGCCGCCCGGTCTTGGCAAGCCGTTACTTGCTACTGAATTCATAGCTGTCTGCGCAGGCGCGGCATGCGCTGGCGGCAGTTTTTGCTCCTGAACAGCGCCAACCCAACGCTGCGCCCGCGCGCCAGGCCGGGGCCGCCCCTTAAAATCAAAATCCAGTCCTTTACCGCCACAAGCCTTCTTTTATGACCCAACGCCGCCTGTTCGTGACCACCGCCCTGCCCTACGCCAACGGCAATTTCCACATCGGCCACATCATGGAATACATCCAGGCCGACATCTGGGTGCGTTTCCAGCGCATGCAGGGCAGCGCGGTGAACTTCGTCGGCGCCGACGACGCCCACGGCGCGCCCATCATGATCGCCGCCGAGAAGGCCGGCAAGACGCCGCAGCAGTTCGTGGCCGACATCGCCGCCGGGCGCAAGCCGTACCTGGACGGTTTTCACATCGGCTTTGACAACTGGAGCTCGACCGACTCGCCGGAAAACCACGCGCTGGCCCGCCAGATCTACCGCGACCTGCGCGACCGCGAGGGCGGCTCGCTGATCGAGACGCGCACCATCGAGCAGTTCTTCGACCCCGAGAAGGCCATGTTCCTGCCCGACCGCTACATCAAGGGCGAATGCCCGAAATGCCACGCCAAGGACCAGTACGGCGACAACTGCGAGGTCTGCGGCGCGGTCTATGCGCCGACCGACCTGATCAACCCGTATTCGGCGCTGTCGGGCGCCGCGCCGGTGCTCAAGAACTCCGAGCATTTCTTCTTCAAGCTGTCGGACGCGCGCTGCGTGCAATTCCTGGAGCGCTGGACGCAAGGCAACGACGAAAGCGGCAAGCCCCGGTTGCAGCCCGAGGTGGCCAACAAGGTCAAGGAATGGTTCAGTGTGCGCACCAACCCCGACGGCACGCAAAGCGAAGGCCTGGGCGACTGGGACATCTCGCGCGACGCGCCCTACTTCGGCATCGAGATCCCGGACGCGCCGGGCAAATACTTTTACGTCTGGCTGGACGCGCCGGTGGGCTACCTGGCGTCGCTGAAGAACTGGTTCGACAAGGGCGGCCCGCAGGCCAGCTACGGCGAAACGCTCAGCTTCGACGCCTACATGGCCGATGCGTCGGTGGAGCAGTACCACTTCATCGGCAAGGACATCGTCACGTTCCACACGCTGTTCTGGCCGGCGATGCTGCATTTCAGCGGCCGCAAGACGCCCAACAACGTGTTCGTCCACGGCTTTCTGACCGTGAACAACGGCGAGAAGATGAGCAAGAGCCGGGGCACCGGCCTGGACCCGCTGAAGTATTTGAGCCTGGGCATGAACCCCGAATGGCTGCGCTACTACCTGGCGGCCAAGCTCAACGCGCGCAACGAGGACATCGACTTCAACGCCGACGACTTCATGGCGCGGGTGAACAGCGATTTGGTGGGCAAGTTCATCAACATCGCCAGCCGGGCGGCGGGGTTTATCGCCAAGCGCTTTGCGGGCAAGCTGGGCGAGGTGTCGGGCGACGGCGCGGCACTGCTGGACAACCTGCGCGGCCAGGCCGGCGCCATCGCCCAGTTCTACGAGCAGCGCGAATACGCCAAGGCGCAGCGCGAGGTCATGCTGCTGGCCGACCAGGTCAATGCCTACGTGGACCAGAACAAGCCCTGGGAGTTGGCGAAAAAAGAAGGCATGGAGGCGCGCCTGCATGACGTTTGCACCGTCTGCATCGAGGCTTTCCGCCTGCTCACGCTCTACCTCAAACCCGTGCTGCCGGCGCTGGCCGCGCAGGTCGAGGCGTTTTTGAACACCGCACCGCTGACCTTTGCCGACGCCGCCACCCCATTGGGCAACGGCCACGCCATCGGCGACTACAAGCATTTGATGCAGCGCGTCGATGTCAAGCAGCTTGAAGCACTGTTTGAGCCGCCAGCGCAAGCGGAGCCTGCGCAAGCAGCTATCGAAACCGTAGCACCCGGCGGCGAGGACATCGCCCCCGCCATCACCATCGACGACTTCGCCAAGGTGGACTTGCGCATCGCCAAAATCGTGAATTGCGAGGCCGTCGAAGGCTCGAACAAGCTTCTGCGCCTGACGTTGGACGCCGGCGAAGGCCGGATGCGCAATGTCTTCAGCGGCATTGCTTCTTGCTACCAGCCCGCCGACCTCATCGGCAAGCACACGGTGCTGGTGGCCAACCTGGCGCCGCGCAAGATGAAGTTCGGCATCAGCGAAGGCATGGTGCTGGCCGCCAGCCACGCCGACGAGAAGGCGCACCCGGGCATCTACGTGCTGGAGCCCGTCCCGGGCGCGCTGCCCGGCATGCGCATCCACTGAGCGCGCAGCCCGGCGCACCACCCCCACAGCCAGACGGAACCCGGCCCATGACGCATTCAACCCACTTTCGCGCCCGCCTGGGCGCCTGCGCGCTCGCCGCCCTGGCGGCCTTCGCGCTGCCCGGCTGCGCCGTCGTCACCGCCGTGGACACCGTCGCCTCGGTGGCCATCGGCACGGCCGGGCTGGCCGCCAGCGCGGTGATCGGCACGGCGCGCATTGCCGGCTCGGCCGTCGGCGCTGCGGCCGACGCGGTGCTGCCCGGCTCGGACAAGTAGCGCTGCCGCCTCGCCCGCCATTGCCGCGCAGGCGGGAATCCAGTGGAAACGGCCATGTCCATGGGACGGGCCTGGCGGTGATTTTGCGGTTCTCCTGACGATTTTCACGCCGAAAAATACAGGCGCGGGCGCACAATGTTTGCTCATGCACATGCCCATTCACTTCGCCCGGTTCCGCCCCCGCCTGCTCTCGGCGGTGGCCGGCTACAACCGGGAACGATTTTTCAAGGACGCGGGCGCAGGCCTCACAGTGGGCATCGTCGCGCTGCCGCTGGCCATGGCCTTTGCCATTGCCTCGGGCCTCAAGCCCGAGGCCGGCATCTGGACGGCGATCATCGCCGGCGCGCTGATCGCGCTGCTGGGCGGCTCGGCGGTGCAGATCGGCGGGCCGGCCGGTGCCTTCATCGTCATCGTCTACGGCATCATCGAGCGCTACGGCCTGCCCAATCTGCTGCTGTCCACCGCCTGCGCCGGCGTGCTGCTGTTCCTGCTGGGGTTCCTGAAGTTGGGCACCCTGGTGCGCTACGTGCCGGTGAGCATCGTGGTCGGCTTCACCAACGGCATCGCGGTCCTGATCGCGCTGTCGCAGGTCAAGGACCTGCTGGGGCTGCAGATCGCCAAGATGCCGGCCGATTTTTTCTCGCAGCTGCGCGCCATCGGCCAGCACATCGCCAGCGTGAACTTCTACGCGCTGGCGCTGGGGCTGGCCTGCGTGGTCGGGCTGCTGGTCTGGCCGCTGCTGTTTGACACGCAAAAGCGCTACGCCAACGCCTTCACCAACCGGCTGATCCGCCTCATCCAGGCCGGCGAGGGGCTGCAGCTCAAGCGGGCCACGCGCATCGCCTCGCACATGCCCGGGCCGATCGTGGCGCTGCTGTCCCTGACTGCGCTGGCCTACCTGCTGCACCTGCCGGTCGAGACCATCGGCACGCGCTTTGGCGGCATTCCGCGCGCGCTGCCCGGTTTTGAGTTTCCAAACTTTTCCTGGGACACGGTGCGCCTGCTGGTGGCGCCGACCCTCACGATCACGATGCTGGGCGCGGTCGAGTCGCTCTTGTGCGCGCGCGTGGCCGACCAGATCTCGGGCCTCCCCCGCCACGACCCGAACCAGGAGCTGATGGCGCAGGGCGTGGCCAATTTCGTCGTGCCGTTCTTTGGCGGCATGCCGGCCACCGGCACCATCGCCCGCACCGTGACCAACGTGCGCGCCGGCGCCACCTCGCCGGTCTCGGGCCTGGTGCATGCGCTGACCCTGGTGCTGGTGGTGCTGGTGGCCGCGCCGCTGGCGGTGCACGTGCCGCTGTCGGTGCTGGCCGGCATCCTGCTCTACGTCGCCTGGAACATGGGCGAATGGCGCGAGTTCGCCGAACTCAAGCGCGCCAGCAGCCACTACCGCCTGCTGATGCTGGGCACGTTCGGCCTGACGGTGGTGTTCGACCTGACGGTGGCGCTGCAGGTCGGGCTGCTGCTGGCCTGCGTGCTGTTCGTCAAGCGCATGAGCTCGCTGTTTCAGGTGGCGCTGGTGTCGCAGACCGAGACCGAGGCCAGCTTTCGGCTCTACGGGTCGCTGTTTTTCGGCGCCGTGGCCAAGATCGACCCGATTTTGAGCGTGGTCGAAGGCACCCGACAGGCCTTGCTGATCCATCTGGACCTGCGCTCGCTGCAGCTGCTCGACACCTCGGGCCTGGATGTGCTGGAGCAGCTGCAAAAAGCCATCGCCTCGCGCGGCGGGCGCCTGGTGCTCTCAGGCCTGAATGCCCAGCCGCGCGAGGTGATGGAGCGCGCCGGCTTTCTGGCGCATGTCGAGACAGCGTGAAAACGACCGTTGCCTTTGCCCAAGCGCTGTTGAGCCGCTGCACTTGAAAGGTGCCTTGAATGCAGCGCGGGCGTGGCGGTCGCGCCTTCAACGCCGCAAGGCATTGTCCTACCGGCAAGGCGTTGGTGGCGTTCATAAGCTTGCAACGTTTTCGCCGCCTTTTTTAGGAATCGAGAACCGCAACAGCTCCTGAGGCAACGTGGTCCTGAAAGGAACAGCCATGTATCCTTGCATCCCTTGTCGCCTTGCCCCCGGCCTGCCACTGTTGACAGCCGTTGTGTTTTCCCTTTCAGCCTGTGGCGGCGGCGACCCTGGACCGGCAGTTGGTTCTGGCGCGAGCGCCGGTGTTCTGGTCTCGGGGTATTCCCAACAAAAGAACCCGTCGCAGACCGGAAACACTGACCACAAGGTTGAACCGTGGACCGCCAGGTCGGCACTGTCCGGCCAGCCGGTGTCGCAGGTGAACACGACCACGCAAGGCGACCAGGTGCTGCGCAGCCTGGGCGCAGTGGACGAGGACGGCTACACCGTTGCATGGCTTTCAGGCAATGACGGGATTTTCATGCAGCGCTACGACAGCGCCGGCTCGAAGGTGGGCGGGGAAACGCAATTACAGCTGGACATCAGGGACGTCAGCGCATCTGTTCGTGCCGAGGCCCTCAGCCTCAGTTCGGTCGCCGTCCTGCGCGATGGCAGCGTGGTGGTGGCCTACCCCGTGGCCAGGCCCGCCGACCCTCCGGTGCCGAACAGTTATGCCTTGAAGGGCGGCATCTATTTCCAGCGCTTCGATTCGACGGGTGCGCAGGTGCTGGCCGAAACCGAAGTTTTCTCCCGCACGTTTGTTCCGAACTACCGGCCGCCAGGGCTGGGAAACGTCAAGGCGATTGCACTGGCGGATGGCGGCTTTGCCATCGGTTGGGCGGCAACCCAGCCTTCCTCGATAGGAATAGGCACGGCCTTTTCAGTGCGGCGCCATGACGGCGCCGGGCAAGCCGAGGGTGCGCCGGTCGGGGTCGGGGTGCCGAGCATAAACAGTCCGGCAGAATCGACGTATGCCTTGAGGCCAGACGCATTCGGCGGCTATGCGGTGTTGACGTCGCAGCAGCGCAAGGACCACACGCCCTTGTTGTCGCTGACCTACTTCGACACCGGCAATGCGCCGCAGCCGGTCCCGCTGCCGGACGGAACCACTGACGCGTTGCTGCTGCCGCTTGAAGGCGGGCGTTTCGTGCTGTTTGGGCAAGGCAACGCCGGCGCGTACCGGCAATTCCTCGACAGCGGGGCAAACCCGGTCGGCGCGCCCACGCCGCTGTCCGCCCTGCCTTTGGCCGCCCAGGAGCTGGCCGATGCAAGCTATGCGACTTTCACCGCTGTTGCTTTGGGTGTCTCGGCACAACGCTTTAGCAGCGAGGGAGTGGCGACAGGCGAAAGCGCGCTGATCGCTGCCCAGGGCTCGCCCGTGAGCGTGGCGGCGCTGGCCGACAGCGGCTTTGCCGCAGCCTGGACCGCGGCCGGCGCGCTGGCCGATCAAGATGTGTTTGCCCAGCGTTTCACGGTTTCCGCCGACCCCGTTCATGCCGGCGCCAAGGCCAGGCGCAAGGCCTGCAAGGCAAGCGCCGTGGGCCAGGGGCTCAAAGGCAAGGCGCGAAAGCAATTCATGGACGGCTGCCTGAAATACTGAGTTCCACCGTCTCTTGGCATGGCGGCAGAGCCGTTCGGTGCCCCCTATCGGCTTTTGGGGTAGACGCTTTCCTCGTCGGCCGATTCGGTGCGCAGCACCCGCAGATCAGGGTCGAACACCACGGTAAAGATCATCGCGGTGTTGGGCGGGTTCAGGTAGCGCCAGTCGTAATGCGTTTCGCGCTTGAGCGCAAAGGGCGTGACCTTCATCGGCTTGCCCAGCATCTTGCGCACCTGCTCCATCGGCATGCCGGGCTGCACCCTGGCGAAGTTCTGCGGGCTCAGAACCTGGCGCAACGCGGTCATTTTTCCGTCCGGGCCGATGGTGATCATGTAGTTGACGTTGCCGGCCGGCTGGCGGTTGTATTCGAGCGTGCGCGCGCCCGGCTCGGCGGCCGCACCCGGCTGGGGCAGCGCAGCCATGTCCCGCGCGTCCCAGATTTTTTCGGGCTGGCCAAAGCGCGCGCGCACGTCGGCCTCGGTGGCCACGCCTTCTTCGAGCTCGGTGATGCGCTGCTGGTCGCAGCCGGCCAGCCCCAGGATGAATGACAGCAGTCCCATGGCGAGCACTATCCTTTTGGAAACTTCCGGCACGCCCGCACCCGCGTGCTGAGCCCCGGCGGAGCCGGAAAAACGAATTGATGAAGACAAGGCATCCCCCCGTTAAAATCTTGCCACTATACGTTTTTAGGCAGTCCAGACCCATGTCCATTTTTCGCAGCCCCGACTACACCTCCGAATTCACCGCCTTCCTTGACGAGCTCAAGGCGAAGAAGCCGGCAATCGAAGCTGGGCAGCGCGCCGGGCGTGCCATCTGGTGGGACAAGGCGCTGAACCGGGCCGACGAGGCCGACTATGCTGAGTCCCGCGTGCCGCAAAAATCGTATGTGTACGGCACCAGCCCGCACCCCAACGGCAACGACGCTTAAAGCCAAAGCAGGCTGCGGCGGGCGCCCGGCCTGCGCAGTCAGCTCTGTATTTCATAGCAGCAATCCCCGACGGTCCGATTTCCCCCTTCCCATGCTGCCTTGATGCCTTCTTCCTCACCTGCCCTGGCGGCGCCGCAGCCTTTGCAGGCGCAGAGCGCGCCTGACGCGGCCAGCCCCGAACTGCCGGGCATGGTCGATCCGGTCGCGCTGGCGCGCCTGTATGGCGAGCCGATGTTTGCCATGCCGCGCGACCTGTACATCCCGCCGGATGCGCTGCAGGTGTTCCTCGACGCCTTCGAGGGGCCGCTGGACCTGCTGCTCTACCTGATCCGCCGGCAGAACTTCAACATTCTCGACATCCCGATGGCCGCGCTCACGCGCCAGTACCTGGTCTATGTCGATGAAATCCGCGCCAGCAACCTGGAGCTGGCGGCCGAATACCTCCTGATGGCCGCGATGCTGATCGAGATCAAGTCGCGCATGCTGCTGCCGCCCAAAAAAGCCGCAGTTGACGCCGAAGCCGAAGACCCGCGCGCCGAGCTGGTGCGCCGCCTGCTCGACTACGAGCGCATCAAGCTGGCCGCCCAGCGGCTGGGCGCCATGCCGCAGCTGGGCCGCGACTTCCTGCCCGCCCAGGTTCATGTGGAGCAGTCCACGCAGCCGCGCCTGCCGGAGGTGACGCTGGCCGACCTGCAGGAAGCCTGGCTGGGCCTCATCCAGCGCGCCCGGCTGGTGCAGCACCATGTCATCTCCCGCGAGGCGCTGTCGGTGCGCGAGCACATGAGCATCGTGCTGCGCCGGCTGCAGGGGCGCCGGTTCCTCGAATTTGCCGACCTGTTCGATGTTTCGCGCGGCGTGCCGGTGCTGGTGGTCACCTTCATCGCGCTGCTGGAGCTGGCCAAGGAATGCCTGCTGGAGATCACCCAGGCCGAGTCCTTTGCGCCGATCTACGTGCGCCTGGCCTACACGCCGGCCTGACGGCACTGGTTTTTCCTTCATCACTTTTGGCCCCCACCATGATTCATGATTTCGATGTTCTGATTGTCGGCAGCGGCCTGGCCGGTCTGTCCGCCGCGCTGCACCTGGCGCCCACGCACCGCGTGGCCGTCATCACCAAGCGCGCCATCGCCGACGGCTCCAGCGGCTGGGCGCAGGGCGGCATTGCGGCCGTGCTGGCAGACGGCGACAGCTTCGCCGCGCACATCGAGGACACGCTGGTGGCCGGCGCCGGCCTGTGCGACCTGGCGGCCACGCGCTTCGTGGTCGAGAACGCGCCCGACGCCATCGGCTGGCTGCGCGCGCTGGGCGTGCCGTTCTCGCTCGAAGACGGCGAGCTGCACCTCACGCGCGAGGGCGGCCACGGCGCGCGCCGCATCGCCCATGTGACGGACGCCACCGGCGCGGCCGTGCAGCGCACGCTGATCGACGTGGTGCGAAGCGCGCCCGGCATCACGGTGTTCGAGAACCACACGCTGGTCGATGTGATCACCGCGCGCAAGCTGGGAGTGCCCGGCCCGCAGCGCTGCCTGGGCCTGTACGCGCTGGACGAGACGACCGACGAGGTGCTGACCTTTCGCGCGCCGCAGACCATCCTGGCCACCGGCGGCGCCGGCAAGGTCTACCTCTACACCACCAACCCTGACACCGCCACCGGCGACGGCATCGCGGCCGCCTGGCGCGCCGGCTGCCGCGTGTCGAATCTGGAGTTCATCCAGTTCCACCCCACGTGCCTGTACCACCCGCTGGCCAAGTCCTACCTGATCAGCGAGGCCGTGCGCGGTGAAGGCGGGCGGCTGGTGCTGCCCGACGGCACGCGCTTCATGCTGGACCACGACGCGCGCGCCGAACTGGCGCCGCGCGACGTGGTGGCCCGGGCCATCGACTACGAGATGAAAAAGCGCGGCCTGGACTGCGTGCACCTGGACATCTCGCACCAGAGCCCGGCGTTTTTGCACGAGCACTTTCCCAACATCCTGGCGCGCTGCGCCGAGCTGGGCATCGACATCACGAAGGAGCCCATCCCCGTGGTGCCGGCCGCGCACTACACCTGCGGCGGCGTGCTGACCGACCTGGCCGGGCGCACCGACCTGCCGGGCCTGTTCGCCATCGGCGAGACCGCTTGCACCGGCCTGCACGGCGCCAACCGGCTGGCCAGCAACTCGCTGCTCGAATGCATGGTGTTCGCCCGCGCGGCCGCGCAGGCGATTGCCGCCGCGCCCGCGCTGGCGGCCTGCGACCTGCCTGCCTGGGACGACAGCCGCGTGACCGACGCCGACGAATGCGTGGTCATCTCGCACAACTGGGACGAGCTGCGCCGCTTCATGTGGGACTACGTAGGCATCGTGCGCACCAACAAGCGGCTGGAGCGCGCCGCCCACCGCATCACGCTCTTGCAGGCCGAGATCGACGAGTTCTACGCCCACTTTCACGTCACGCGCGATTTGCTGGAGCTGCGCAACCTGGTGCAGGTGGCCGCGCTGATCGTGCGCTCGGCGCAGCTGCGCCGCGAAAGCCGGGGGCTGCACTTCAGCCGCGACTATCCGGCGCTGGCCGCGCCGGCCGCGCCGACGATCCTGGTGCCGCCGGTGGCCTGAAGCGGCTGGGACCGGCAGGCCTTTTCAGCATCAGATCGGCCCGTAGCCCTTGTTCAGCCTTCGCTTTTAGCTATTTTTTTCATAGCAAGGCATGCGGCGCAAGCCAGGGCCGGCGCGTCAGTCCAGGCGGATGTTGCTGGCGCGGATCACCTTGGCCCATTTTTCGCGCTCGGCTTTTGCATAGGCGGCCATCTGCGCGGGTGTGCTGGGAATCGCCTCCAGGCCCAGCGTCTGAAAGCGCGCCTTGACCTCGGTGCTGTCCAGCGCGGCCATCAAGGCCTTGCTCAGTGCGGCCACGGCCTCAGGCGGCGTGGCGGCGGGCACCACCAGGCCTTGCCAAGCATAGGCCTCAAAACCCTTCATGCCCTGCTCGGCCAGCGTGGGCAGGCTGCTGAAGGTGGCGATGCGCTTGGGGCTGGCGACGCCGATGGGAATGAGCCGGCCCGACTGGATGTGCTGGTAGCCGCTGGCGGTGTCCACGAACATCATCGGCACCTGCCCGCCGATCACGTCCTGCACCGCCGGCGCGGCGCCCCGGTAGCCGACGTGCGTCAGCTTCAGGCCGCCCAGTTCGCGGAACAGCTCGGTCGCCAGGTGGTGCGGGCTGCCCGCGCCGGGCGTGGCATAGTTCACGCCGTTGGGCTGCTTTTTGGCCCAGGCAAGGAACTCGGCCAGGTTTTTCGCCGGCACGCTCGGGTTGACCACCAGGATCATCGGAAAGCGCGCCATCAGGCCGACGGGCGCGAAGTCCTTCTCGACGTTGTAGCTGAGCTTGGAATACAGCGCCGGGTTGGCCGCCAGGGTGGCGGTGTCGCCGGTCAGCATCACGTAGCCGTCGGGCCTGGCCTTGGCGGCGTAGTCGGCACCGATGTTGGTGGCCGCGCCGGGCTTGTTGTTGATGACGATGGACTGGCCCAGCGTGCGGCCCATGGGCACCGACAGGATGCGCGCCACCACGTCCGAGCCGCCGCCGGCCGGATACGGCACGACCCACTCGATGGGCTTGTCGGGATAGGCCGCCGCTGCCGCGAGGGGCAGGGCCAGCAAGGCGGCGCTCAGCCAGCGGCGCAGGGGGGAAAAACGGTGCATGGGGACTCCAGTGATCGCGAACAGGAAAAACCCGCTACGGCCGGCAGCAACTGCCCTGCCCGCGCGGCAAAGGGGGCCGATGATAGGCAGACCTGGTTGCGCGCACAACTAGGGAATCTACCCCCCAGGACAGGCGCCCGGGGAGCGGCGGCGGGCCGGGCGCCTCAGCCCTGCAAGTCTTCGCCGGCCGGCGCGCCGCCCTCGGCGGCCAGCCGTGCATGGACGACCAGCCGGTCGAGCAGCTGGTTAAGCTGCGCGCGCTCGGACGCGCTCAGGCAGGCGACGATTTCGTCATTGCGCCGTGCGATCACCGGCATCAGGCGCTGCCACGCCGCCTCGCCTTCGGGCGTCAGGGTCAGCACCACGCCGCGCCCGTCGGTGGCGCTGGCCTCCTTGCGCACCAGGCCCTGATCGACCAGCGACTGGGCGGCGCGGCTGGCCTGGCCCTTGTCCAGGTTGGCCCGAAAGGCCAGATCCTTGACCGACAGCGGCGTGAAGCTGCCGATGGCCGACAGGCAGCGCCCTTCGCTCAGGGCAATGCCGGCATCGTTCAGGTAGGCGCCCTGGGTGAGCCGGTCGGTGAGCTTGGACAGCGTGTGCAGCCTGTGGGTGAACATGCGTTCCAGCGAAAACGGATCGGAAACAGAAGACATTGCGGCGCCAGGCATTGAAAAAAGGAAAGGACTGGAGAATCACTATACGTGAGGCCAGCCGTCATTTTTTACCGGAGCCCGCCCGCCACCCGGGTAAATACCGACGCCGGTTTTTTGCCAGGCGTCAATAATAGTTGCCAATGCAACCAGTTTTCAAGCCCTTTCATGCGCCGTCGGGCGCAGGCAGCGACAACCGCACGCCATGCCGGCGCCAACCCGGGCGCTGATTCCTTCGCGCATCTTTGCCAGCCCCACCAGCCCCATGCACCAGCCCACCACCCAGCCCCGCCCCTCGATTTACTACCCCTACCGGGTTCACGCGCCCTGGCTGCCCTCAAAGCACGCGGCGCAGGAGCGCCAGCAGGTCGTGATCGCCGGCGCCGGCCCGGCCGGCATGGTCGCCGCGCTGGAGCTGGCGCGCCTGGGCGTGCCCAGCGTGCTGCTCACGCCGGAGCTGCAGGTGTCGCAGGGCAGCCGCGCCATCGTCTTCACCCGCCGCTCGATGGAGATCCTGCAGCAGGTCGGCGTGGCCGGCCGCATGACTGAGGGCGGCCTGCCCTGGCGCTTTGGCAACTCCTACTACCGGGGCCAGCGCGTGTTCCGCATGGAAGCGCCGCACGACGCGGACGACCGCTTCTTTCCCATGCTCAACATCCAGCAGCAGTACCTGGAGGAATACCTGATCGACGCCTGCCAGGCCAGCGCGCTGATCGACCTGCGCTGGGGCAACAAGGTCACTGGCGTGGCGCAGGACGCCAGCAGCGCCCGCGTGACCATCGACACGCCCGAAGGCCCGTACCAGTTGGACACCGACTGGCTGGTCGCCGCCGACGGCGGGCGCTCGGACATCCGCGGCGCCCTGAAGCTGCAGATGGAGGGCTCGTCCTACGAGGGCCTGTTCGTGATCGCCGACATCCGCATCGACCTGCCGCTGCCGACCGAGCGCCTGGCCTACTTCGACCCTGACTGGAACCCGGGCAACACCATCCTGATGCACCGCGAGCCGCACGGCATCTGGCGCGTGGACTACCAGCTGCCGCCGGGCGAGACGCCCGAGGAGGCGCTGCGGCCCGAATCGCTCAAAAGCCGCATCGATGCCCAGCTGGCGATGATCGGCCACGCCGGCGTGCCGTGGGAGATGGACTGGAACTCGGTCTATTCGGCGCGCACGCTGACGCTGCCCGACTACGTGCAGGGCCGGGTGCTGTTCACCGGCGACGCGGCGCACCTGCTGCCGATCTTCGGCGTGCGCGGGGCCAACACGGCGTTTCAGGACGCGCAGTCGCTCGCCTGGCACCTGGCCTTCGTGGTGCGCGGGCTGGCGGGCGACAAGCTGCTGGCCAACCACAGCGCCGAGCGCGTCGGCGCGGCGCGCGAGATCATCGAGGAGGCCGGCAAGAGCACGCGCTTCATGGCTCCGCCCAGCCGGGGTTTCAGGCTGCTGCGCGACGCGGTGCTGTCGCTCTCGCTCACCGAGGAGTTCGTGCGCCCGCTCTACCATTGGCGCACCTCGCGGCCGCACGAATACACCGATTCGGTGCTCAACAGCCCGGGCGACGACAACGCGCTGTTTCGCGCCGGGCCGGCGCACGGCGCGCCGCCGCAGAACATCCGCTTGGCGCCCGACGACTTCCTGCTCGACCACCTGGGCGGCGGCTTCGAGCTGCTGTACTTCACCCAGGCCGCCGCCGTGCCCGAGGCGCTGCAGGCAGTGATCGCCGCCACCCGCGCCCGGGGCGTGCCGCTCAGGGTGACGGCCGTGGGCGCCGCGCAGCCCGTGGCCGGGGCCGACCTGACGCTGGCGGACGCCGACGGCCACTTTCGCGCCCGCTACGGCGTGCAGGCCGGCGGCGCGGCCTACCTGCTGCGCCCCGACCAGCATGTCTGCGCGCGCTGGCTGACGCTGGACGCCACGCGGCTGCAGGCCGCGCTCGATCACGCCCTGCCCCGCTAAAAAGGACAAATCCATGACCATGATCCCGACCGCAAAACCCCAGGCCCTGAGCATCGGCGGCCTGGAAACCGTGTACGACACCCTGGCCGGCGCCATCGACCAGGCCAGCCAGGCCGGCCCGGACAAGGCCGAACTCTTCCTGGTCAAGCTGGCGCTGCTCAACGCCAGCGCCCTGGCCGACGCCCAGGTTTTCCAGGCCCACGTCCAGACCGCGCTGCGCGACCTGTGACGCCTGCCGCATTCCCGCATTCCCGCATCTCCGCACTTTTGCCCCCTCATTTTTCTTCAAGGTGTATCCATGACCATCCAGAAAATCCACCATGTCGCCTACCGCTGCAAGGACGCCAAGGAAACCGTCGAGTGGTACGGCAAGTACCTGGACATGAAGTTCATCCTGGCCATCGCCGAGGATGAAGTGCCCTCGACCAAGGCGCCCGACCCGTACATGCACGTCTTTCTGGACGCCGGCGGCGGCAACGTGCTGGCCTTTTTCGAGCTCCCGACCCAGCCGCCCATGGGCCGCGACCCGAACACGCCCGAGTGGACGCAGCACCTGGCGCTGCAGGTCGAATCCATGGACGCGCTGATGCAGGCCAAGGCCCGGCTGGAGGCCGGCGGCATTTCGGTGCTTGGGCCGACGGACCACACCATCTTCAAGTCGATCTACTTCTTCGACCCGAGCGGCCACCGCCTGGAGCTGTGCGCCAACACCGGCACGCCGAAGATGGCCAAGATGCTCGACGAGGCCAAGTGGGACATGCTCAACGAATGGGCCGTGACCAAAAAGGCGCCCCAGCATGCGCGCTGGATGCACGACGGCAGCCTGGCCGCGGAAAGCTGAACCATGACGCTGCTCAACGAAACCCACGATCCGGCGCTGCGCAGCTGGGTGGCGTCGGCCCATGCGGCGGGCACCGACTTTCCGATCCAGAACCTGCCGTTCGCCATCTTTCGCCGCCGGGGCACGCTGGAGGCCTTTCGCGGCGGCGTCGCCATCGGCGACCAGATCCTGGACCTGGCGGCGGCGGCGCAGACTGACGTGTTCAGCGGCGCGGCGGCGCAGGCCGCGCAGGCCGGCGCGCAGGACACGCTCAATGCGCTGATGGCGCTGGGCGCACCCGCTTGGAGCGCCCTGCGCCTGGCGCTGTCGCGCGCGCTGCGCGAAGGCGCGGGCGAACAGGCCCGGCTGGCCGCCTGCCTGGTGCCGCAGTCGGAGGCTGAATACGGCGTGCCGGCGCGCATCGGCGACTACACCGACTTTTATACCTCGGTGCACCACGCCACCAACATCGGCCGGCAGTTCCGCCCCGACAACCCGCTGCTGCCCAACTACAAATGGGTGCCGATCGGCTACCACGGCCGGGCGTCGAGCATCGGCGTGTCGGGCCAGGCGTTTCACCGGCCGGTCGGCCAGACCATGCCGCCCGGCGCCACGCAGCCGGTGCTTGGCCCGAGCCAGCGGCTGGACATCGAGCTGGAGCTGGGCATCTTCATCGGCACCGGCAATGCGCTGGGCGAGCCGGTGGCCATCGGGCAGGCCGAAAGCCATGTGTTTGGCATCTGCCTGCTCAACGACTGGTCGGCGCGCGACCTGCAGGCCTGGGAATACCAGCCACTGGGGCCGTTCCTGGCGAAAAATTTCGCCACCACCGTTTCGCCCTGGGTCGTGACGCTCGAAGCCCTGGCGCCGTACCGCCTGCCATTCACCCGCCCCGAAGGCGATCCACAGCCCCTGCCCTACCTGGACTCGG
>Ga0302347_1001754_pt1 | contig 24770 bp, 15 predicted proteins | sample PhyWR1_FD_202178 | JGI IMG/M metagenome (GOLD analysis project Ga0302347, IMG submission 202178) | Leaf surface microbial communities from wheat plants in UC Gill Tract Community Farm, Albany, California, United States - DLSL W.R1 (v2)... | ecosystem: Host-associated > Plants > Phyllosphere >...
TACAACCATCGCCGCTGTCACACCGCATCGAACAATCTGCCGCCTGCTCTGTTTGAGCAACAGGCGGCCTAAAACTCCTACAGAGTGGTCCAAAAAAACTGGACCCCTACAGCTTGCCTCGCGATCTTTTGATCTTGGCCCTTTTACGGCCGCTGCGCGCCCGGACGTAGCCTCGCAAGGCTCGTCAACTGCTACGGGGGTGTTTGCTCGCAGCCTTCGTGCCTTGTCAGCGACTACAGGGTGTACGCGCTCCTACACGGGGTCTTTGGGCAGGCTGATTTCTACGGTGAGGCCGCCCGAGGGCTGGTTGTAGGCGACGATGGTGCCGCCGTGCATTTCCACCGAGCGTGAAGCAATTGCCAGCCCTAACCCAAAACCGCCACCGGGTTCGCTGGCGCCGCGCTCGAAGGGCTGGAAAATGCTCTTCAGGCGCTGTTCTTCAACCCCCGGCCCATGGTCGGTAATTTGCACCTGCAAGCTGTTGCCCGCCAGACTGGTCTGGGTGGTTACCCGCACACGCGTGCCGGGGCGGGTATGGCGAACGGCGTTGCGAATCACGTTTTCAAAGCAGCGATACAGCAGTTCACCGCTCACCCGACTGACAAAAGGTGGCCCCGCCTGCAAGGTGACTTCGCAGTCTTTGACCCCCGCCTCAAACTGCGCATCTTCAACGATCAATCTGAGCAATTCGATGATGTCGACCAGCTCCCGCTCGATACTGTCGGGCCGCCCCTGAACGCGGGCCAGGGTCAGCAGCGCTTCAATCAGGGTGTCCATGCGCACCGACTCGCGCTCGATGCGCTCGACCATTTCTTTACGCCCAGGGTCTTGATGCAACAGCCCGATCGCCACTTGCATGCGGGTCAGCGGTGAGCGCAATTCGTGGGAAATGTCATGCAGCAAGCTCTGTTGCGCCTCGACCAGCAGCCTCAGTTGGTTGGCCATGCGGTCACAGTCTTCGGCCAGGTCGACGATTTCATCACGGCGCCCGCCCATCATTGGTTTGACACGCGTACCGAATCGGCCCTGGGCTACGTCACTCATGGCGCGGCGCAAAAAGGTCAACGGCCAGGTCAGGTAAAAGGCCATGTAACCGCTAAATAACGCGCTCATCACCGTGCCGATAATCAACGGCATCAGGCCCGGCCCTTCGCCAAACTCCGGCCCTGGTTCGCCGTGTTCACCCGGCGCGCGGGTCGAGCGGATAAACAGTTCGATGCCTTCTTTGCTCAGCACCGCGCGCTCAAACACCGGGTGCAATACGGGTGACCCGGCCAGCAATTGCCCGCTGCTGTCATACACGCCAATGGCTTGATCATCGGGGTGGCGCCAGACCGTGAGCAGTTGCATGCCCGACTCGACACCAAAGGTTTCAAGCAGGTGGATTTCGCTGGTCAAGATGGTGTCGAGATGCGGGTCCCCCGGTTTTGATTTACTCAGGATCACAAAGCCCATGCCGACAAAAAACGTCAGCGTGGTGGCCAGCCAGAACGCCAGAAACAGCTTCCAGAACAGTCGACTCGCTTTCATTATTCAGCGATCAACAGGTAGCCCAGGCCGCGCACGCTCTGGATCCAGGCTTTGGCATCAGGACGCGGGCCGAGTTTTTGCCGAATGCTGCTGATGTGCACGTCGATGCGCCGGTCATAGCGGGTCAACGGGCAGCCCAGGGCATTGAGCGACAAATCTTGCTTGCTAACCACTTGCCCGGCGCAGCGGGCCAGTTCTTCGAGCAGGCTGAACTCCGTACTGGTCAGGCCCAGCTCATTGCCTTGCCACAGCGCCTGGCGTTTGCCGGGCCAGAGCACCAGTTGGCCGGTTTTGATCGCTTCGGTGGCGGTCTGATCAGGGGCGGGATTGACCCGACGCATGATCGCCCGCAAACGCGCCACCAGTTCACCCGGCGAGCTGGGTTTGGGCACGTAGTCATCCGCGCCCAGCTCAAGGCCGGTAATGCGGTCAATGTTGTCGCCACGGGCGGTCAGCAACACCACCGGCACCTGGCTGCGCGCACGAATGCGCCGCAGCACTTCGATCCCCGACAGCCGGGGCAACATCACATCCAGTACAACAATGCTGTAGCGACCGGACAACGCCTGGACTTCGCCCTCTTCGCCGCTGTGCACGGCGGTCGCAGCAAAACCTTCGCGCTCCAGATATTCACTGAGCAGTGCAGTCAGTTCCTGGTCATCGTCGACGAGCAATACACGGATCATGGCGAACTCTTGCAAAGGGGGGCCAGGCATTATCGTAGCTGAACCGTGCAGCGTCATCGCGTAACGCCAACCTTTACCTAACTTGACACTGGGTTAACCGCACCAAACGCCCCGAGCTTTTATGCTGGCGCTCCACCCGCTTGCGTGGCTCGCGGAGCATGGCGTCTGCTCGAGCCATCCGCACGCCCGCCAGCGCTGCTTGTCGATGTGTTCTGGAAATAAAGATCTTGATGAATTTTCCGCGCCTGCTCTGCTCGGTTGCACTGCTGCTCAATGCCACCCTTGCACATGCCCAGGGTTTCAAAATTTCTGATATTCGAATCAACGGCTTGCAGCGGGTTTCCGCCGGTAGCGTGTTCGGCGCCCTGCCCTTGAATGTCGGCGAAGAAGCGGATGATCAGCGCTTGGTCGAATCCACCCGCGCACTGTTTAAAACCGGGTTTTTCCAGGACATTCAGTTGGGTCGCGATGGCGACGTTCTGGTCATCACCGTGGTTGAACGCCCGTCTATCTCCAGCATTGATATAGAAGGCAACAAAGCCATCTCCACCGACGACCTGATGAAAGGCCTCAAGCAATCGGGGCTGGCCGAAGGCGAGATTTTCCAGAAGGCCACCCTTGAAGGCGTACGCAACGAGCTGCTGCGCCAATACGTCGCCCAAGGCCGTTACTCGGCCTCGGTAGACACCGAAGTCGTCTCCCAACCGCGTAACCGCGTGCAGTTGAAGATCAAGATTGACGAAGGCCAAGTGGCGGCGATCAAGCACATCAACGTGGTCGGCAATAGCGTGTTTGATCAGGCAGAGCTCGACGACCAGTTCACCCTCAAGACCACCAACTGGCTGTCGTTCTTCAAGAACGATGACAAATACGCTAGGGAAAAGCTCACCGGTGACCTGGAGCGCCTGCGCTCTTATTACCTGGACCGCGGCTACATCAACATGGAGATCATCTCGACTCAGGTCTCGATTTCGCCTGACAAAAAGCAGGTGTTCATCACCGTCAATATCAATGAAGGTGAAAAATACACCGTGCGCGACGTGTCCTTGCGTGGCGACCTGAAAATCCCCGAGGACCAGATCAAAGCCTTGTTGCTGGTGCAAAAAGGCCAGGTGTTCTCGCGCAAACTGATGACCACCACCTCCGACTTGATCACCCGGCGCCTCGGCAACGAAGGCTATACCTTTGCCAACGTCAACGCCGTGCCAACACCGAATAAAGACGACCACACAGTTGATATCGTGTTTGTGGTCGACCCGGCCAAACGCGCGTACGCCGACCGCATCAACTTCCGCGGCAACACCAAGACCGAAGACCAGGTGCTGCGCCGTGAAATGCGCCAGATGGAAGGTGGCTGGGCCTCGACCTACCTGATTGACCAGTCCAAGGTGCGCCTTGAGCGTCTGGGCTACTTCAAGGAGGTCAACGTTGAAACACCGGCCGTGGCGGGTGTCGACGATCAGGTGGACGTGAACTACACCGTTGAAGAACAGGCCTCGGGCTCGATCACCGCCAGCGTCGGCTTTGCCCAGAACGCCGGTTTGATCCTCGGCGGCTCGATCACCCAGAACAACTTTTTGGGCACGGGTAACTCCGCCAGCCTTGGCCTGACCCGCTCCGAGTACCAAAGCAAATACAACATCGGCTTTACTAACCCCTACTTCACCCCGGACGGCGTTAGCCTTGGCTACAACGCGTTCTACAACAAAACCGACTACAACGATTATTACGACGATGGCGTGTCGTACTACTCGATCAACAGCTACGGTGCCGGGATCACCCTGGGTTACCCGATCAACGAAACCTCACGGGTCAGTTTTGGCCTGACCGCGCAGCACGATGAACTCAAGCCCGGTACCTACAGCGCCGATGAGATCTATGACTTCATCCAGCGCGACGGCAAGTCCTTCACCAACTTCAAAGCCAATCTGGGCTGGTCGGAATCTACCCTGAACAAAGGGATTCTGGCGACACGGGGTTACTCGCAAAACCTCAACCTGATGGTCACAGTGCCCGGCAGCGACCTGAGTTTCTACAAAATCGATTACAGCGGCCAGACCTTCCTGCCGCTGACACAGTCCACCTCGCTGCGTTTCCATACCAACCTGGGCTACGGCAATGGCTACGGCTCAACCGACGGCCTGCCGTTCTATGAAAACTACACCGCAGGCGGTGAAGGTTCGGTGCGCGGCTTTGAAAGCGGCACCCTCGGCCCACGCAACACCCCGGCCACCGGCAAGTACGCCAGCATGGGCCAGGAGTACTACACCGACCGTAAAACCGACGCGCTGGGCGGCAACATCATGATCACCGGCGGCGTCGAATACCTGTTCCCGATTCCCTTCATCAAGGACAACAAATCGCTGCGGACCTCGTTGTTCTGGGACGTCGGTAGCGTGTATTCAGACAAGTGCTACTTGAGCACCACCACCGGCTGCGACGGCGTAGACCTGAGCCAGATGGCCAGCTCGCTGGGCGTGGGCGTGACGTGGTACAGCCCGATGGGCCCGCTCAGCGTCAACCTGGCCTTCCCGGTACGCAAACCGACCGATGCCGAGACGCAAATCTTCCAGTTCTCGCTGGGGCAAACGTTCTGACCCGCCCAGCGAGAACGTTATTTACATAAACCAGCGGTACTCCCGCGCGCTGATGTCTTGCATAAACGCCAGATGGTCCTGGCGTTTGTTTTCGCAATAAACATCGACGAACTCAGCCCCCAAACCTGCGCGCAACTGCGGTTGGGGCTGCATGGCGCGCACGGCTTCGAGCATGTCCAGCGGGAAGTCGACGCCGCTGTTGCGGTCTTCGTTGAGCGGCGCAATCGGCTCTTTGGCCGATTCAAGCCCGTGCTCAAGCCCCACCAGAATACCCGCCAGCACCAGATACGGATTGGCATCTGCGCCCGCCAGGCGGTATTCCACCCGCAGGTTTTTGCTGTCTGACTCGGGAATCCGCAAGCACGCGTCGCGGTCCTCAAAGCCCCAACTGGCGCGGGTGGCGATGTTGGTGGTGCCGCCCAGACGGCGAAAGGCGTTGTGATTGGGGGCAAAAATCGGCATGCACGCGGGTAAGAGTTCCAGACAACCCGCAATGGCGTGGCGCAGCGGTTGCTGTTGATTGGCCGCCAGCAGGTTGTTGCCCGCCGCGTCATACAGGCTGACGTGCACATGCATGCCGCTGCCCGGCTGATGCAGGTAGGGCTTGGACATAAAGCTGGCCCGGTAACCGTGCTTCATCGCAACACCACGGGTGCTGCGGCAGAACAGCGCTGACCAGTCGGCGGCACGCAAACCATCGTCAAGGTGGCCAAAGTTGATTTCAAACTGCCCCGGGCCCAGTTCGGCGGTGATGACCGTGGCATCGATACCCTGGATTTGCGCCGCCTCAACCATTTCATTGAGCACCGGGGCAAAACGCGACAGGCGCTCGATGTGCATGTTGGGTTGGTCGTCGGTGTCGTCGGTAAATGGGTCACGGGCAAATTGCGGCAAGCCATCACGCAGGTGCTTGTCGAAGAGATAAAACTCCAGCTCAAACGCCACCACCGGATGAATGCCTTTGCTGGCCAGCCGGTTAAGCACTTGCGCGAGGACTTCACGCGGCTCGAATTCGATGGGTTTTGCCGTCCCGTCAGAGGTAATCAGCATTTGCCCTAGCGGCTGGCCTTCCCAGGTTACCGGCTTGAGTGTGCCGGGCACCAGACGGCGCACGGCATCCGGGTCGCCATCGTTAAAGCAATAATCTCCGATCTTGAACAACCCGCCTTGCGCGCCCAGCAGCACGCAGTTTTGCGGCAACTTCAGCGCGCTGCCCCCCGCGACTTTTTCCAGCATGTCGATCGGATAACGTTTGCCGTAAAAATGCCCCGGTATGTCCAGGGAAATCAGGTCGACATACCGCACATCCGGGTAGCGCTGGCGAAAGGTCCGCACTTCGGCCAGCAGGTCAGAGCACGCAGCATCCATCGTATTCATCCTTAAATCAGGTGTAGACCCACAGCACGCGTGTGAGCTGCTCGGTCAGGTTGGCGTAACGGCACAAGGTGTTGCTGTCGAACTGAAAACTGTCGCCGGCGCGCAAGGTCACCGGGTCTTCGTCGTCGCCCAGCCATAAGGTCAGCTCGCCCTCCAGCACATAGCCGCCCTGCTCGGAGCTGTCGAGCATATGCCGCTCGCCGCTGGTGGCACCCGCCTCCAGCAAACTTTCGAGCATGGAAAACGATGCGCGGATTTTCGGCGAAACCAGAATGTCGGTGATGCCGTTGGCCAGGTACAAGGTGCGGCGCTCGTCCGGCCGGGTAACCCAGGACAAGGCTTTGGGCTTGGGCATGTTGTAGAAATAGGTGGTCGGCACGTCCAGCGTTTCGCTGATGGCGGTGAGATCTGCCACCGTCGGCCGCGACAGACCGCGTTCGACCTGGGACATAAAACCCACCGAGCGGCCAATTTTGTCGGCCAGTTCCGTGAGGGTGACTTTTTTATGCTTGCGCAGATCGTGAATGAGGATCGCCAGCGCAGCGATTTCTTCTTGTTTATTCACGCCCTGATTCCACACAGGCTGGAAGGCACATTTATACCGCCATGAAATTTATTTAGCTTAATTTCATGAAAAATTACTCGGTAAATTTCACAAGCGCAAGGTTATTTTTTGACCAGACAACCGTTGGCCGGGGCAAAAAACCTCTCGGCATGCCCTAAAAAAGCACTAAGCGGCTGTTTTTACGTGATTTTTTTCATTCAGGGGGTTCACAGGTCGAGAAAATGTCGATATATTCTCGCCCACTCTTACAGCAGATCTTAAAGACCTCGCAGTAAGCAGCGTCACACAGAGTGCAAGGCACTCTTCGCAACAGATACAGGGGCGTCGCCAAGCGGTAAGGCAGCAGGTTTTGATCCTGCCATGCGTTGGTTCAAATCCAGCCGCCCCTGCCATTTTCCAGTGTTATTCAGCCGCCAGGCACCCAACGAATAACTAAAAAAAATTCGCAATACCTGTAGTCGCTGCCGAAGCATGAGGCTGCGAAAACCGTTTTATTTACCTCTTCTCGCAGCCTTCGTGCCTCGTCAGCGACTACAACGTCGGGTAGTCGATATATCCGGCAGCGCCCCCGCCATACAGGGTGTTCGGATCCAGCTCAGCCAGAGGCGCACCGGTTTTCAGGCGCTCGACCAGATCCGGATTGGCAATAAATGGCCGCCCGAAAGCGAACAAATCTGCCTTGTTTTCTGCCAATTGCTGCTTCGCCAGCGCCAGGTCATAGCCGTTATTGGCGATGTAGGTGTTTTTGAAACGTCGACGCAACCCGGCATAGTCAAAGGGCGCAACATCACGCGGTCCGCCGGTCGCACCCTCCACTACATGCAGATACACCAGGTCGAGCGCCGATAACTGGTCGACGATGTAATCAAACTGCGCCTGCGGATCGCTGCTGGTTATCCCGTTGGCCGGGGAAACCGGCGAAATACGGATACCGGTACGCTGCGGGCCGATCTCGCTGGCCACCGCCGACGCCACCTCCAGTAACAAGCGGGCACGGTTGACGATGGAACCGCCATAGGCGTCGTCACGCAGGTTGGCGCCGTCTTTGGCGAATTGGTCCAGCAAGTAACCGTTTGCGCCATGGATCTCGACCCCGTCAAAGCCTGCCTTGATGGCATTGGCGGCGGCCTGACGAAAATCGTTGATGATGCCCGGCAGTTCCTCAAGCTCCAGCGCCCGAGGTTCAGAGACGTCCACAAAACTGTTATTGACGAAGGTTTTACTCTCGGCCCGCAGCGCAGAAGGTGCTACCGGGGCATCGCCATTGGGCTGCAGGTCTACGTGGGAGATCCGCCCCACATGCCATAACTGGGCAAAGATCCGCCCGCCCTTCGCATGTACGGCATCGGTCACTGCACGCCAGCCGTCAATTTGCGCCGGGGAATAAATACCGGGCGTGTCCTGATAGCCCTGCCCTTGATGAGAAATTTGCGTGGCTTCTGAAATCAGCAAACCGGCCGAGGCCCGCTGGCCGTAATACTCTGGCGCAAACTCACTGGGCACAAACCCTTTACCCGCACGGTTACGCGTCAGCGGCGCCATCACGATGCGGTTGGCAAGCGTAAGGTGCCCAAGGGCGTAAGGCTCAAACAACGTCTTTTCGGTCATGGCTGCGGTCCTTTGGAGGAATGGCGAAAGACTGTGAGCATAGACCGCGGCGCCTCATGCTGCCGGTGCCAGTAAAAGATCTTTACGACTGCTTCGCAGCCGGACGTAGCCTCGCTGAGCTCGTCAACTGCTACGTGGGTTGTTACCTACTTGGCCCACTCAATTGTTTCGCTGTAAGGCGTCTGGATGTCGCGCTCGGGGATTTCCCAGATTACCAGTTTGGGCGGGGTGTCTTTGAAGGCCGGGTTGTTGAAGTAGGTGTTCGCACCACCAGAAAACTCGCCGCCATCCTTGGAGAAGTTGCCCACCGGCGCGGCCAGCGCCTGTTGCAGGAAACCCAGGAAGTTGGAGTTACGCGAAAAGGAGGTGCCGATCAGCGCGATGTTGGGCAGGTTATCGTCGCCAAACAGGTCATCCTCGCTGGTCGCCCCGCTGCTGCCTTCGGTCTTTTTCTCGCTGAACTCGCTAGCCGCCACTGTTTCCGGGGCGGGCTGGGCGCTCACCGGCAACCAGTCCAGACCCGCCAGGTGCACCAGGTCACCGGGGCGGCGGGCCGGGCTTTGCACGGTGCGCTCGTAGTCTGTGTGCGGGGTGGCGTTGATGCCCATGGCCTGGACATGCTGGGCAATTGCTTTGGCCGCCACCGATGAGCCCACTTCGCTCCAGTGAGTGTCAGTGCGCAGAAACGCCTCGGCACCCAGCGGTTGCAGAGTGGGCGCCAGGTCGATGGCCTTGACGCCCCCCTTATTGAGCGCGGCAACCCACGCCACCGCGCGATCCTGCAATTGCGCCGGACGACGCAAATCGCACAGTTGTGAAGCGCCAATCCGGCTCTTGTCCGGCACCACCGCTACCAGCAGTTGAATCCCGCGTTTGGCCAAGCGCTGTTGAATGTCGACGACCGCTGCCGCCTTGGTGTCGGCGTTGTCCTGGGCGTGACGGTTGATGCGCATTTCGTCGGTCAGGAATAACCAGCCGTCACAGCCCGGACGCACCCGCGCGCCTGTGTCATGGAAGGTCAGCCAACTGGCCGCGCGCTCCAGATCGGCGGCGCGCTCAGGCACCGCGGCCATCGACAATTGCTTGGCAATTTTGTGGGTGACTTCGCCATGCAGCACTTGGTCCTGGGTGAGGTTGGGCGGCAACAGTTGAACCTTGCCGCTGACCAACAACCACATAGCCGAGGCAAAGCTTGCCAGCAAAAACGCGGCGAAAACCCAGCCGGACAGCTTGCTGATACGGGCCGTGAATTCACTCGGCATAACCGCTTTTGGAGATGAGTCAGGCATGGGCTCGGCCATCAGAACTGGAAGTACAGGAAAGGCACCGCTTCACGGCTCGCGATCAACGCGAACGAGAGCAGAAAACCCGCCACCGGCCACACGGCCGCTATCGGTGCATACAGCGCTGAGCCGCCGAAGCGTTGCTCATACCGGCTTTTAAAGGCCGGCGCGAGGATGCAGGCGATGCCCAGCAAAGCCGCCAGGCCATGGGCCGAACGCAGGGTCACGGCCAGCGCGTCGCCCAGTGCAAAGTCGTGCAAACCAATCTGCCCGGCGTACATGTTCAACGCCGAATGGAAGTCCGGCGCGCGGAACAACGTCCAGGCCATAAACACAAACAACAGGGTCAAGGTGTGCGCCAGCACCGGCGGAATGCTCGGCAAGGTCGAGCGTGACCACAGGCGGTCTACGCACAAAGCAATACCGTGCGCAGCGCCCCACAGCAGGTAGTTCCAGCTGTCGCCGCCATGCCACAGACCGGCGATGGCCATGGTCAGGAACAGGTTGCGATAGGTTTTCCAGGCGCCATTGCGGTTGCCACCCAAGGCGATGTACAGGTAGTCGCGCAACCAGCTGGACAGCGACATGTGCCAGCGCCGCCAGAAGTCCTGAATGCTTCGGGCCAGATACGGCTGATTGAAGTTTTCCGGGAAGTGAAAGCCCAGCATCAGGCCCAGGCCGATGGCCATGGCGCTGTAGCCGGCAAAGTCGAAAAACAGTTGCAGCGAGTACGCCAGGCAACCGATCCAGGCATCAACAAAAGACGGATTGTCCAGATGAAACGCCACGTCCACCAGCGGCGAGAGAGTGTCGGCCACCAGCACTTTCATACACATGCCGATCATGAAACGACGGGCACCCAGCGAGAAGTTCTGCCAGTCGAAGTAGCGTTTGACCAGTTCGCGACGCACCCAGTCGTAACGAATAATCGGCCCTGCAATCGAGTGGCCGAACATCGAAATGTAGGTGGCGTAGTTCACAAAGCTGCGCTCGACCGGCACGGTTTTGCGGTGCACATCCACCAGATAAGAGATCGCCTGCAGCACGATAAACGACAGCCCGGCAGGCAACGCCACGCGCTGCCATTCCAGCGGCATGGCACCCGGGTAGGTGATCCACTCCATCCAGGTGGCCGCCAGGATGTTCGCGTACTTGTACCAGCAGAGCACGGCGGTGTTGAACACGATCAGGGCAACCAACAACCGCACACGGCCCTTCGAGTCTTCCCGCGAACGGTCAATCAGCAGCCCGCCGACCCACGCGACCACGGTCAACGCCATGTGCAACGCGAGAAACATCGGGTTCAGCCAGCCGTAAAACAACCAGCTGCCGATCAACAAAATGACGTTACGCCACTGCGGCTTGCCCAGCGCATAGATGAGCAGGAACGCTGGCAGAAATAACGTCAGAAACTCGAGAGAGGCGAAGACCATGGCGGCGGCAGAATCCGATCAGTGGGATAGAGTGTCCGTTGCGTGCAACAACCGCGGCCCGTTGGCAGACGGCACCAGCATCACGCTGTAACGCTCGCCCGCCTTGAGTTGGCCCAGATCCAGCGCAGCGCCGACATTGGCATTCGCGCACACCAGTTGCACCGACAATTGCACCGGATTGATCAGGCGGCGCTGGGCGGTGTTGACCGGGACAGACTTGAACAACTCAGCGTTACGGCCCGCAGCAAGCAGCGCGGCATCGGCACATGACGCATCGACGTTAAAAAATGCCAGCGACGCCTTTAAAGCGTTGAAGTCAGTGTCGGGCTCGCGCACCACCGCCTGTTGAATACCCGCGCCATCCGGCACAGCAAACACCGTGACAAACTCACTGGGCTCGATCTTCAAATCGATGGGCAACTTCTGCCCGCCACTGACCAGCGTGCCCTTGACCGGCTTACTGGAGTCCACGGGAAACAACAGCGACACCGGCTGCGCCGCCTCCAGAAGCAGCGGCGCCTGCCCAGGCTGAGCAACCACATCCAGCGGCGCAGGGCTGGCGTTGACGAAGCGAATGAATGCCGAGTCTGCACTTGGCCCTGTCGGATACAGGGCGAACTCTGCAGCCATTAGCGTCGTACTGACCCCCATCGCTGCAATAGTGGTAAACATGGGAAATAAACGAGTCACTATTTAGCCCCTTTATTGCTGACAGCGTTCGCGGGTAATTTGCCCAACGCCTCACCAATTGCATTAGCCCAGGACTTATAACCGGCCACAGTAAAATGCTGCCCATCTGTAGTGACCCATTGACCGGGCTTGGAGAACTGCAACGAGTCGATATAAGTGCACGGTGCAACGTTGGACGCCAGAAATGCCGACATCAGCTTGGTGCGTGGATCGTTCTTTTTGTACTGGCCGCCCTCCTTACCCCATGCAGGACCTACCCATGCGCACTTGGCACCGTTCGCTGTAATTTCTTTGACCAGATTTGAAACGTTCTGCCATGCCCAGGCCTTCGGAAAAACCGGGTTGTCATAGGAAGCCATCGTATCTCCAATCACCAGCACTACCAGATCAGGCTTGTCAGCAGCAATCAAGTCCTTGATAGGGGTTGTCGTCGCATCGCGTCCCTTGATCACTATTTTGCTATTGCCTTTTTCTTCGGCACCGCAATCGACTTTTTTCGTGACCAGCCAATCCCCGGCACTGGCACCGCAGGCACCAATCGAATGCACATTAGCACCCTGCTGGGTCAAGTTGGCATGCAACGGCTCCATCAAATGGTCCGCCAGACTCATGTGGCTTTCTCCAAGCACCAATAAGGTCATACCAGCAAGAACAGAAGAAGGCATTGAAGGCTCCAGATAATTAATTTGAATAAGGGGAACGGTAAGGACTTACCGGTAGTTCCATCGCACCATTCATGTCCTCAAACATGTAGCGCAGGTACAGTGCGCCTGTGTATTGCTTATAGTCTTGCGCGTTATCCAGTCCCAGGTTGCCACCCAGGAAAAAGTTTGAGCCGAACTTGTATTCCCCAGCCGCACTCAAACTGTAGCCGATGCCGGTTTTGTTCTGGCCTGAATAGCGCTTGCCGCTGGCTGCTTGCAGATTCTTGTCATTCGGGAAGTAGTCCGCAGCATCTTGTTCAAAGTGTTGAACACCCACCGAACCTTTTAGCTGATAAGTCAAACGGTCATTACGCTGAGACCATGTGACCGGTACACCGAGAGCAAAGTAACTCTGGGGGCTGAAATAGCCACCATGCCCATATGTAAAAAAATCCTGATTGTTTTCAAAACTCAAACTGGTAGCACTTAAGCCGAGAGTCAGCTTGGAGTCTTCGACATTTTGCAGATACCAGTACACTCCGCCGCCCAATTCCGTGCGACTGTTGGATTCAACATTGTGTCCAACCAGCTTGTGCCACGAACCATAGCCATAGGCACCGACTTCCTGGTCGTCATAGCTCAACTGCCCGCGCCCGCCGTTGGCTGTAACCCCACCCCATGACTGCCCCGTCCGGCCATCAGTAGTACCGGCAAATGAGGTCACACTATCGACGACAGGGCGCCGAGAGACGTTGACGCCGTATCGAACATTAGAGTTGCTCTCAAGCGGGCGATCGACGCTAACACCACCAGCCATCGTGCTGTACTTGAAGCCCATTGGAGTGGTCCCGATATCGGCTTTGATGCCTTCATCCGGGCGCGCGTAGCCCACACTCACACCCACACCCTGATCGCGCTGCGAGCCAATACCGTCGGCCGATTCGCCACCGCTGCCAAAACGCTCGGCAGCATCAGTGCCTACTCGGCCGGCAGTCAGTGAAACAGGGGTTACGCGAACAGAGTAACGATCATCCCCGACCGGAATATTCACCTCAAGAGGCGCTTCGACGTCTGTTAGCTTACTCAAGCCGGATTCACTGTCATTGCTGCGGATCGTAACGCCTTGGGTAACGTATCCACTGCGTTCCTGCAGGATACTGTCCAAAGCGCGCTGAGCAGAGCTGACTTGCTCTACAGCAACGTTGACCGTCCCTGAAGGCGCAAATGGGTTAGCTGTATCGCCGCCCAGACGAACACCAGGGACCACAGCAACTGTCGAGCCTGCCGGCGCCCTGCTGCGTGTTAACGGGTCGGCATACAGGTCCGCCGGTAACGGCACTGAACTGGACGACGTATATGAGGAGGACTCCAGAAGCGCCTGCGTCGGCGCAGGGATAGTATCCAGCGCTGCGCGCCCCTCTTTAAAACGCTGCGAAGATGTGCCAGCAAAAGGGTTACCAGGTGTATTGGACGTTGCCATCTGAGACGCCAGGCTACGTTTTTGCTCGCTCTGCTCAATGCCTACGGCTTTGCGTAGCAAATCGGTTGCCTTACTGCTTTTACCCATGCTGCGATAAATACGTGCCGCCTGCTCCAATGACTGCGGATCGAAGTTTTGCAGCTTCTCATACTGCTCCAGAGCCCGTTCGGCATAACCGTTGTCATGCGCCAATACAGCTGCATCGGCCGCATTGAGGAGCATCTGCGGATCATTGGGCTGACGCTGCAACAAAGGCTTGTATAACTCGAAAGCTTTGGCATTGTCACCGCTGGTGGCGTACATACGGGCCAGGGCTGAAACAGCACCGACATCATCGGGACGCGAGGCCAGAGCCGGCGCGAGGGTCTCGTAAGCACCCGCCAGGTCACCCGCTTCGCGCAGCAAATCAGCTTGGCGAATCCGATATTGATAAAGCACATCATCGTAGCGTTTGCGGGTGGCAACACTCATACGCTGGTTTTGTAAACCACGCAGGATTGAGTTGACCTGCGCATCATTGCCGGTTTTCAGCAGCAGGTTGGCATACTGCAGCATGAGATCGGCAGACGGGGTTGGCGTCTGATTGATGACGTCACGCATCATGGTCAACGCCCGCTGCGAGTCTCCCGCATCCACATAAGCGGAAGCCAAAGTTGCCATGCGATCAGGGCTGCGGGTGGCCATTGGTTGCAAGCGGTCAAGCAAAGCCAGCGCTTCTTGTCTCTGGCCCCGACGAGCCATCGCAGCTGCAATCTTGATCTGCACTGTCAGCGTTATCTGATCAGCCAACTCGTTCATATCAGCAGTGCGACGACCAACCGGGATTCGGCTGATAGCAGCTTGCGCGGCATCCCACTGCTCCATCTCAACAGACAACAAAGCACTGGTGTAGAGTGCATCGACATCTGTCGGGTGCGCCTTGAGGTAACTGTCGATCAGATCACGCGCTTTCTGAGGTTCGCCGGTTTTGAGGTAAAGCCTTGCCAGGTCAAACCGGGTCCATACGTTATCAGGGTCATCGTTGACCGCTTGCAACAGAGCTTGTTGTGCCCCGCGAGTGTCACCTCGTTGCTCGGCAATTTTTGCCTTCTGAGTAGACCGCAGTGCACGCAAACGCCCTCCCCCGCCAACCTCAGCCTGCTGGGCGGGAGTCAGGGTATCAAGCAGGCGCAGCGCTTCATCAGCCTGGCCTGATTGCGATAGCACATTCACCAAGCCCTGCACAGCCTGGGCATTACCACGCTGCGAGGCCAAAACCTGACGGTAGTTGGACTGCGCGGCATCCAGCTGGCCGTTTTGAGCTTGTACATCTGCTAGCGCCAACCGCGCCTCAAACCCCTTGGGGTTAAGGCGCATCGCTTGTGCAATGCTTTGCTGAGCCTTTGCAGGCTGGTTCTTCGCCTCGCCCCGCGCCTGTTGAAGCAATGCCCAGTAGCGCACGTTGTCGAGTGCCGGTTTCCAGCGTGAGCCACCATTGGCAATAGCTCGGTTGAGCAGTTGCTCAGACTCAGCAAGACGATTCTGTTGCTGGCGAACCACTCCCATGCCGCCAAGTGCGTCGGGGTCGTTAGATTTATTTTTCAAACGAGCAGAAAAAGCTTGCTCTGCACTAGCCTGATCGTTCTTTTCAAGCGCCTGTAATCCACGCGCAACCAATGGATCCGGTTGCCAAGCCACGGGCCGGCTTGCTGCGACGGATTGAGACTTGCCTTTGTTTAATAAATCGCGAATCCCCTGATCATCAGGATGGACTTTCAGAAATTGCTCGAAAAGAGGCACTTGTACTGCGTTCGGCGGCCCCATCCAGACCAATGCGAGACGCCAGCTTTCATCCGCATCACCGCCAATGTCCACTCGAGTCGAGAGTTTCGCTAATGCCCGAATCCCCTCAGCTCGACTGTCTTCATGGCGAACAAGGTGCTTGGCATAAAATAGCGCTAGAATCGGCTCGTCTGGCGTTTCACGCAACAAACGCTCAAAACCTTTGCGCGCTTCGGGCCAACCGGTCGGATTGAAAGCCAGGTTAGTGTAATACTCTCGTCCGACTTGCCCCTCTGGGGTTCGCCCTGCAAAAAGCTTTCGGAACGTTTCGGTTGCCTGATCACGCTGATCACTATCAGCAAAGCGTCGCGCTTCAGCGAGCAATGCAATATTTTTCGGATCAGTAAGGGCAATATCCTGCTCAAGCTGCGCTGCTAGCCAAGGCCGGGGCGACAATGCCTGCAAACGGGCAAGGTATTGTTTCGCCTGCTCAGGCTTGTTCATTTTGAGAGAGACCAGCCCCATGCCATACAGTGCGTCCACTTGCTTGGCATCAAGTCGTAGTACTTTCTCCCACGCCTCAGCAGCGCGTGGGGCATCAGAGCGCGCTTGCCAGTATTGACCCTGCTCGATCAACACTTTTTGCACATCACTGTTTTCAGTATGGGCCGTTGCGCCAATAACAGCAGTCATTAGGCCGATAACTAGCGAGTTTCTGCGCGAACGCATGGCGTCTCCCAAGACATTTTTAATGTTCCATCATCACGAAACTGATAACGCTTTTCTGCCCATCCAAGCGCGAACAGGCTAAGCATAGTGTTGTAATACAACGGTTCGCTGCCTGAGTTTCCACCGTTAAGCAACGCGGCGTTTAGCGACTCTTCTACTCGACGCCGCTGTATATCCGCTAACCAGGGTTGCCCCTTCGCTTCAAAATAGGGGATCAACGCCGCAGAAAACCCGAAAGGCCCTTGCCCCTTGAGTGCCCCGCTCTGGGTCTGAACATTCTCAGGTGGGAAACCTGTTGACCCCGTACCAAGAGACATTCCGTTGAGGCTAGACAGGAGTGGCCCCGCCAGCGGATCAGACTTAGGGGTCATACCGGCCCACAAGTAGACTCGGATTGCGTCATAGCTACCGATGTCACCCTTGACCGGATCGACGACAAACAGGCCTTCTTTCGGCCCTGTTGCCCTATAACCGACCCAGTCAGCAACATAGCCTTCAGGACTCGAGGCCTTAACCATTTTCACGGTGTTTTCGGCAACCTCTTTCCACGGACCGTTCGGTGCTTCTTTGGCGAGGCGGCGCAAAAGTGGAATCGGCAAATAACTGGCGTTAAGACGCCAAAGATGATCAGGCTGGACAAACCCCTCAGGGCCGGGAATCACCATTTTGCCCAGCCCAGGAAGACTCATCACCAACTTCGACTCAATAGTTTTCAGCAAGCGCAGAGCATCATCGTGATAATCCGGACGCTGCCATACCCTGGCAGCTTCGAGCAATGAATAAGCCATCCACAAGTCGGCATCAGAGGCTGAATTGGCGTCCTGCAATTGCCACTGTTCATCCTTTCCACGCCCCCACAACCATCCTGGCAAACGGATATTTATGTCAGCACCTGCCAAATTGGCAGTTGTCCATTTCCACAGTGACTCAAATCTTTGAGGATCATTCGCAACCAAGGCAAACAGCATTCCATAGGATTGCCCTTCAGAGGTGCTGTGATTGGGCTCGACGCTTGACTCGAGCATCCGCCCATCATCCTGCACATAACGTGCTGCATAGGCTTGCCACAATGGCCAACTTTCATTCTTGCACACTGAATTACCTGCCAAAGCAGGACTCAAGCTAACGGCAGCAAGAAGACCGCCCAGCCAAGAGAATACGGTGCGTCTACTGCGCAAAAGTGAGTTCAATGCAGAGCTGGAAATAACCTTCATGGCAGATCAGTCACCTAACCGTTTGTTGGCACGTGCACGCAATGCCAGGTAAGCCAGCCCGCTGAGCACCACCACGCCCAGGCCAGTCAGCACCAGCACCCACAGCACGTGGCGCGACATCAACCATTGCAGGTATTTGATCGTGCCTAGGTTGCCGACGTAGTAATCCTCGTCAGCTACCAGCGCCTCCACGGCTTTATCGCGAACCACCACCAGGCTACCCTGGACCGACTGGTTGTAATCCTCCCCGCCAATCAGGGCATTGGTCGCATCGGCCAGGCCGTCAGGGCCGCCCCCTGCGATCACCACCACACTGCGACCGCTCTTGAGCGGCGACTCAAAGCCCGTCAGGTAAGTGCTGCGCGCACCACCAGAGAACGCCATCGCCAGCTTGGTTTTACGCAAGTTGGCTTCCGGATCCGGGCTGAACCAGTCGCGCACGCGCATCGGCAGGTCAGACAGATGGAATTTCTGCTGGCCATTAGCATCGTAAGCCGGCAGGCGATCGGCCCATAGAGACAGCAACGGCTGGTTGTTGCCCGAGGCAAACACCAGCAGGTCTTTATCTGCGGCGCCCGCCACTTTGTCGGCTTCAATCACTTGCACGCCAACCGCCGGGTAACCGGTGGATTGGCCAAAACGGCCGAGCACGGTCAGGAACGCATTCAGTTCGGCAACGCCTGGGTGATCAGGCAGCACCACCGCAGTTTCTGACAGGTCAGCCATGCGGGTGAACGGGAAGCCGGCGTCTTTGAACACGCCCAAGTTAGGCATCGCGATGAAATGGTCGTAACCGGTCAAGTCCAGAGTCGACTCGGGGTCGATGGAGCCGCGCATGTTGTCGATGATGATGTCGCGGCATTCGCCCTGCTTGATGTAATCAAACATGTAGCGCAGTTGCAGGCGTGATTGCAGTGCCACCGAGTTCAGCGGCAAACGCACGTTGGCCTCGCGCTCCAAATTGCCATTGTTAGCTTTAAGCGAACTCAACACACTGCTGTCGAGCTTTTCTTCTGATGGCAGGCTCTGTGATTGAATCAACGCTTCATTGAAGCTGATGATAAATGACGAGTTGTTAGATTTCTCTTGCGGTGTGTAACGGTATTTAAGGTCCAGAGGGGCCCCATCATCTCGCCAAGTAAACAAGTCAGGGGGAAAGTTCAATGGCACGACGATATCGCCAGGATTGTAACCGGATACATTAAACTGCTGCTCGGGAAGAAGTTCGCCGAGCTTGACCTTGCGATCTGTTGGCAACCAGTTTGGCGCATCGTAAGGCTTGCGCGGTTGCACTACTGCAAGGCTGTCAATAACCACACTGTTGCCCGACAACGCCTGACTTCCCAAGACCAGCGCTGTGGCTGCGCGCTTGACTTCTGCGCTGTCACGACCAGTGATGAGCAATAACTTGCCATTCGGGTCATTGGGGTTGGTCATGATATTGATGCTAGGGCCCTTGGCTGCTGGCAAGCTCACCCCATCCAGTTGCAGCTCACCCGGTCCGCTAAGCAGAACCACGGCATTACCGCTGGCTGGGATCTGGTTAAAGGTTGACGAAAACCGGGCACCGCGGTAACTGGCCAGCGCACCAAACCAGGACGACAGCGCACCAGCTGCCTCTAATGTGGTGTTGTCCGGTGAAGCTGCAAATACAAATGGCAGGTTTAATGGCAACGCGTCACGGCGGTCAAAAAATGGCAGCGGTAAAATCGACAGATCGTTGGGTAATGCCAATGGCGATATATCAAGGCTCAAATTGGTGCTGTTGTTTATCTTGGCCCACAAACTGGTGTGCTGAGGATCCTCGCAACTCATGGTGTAGTGGCCGATAAACTGAAGACTCAATCGATTGAATTCGGTGATCAGATGCGCCGGAATTTCGATTGTCTGCTGCTGGGGCTGTCCGGCCTTGTCTTTAGGCAAAGGTAAGCTCGCTGCCACCTCGTCATTGATCAGCACGTTGATTTGCGACAACTCCGCCAGCAATGCAGGCGAATACGAATACTGCAAATTCAACTTGGCGCCAGTCACAATAGAATCTGCGCGCACATTGAAGCTGACGCTGTCCGTCGAATCTACACCACGCAACGTCATTGGATAATTTCGTCCCAATTGTTTGAGCGTAACGGTGTAGCCCTGCGGACTGGCCACTGCAGGCGCAACTGAAGTAGCAGGCGCAGCAGCAGTTTCGGCGAATACAGTGCCGCCACTCAACGCCAGCCAGGCGCATGCAATGCCTGCCAGGGTGCGACGCGGGTCGCGCAGATTACTGAAAGCGAAAGACTTTGATTTCATCATTTGTCCATTACGTTTTCTGGAGTGGAGGGGCCGACACGACGACGCTGAAAGAACTGTCGTGCTTCCATGATCGTGGCTTGAAAAAGTGCATGAATACCCCGCCAACCAATGCGGGTAACAGCGCGCAAAGCAGTCAGAGGAGTATCGATTTGGCCATGCCCCCATGTAGAAGCCCAGGTATCAGCACGTGAAAACGTCAGACGAATCAGTTCGCTTTGCTGGCGCAACGTCAAGTGATCAAACTGCAGACCGAGCAAGGAGCCGCGACTGAACACAATGCTTGCCGGGAACACACTGGGATGATCATCTCTATACAACGAAAGCTTGACCCGCGCCCCTTGAGGCACGCTAAAGCCTTCAGGCAAACGCAATCCCATGCCCTTTTGTGAAAAGTCCTGAGTGACGCCCTCTATTGAACGACCATCGTCCAAGGTCAACAACGCCGGCAACTCGGCTGCAACCCGCGGCTCTGAACGCACCTGACGGGTTTCACTGGCTACCGCCACGGCAGCGCTGGTGATGATCAGGTTATAGACCGTCCAAACCAAGTTAATCAGCAAGGTCGTAACAGCACCCTCATCGCCTGTTGCAAGCTGCACAAAACCGAAAATCATGCCTGCAACGTTGAGCGCTAGAAGCACGATATAAGGCCGGGCCAGCTTCCAGTCGAAAAAAGTTTGATCGATGATCCCGCCTTTGTCGGTAACGTTGAAACCACCGAACTTTGGGTTTACGAGCGCCATCAGTACCGGACCCATGATGTACCAGGCCAGGACGGTCTCATACACCTCGTTCCAGAACGAATGACGGTAACGCCCTTGGATAGCCGAGTTGGTCAAACTCGCATGAAAAATGTGCGGCAACGCATACGCCGTGATCATTAACCCTGTTGCATGGAAAATCTGAGCATCGAAAAACAGATATGCCAGTGGCGCAGTCAGGAACACAAGCCGCGGCAAGCCATAGAAAAAGTGCAACATTGCGTTGAGGTAGCATAAGCGCTGCCCCAGTTTGAGACCCTTGCCGAACAACGGGTTATCCGTCCGAAAAATTTGCGCCATCCCTCGCGCCCAACGAATCCGCTGGCTGATATGTCGCGACAGGCTCTCTGTGGCCAAACCGGCTGCTTGAGGAATAGCCAGATAAGCTGTGTTGTAACCGGCACGGTTGAGCTTCAACGCTGTGTGGGCGTCTTCAGTTACGGTTTCTACTGCCACGCCACCAACTTCCAGCAATGGCTCACGGCGCAGCACTGCACAAGAGCCACAGAAGAAGGTTGCGTTCCACAGATCGTTTCCGTCTTGCACCAAGCCGTAAAACAGCTCACCTTCGTTGGGTACAGAGCGGAAGGTGTTGAGGTTTTTCTCGAATGGATCCGGAGAAAAGAAAAAGTGCGGCGTCTGCAGCATCGCAAGCTTGGGGTCCTTGAGAAACCAGCCGATACTGATTTGCAGGAACGAGCGTGTTGGCACGTGGTCAGCATCAAAAAATGCCACAAATTCGCCACTAGTGACTTTAAGAGCTTCGTTAAGGTTGCCAGCCTTGGCATGACGGTTGTTGTCACGAGTAATGTAGTTGACATTGATCTGGGCGCAGAACTCGCGGAAGTCCTCACGCCGACCATCGTCGAGTACATGCACGCGAAGCTTGTCCTTGGGCCAGTCAATTGCTTGGGCTGCAAAGATCGTCAGCTTTACGATATCCAGAGATTCGTTATATGACGGGATAAATACATCTACAACGGGCCACTCGCTGGGCGGCCCCTTGATCAAAACCGGTTGACGACGCAATGGCCAGGCTGTTTGCAAGTAACCGAAGACCAACACAACCAGCGCATATAGTTCAGCCAGCACCAACCCATAACCGAAGGCCATGTCGACCCAGCTCTCAAAGCCCAGGGTCGACGTGACGCGCCAATACATGTAGCGCAACGACGCCGTCAATGAAAGGCCGATCAAGATCAGGACCGTAAGGCGACCCGGGATCTTGCGCAAAATCAGCGCCACCATGAAACAGCCCAAACCAAAGATGCACTGCGCATACAACTCAAAAGGCGTAATGATAATAAAGATGGCAAGCAAGCAGCTTAAGAGGGTCACACCTATGCCCAGAGTTCGACGTAATGCCGTCGGCCACCGCTCAATACGATCAGAAAATGCCTGGGCCCAACGCTGCGTGCGTGTAGACGGGGCTCCGGATTCTGGAGTTGTTGTTATCATCAACCTTCAATCCCTTGAACAGGTGTAGCTTCGAATCTGGCCTTTAGCTGTTTTGCGAGATTCAACACGTCTTCACACGCCGGCGAAGGCTCAACCGTTGAAAAAGGGTTTCGTCCATAGGCAAGCGCTTCACCCAAGGTATGATCCAGGGAAATAACCGCCATCAACTGCGCCCCAAGGCGTCGCTTAAGAACCTGGAGCATATCCCGTGAAAACTCACGGCTGGCATCGAACTGATTGACTAAGTAGCTGCAACGTGAATACGCCGGACGAGCATCGCTCTCGCCCAACACGCCATCGATCTGATCCAGGGCGATGAAACTCGACGCATCAGCCGTCGTCACAACAAGTACTTCATCCGCCACATCCAGGGCCTGCATCAATGCCAGGTTGTTGCCGGTCGCTGTATCGATCACCACTACATCGTTTTCATCCAGATTCATGCTGTCTAATTGGCGAGCCAGCCAATGGCGGTCTTCGGTCATGTCCTTAATCAGTGAACTCCGCTCGTCTTCGCTCAATATGCCGTAGGGCAACAGCAAAGCATCGTTAAAAGCGCGTTGCCACCTCTCGCTCCAGTTGAGCCCTGCCATGCTGGAGCTACCGAAACCGGACACGCTGTGTTCGACCCCTAGGTGATATTGCAACGCGTTTTGCGGATCAAGATCGATTGCCAGCGCTCGCCCCCCCTTAAGCCGCAAACTGCTGACCAGACCGGCACTCAGAGTGGTCTTTCCGCCCCCACCCTTGAGCGAAATCATCACCACAATGTGCGCCTTGCACTTGGCGGGACGACCACGGGCTGCCGCTTGACGCAACGCTTCCTCAGCTAGGAGTTGTGCCTCTGCCTGACGGGCCAGCACTACTTCAGCGAGCAGGTTGCGCAACTGGCCAGGTGCAGTGACAGGAGGAACTGCTGGCAAAGCCTGCTTTTGTTCTACCAGCAACACATCAGAGCGCCCGGATTCTGACGCTTCTTCGGCCGCAAGCAGTTGGCCAGCAGCCTCTATAGCCGGTCGCTCCTGAGCGATTTCAGACAACAGATTACGCAGTTGGCTTGGCGCAGTAACAGAAGTCACTGCTGAAAACGACTGCTCCTGCGGCGTTCGGAACTCAACTGACTGCTCGAATTCAGCCCCTGTAGCAGACGCCTCAAAACAATCACCAGCATCAATAACTTCTGGCAACGCAGTGGGCTCAGCAGTACTCGAAGTCGGCACTGGTAATGCAGCGGCTTCAACTTCAAGCAGTTCAGACGCGAGACAAGCCTCAACAACCGGCAAGCAATCGCCCACTACGATAGGAGCAGACGATACTGAAGATACTTCATGCAGCGAGGAGTGCACGTCAACCTGCACAGGCTCGATAAGCTCTTCGAGCACTTCAGCTACAGGATCAAGTGGGACGTTACCAGGAACGGGGGCAAGCTCTGAGCCAGACGGCATTTCTTCCTGCTCCTGAGCCGACTGAGCCTCTTTGAAATCGACCTGACTATCGAACTCGTGATAACTCTCAGCACTTGCTCCGAATCGACCAAAAAGATTCGATATGTCATCTGTACGATTCATAGACATTTCCCGTGACGCTGACTTTCTAAAAAGGACATCCGCAACGCCACTTTATATACATCAAGATAAGCCACCAAAATGATATCGTCAATATTTTGGATAATCCAGCAAAAAAAGCTGCATCACCAAGTTAAAACAACTGGCATCGTCATTTTTTTGGCGTTTTTGGTTTTTCATTACCGACACAATCAAGATCAAACAATCACCAAACGCATCCCGCTCGCTTGAACCCACCAATTGAAGGCCTCACGACAAGTTTTTTAAGCCATGCAATAACTTCACAACCTTTCTAGTGCGCCACAAAAAACGATACCTGACTGACGGATAGCCACTTGAGCAATTGTTGTACCACCCTCTCCATCTCACGTTAACGCCCGCATACTTAGAACAATTCGACCACAATCATTTGAAAAGACTAAAAAACTTTGATTACCGCAGCCTCCAGCTCAAATGAACATCAGCCATCGCGGATACCGCCACCTGTTTGGCATAAATTTTTTTGACCTCCATTTATTGTAGCAGCGCACGGTGAGCCCTCCAGCGCACCAGACCACAGACAACTACCTACCAACCTGCGCACAGATTTCGCCTCAGGTCGCTTAGCGGCCAACTTTGCCCCCCCACGTAGAATCCAGAGTAATTAGCTATAAGAAGACCACCCGCCTTACCTTCTAAAGCAATTACTTGCCATAAATTGTCGCTCAATATGAGCCGCGAATTACACCCACTCAAACATACCCCGCCACCAAGCAGACTCACCCCAAAATGCAAACCGGGCAGCACTTAACCCGAAAAAACTTTGACCCGAATGCCAAGCCCATAACGCACCTGCCGAGCTCTAATTAAGGGATAAATGGTTTGATCACGTCGACAAGGACAGAATCTGTATAGCATCAGAGCCACATAACAACCCTTGAGCTATCGGCTAGCCTGATGCATTTAAGGAGGACGCTAAATTTTAGACAACAAAAAAGGGCCCACCTTTCGGTGAGCCCTTCTAGACCGCCCAGCAGAGCGGATTTTGTTTGGTAGGCGCGATTGGACTCGAACCAACGACCCCCACCATGTCAAGGTGGTGCTCTAACCAA
>Ga0302347_1001755_pt1 | contig 24757 bp, 26 predicted proteins | sample PhyWR1_FD_202178 | JGI IMG/M metagenome (GOLD analysis project Ga0302347, IMG submission 202178) | Leaf surface microbial communities from wheat plants in UC Gill Tract Community Farm, Albany, California, United States - DLSL W.R1 (v2)... | ecosystem: Host-associated > Plants > Phyllosphere >...
AGGTTCATTAATGTGTTTTCCACAACACAGAGCAAAACGCCTGCAATGCAGGCGCTGGAAAAGGCGAGTAGTCTACCCCGATTGCAATGAATTACTACTGCCAGATGTTACAGCCGATTATCCCTGCGCCTGCTCACGCCACAACTTTTCGATCAGCGTTTGCGCCAGAATCGCCTGCTCGCCCGCCGTTTGCGGAACAGTCTGATTTTTTACGCACTGGATAAAATGGTGCGCGCAGCCAATAAAGCCCCGCTGTTCAAGCGTGCTCTGCCAGCCGGAAATAGCGCGCGTGACCACGCCTGCGCCCCGCTCTTCACGCCATTCGCGCATGTCGGTAATATCCAGCAGCGCGCCGTCAGTAACTGCCTGGATCGATTCACGCTGGCTGCCCGCTCGCCGGTGCATACTGGTGGTGATCTGCAACTGACGCTGGCTAAAGTGATGTTCGGCATAGAGCATCTGGCCCTGCGCTGTGGACTCTATCACGCCGCCGGTCAGCGAGGGTGCACCACCCGCCAGCCACAGGGCGGTGTCTACAACATGCAGATAATCATCCAGCAGGGTAAAGCGCACATCATGCGGACCGACGCTGTTACTGCGATGTTTATCCATACGCAGTGAAAAGGCCGTCCCCATGCTCTCTTTCAGTTCCTGGTAGAGCGGCGAGAAGCGTCGGTTAAAACCGACCATCAGGGTTAAATGCTTACGCTCTGCCAGCGCAATAAGCCGCATAGCGTCGTCAAGATTATCCGCCAGCGGTTTATCAACGCAAACGTGAACGCCTGCATTCAGCAGTTCGCTGACCACGGCATAGTGCGATGCTGTTGAGGTGTGAACAAATACCGCATCGCACTGAGCGGCCAGATGCATGAGCGAGTCGGCACAAGGCAGCCGGTAATGCTCGCAGATCCGCTGCGCTTTCTCAGTATTGGGTGACCACGCCGCCTGCAGCGTCCACTCGCTGGCGACACTCAATACTGGCAGCCAGGCTTTTTGCGCGATCCCACCCAGCCCGACGATGCCAACACGTAATGATTTGCTCACGGTTATTCTCCCAGGTGTGCCAGCAGCGATGACAGACGCTGCTTCAGTTCTGCGACCTCGCCTTCCAGCGCCTCAACGCGTGAGCTCAGGTCGTCGGTCGACGACACGGTATCAGGTGCAGTAACGTCTGCATTCCCTTCGCCGCTAAACAGGTGCATGAAGCGGCTTTCCCGCCGCCCCGGCTCGCGAGCCAGACGCACTACAAATGGCCCGTCTTCGCGGCTGGCAAGTGTTTCCAGCGCGGTCTCGGCTTCATTCATGTCGCTAAACTCGTGCATGCGCTGAGCGCGAGTGCGTAACTCTCCCGGCGTCTGCGCGCCGCGCAGCAGCAGCGTGGCAACCAGCGCGACTTCCGCCGGAGTCAGTTTTAAATCGCCGAATTCTGAGTTACAAAACCGCTGCTCGTATTTGATGACCCGATTGCCAAACCCGCTAACGGTACGTAAATAATGCCGCTTCACCAGCGCATCCAGAATCTCCTGCACGTCGTGTTCACTCAGCGACATCACCGGTTCGCGGTTGGTCTTTTGATTACAGGCAGTCACTACGGCATTCAGCGATAAAGGATACTGTTCCGGAGTAGTCACCTGCTTTTCCAGCAGGCAACCAATGACCCGCGCTTCCTGGGGAGTTAATTGATATTTCATATTTTTCCTTATCGACCGGCGGTCCATTGTGGCGTAGTCAGTGCCGTCAGAACGTGATCGCGCCACTCGCCATTAATTAATAAGTAGTCTTTTGCATACCCTTCTTTTTCAAAACCCAGCCGCGCCAGCAGGCCACCGCTGCGCTGATTATGCGGCATGTAATTCGCCATAATGCGATGAATATGCTGGGTCCGCTGCATGTAGCGAATGGCGGCCGTCAGGGCCTCAAACATCAGCCCCTGCCCCTGCCATTTCTGAGCAATGGAATAGCCCAGATAACAGGCATGAAACGAGCCGCGCACGACGTTGGAAAAGTTAGCGATGCCGATGATTTCTTTCTCTTGCGGATCGAGCAGCGCGAAATAGAAGGCGGAACCTTGTTTGTGAAATTCGTTGATCATGCCGAGGCGGGCCTGCCAGCCTGACGGATAGCAGTGGCTGTCGTCGCGCACAGGCTCCCAGGGTTTCAAAAACTGTCGATTTTCTGCGTAATAATCCGCCAGCCGCCAGGCATCGCGGTCATGAACCAGGCGTACAACCAGCCGGTCCGTCTTCAGATGGACTTTAGGCACATTGCTGCGATAGCCAAACATTCCTTACTCCTGTACATACATCTTGCCCCGGTCGCTTCACTATACCTGCCCTCAGGCTCTTAGTGAAAACAACAACCTGGCATTTTCTGCGCTATATCCCCGTTTGATGAAAAAAACATCGCGGCCGGTAATAATAGCGCGTTGTCACGGGCTAATTTGATAAGCCACTGTTTCTCTTCCATACTAAAGATCTGGATGGCAATACCTGGAGGAGAAACGTGAAGCTTTATATCTATGACCACTGCCCTTACTGTGTAAAAGCCCGAATGATCTTCGGCCTCAAAAATATCCCGGTTGAGTTAATTACTCTGCTTAGCGATGATGAGGAAACGCCAGTCAGAATGATTGGCCAGAAGATGGCTCCGATCCTGCAAAAAGATGACAGTCGTTATCTGCCTGAAAGCCTCGATATCGTTCACTATGTAGATGGCGTTGATCGTAAGCCGCTGCTGACGGGCAGCCGTAATGCGGCAATTGAAGAGTGGCTGCGCAAAGTGAACGGCTACGTTAATCGGCTACTGATCCCGCGTTTTGCGAAATCACCGTTTGATGAGTTTTCCACGCCAGAAGCGCGTCGTTACTTTACGGAGAAGAAAGAAGCACAGATTGGCAGCTTTGCCGATCATCTTTCCCATTCTGCCGGCCTGATTAAAAATATTAGCGACGATCTGCGCGAGCTGGACAAACTTATCGTGCAGCCTAACGCGGTCAATGGTGAACTTTCGGAAGATGATATCCACCTGTTCCCGCTACTGCGTAATTTGACGATCGTTGCCGGCATCAACTGGCCAACCCGGGTTGCCGACTACCGCGACAATATGGCGAAACAGACACAAATCAATCTGTTGTCATCTATCGCTTCCTGACTCTCAGGCGGACGGGAAATCGTCCGCCCTCATTTTTAAGCCTTTTCCTCTGTTAATTTCTGGGCTGACAGCAGATGCTGCCTGTGTCAGGATAGAAGGCAGGCATGATGCAGAGGAAACCCATGAAGAAGATTATTGTTGCCGCCGCTCTGGTTATTAGCGGTCTGGTCGCCGGATGTAATCAGCTTACCCAATACACGGTAAGCGAATCGGAAATTAATCAGGCCCTGCAAAAGCGAAATAATTTCTCGAAAGACATTGGTCTGCCGGGTGTCGCAGATGCGCATATTGTGCTGAATCATCTCACCAGCGCTATCGGTCGGGAAGAGGCAAACAAAGTTACCCTTAGTGGCGATGCGCTGCTGGATATGAATTCCCTCTTTGGCAGTCAGAAAGCCACCATTACCCTGAAGCTAAAAGCGCTGCCGACGTTTAATAAAGAACAAGGTGCGATCTATCTCCAGGAAATGGAAGTGATCAACGCCGACGTGAAGCCAGAAAAGATGCAGCCGGTAGTACAAACGTTATTGCCCTATCTTAATCAATCGCTGCGTAATTACTTTAATCACCAGCCAGCCTACGTCCTGAAAGATGATGGCGGTAAGGGTGAGGCGCTGGCGAAGAAATATGCGAAGGGGATAGACGTTAAACCGGGCGTTATTGTGATCCCTTTTACCGATTAATAGGGTGTTAATCCCGTGGTCAGGCCTGATGTATCAATGCTATCGGGGCTGACTCATGACAAAGCACAGCAATAAAAGAGTGCAAACGAAAACGTTTACGCTTATTCTTAGTGCCCGGCAAAAACCGTCCTGACACCCGCCGGAGCGCTCTAATGACTGACCAACTGCATGTATTAAAAATCCGCCGCCCTGACGACTGGCATCTTCATCTGCGCGATGGTGAGATGCTTAAAACCGTCGTACCTTATACCAGTGAAGTCTATGCCAGGGCGATCGTCATGCCTAACCTGGCACCGCCGGTGGTCACGGTAGATGCCGCAATAGCCTATCGCCAGCGTATTCTCGACGCCGTCCCTGCCGGTCACACCTTTACCCCACTCATGACCTGCTACCTGACTGACGATATCTCCCCGGCAGAAATAGAGCGCGGTTTCCTTGAAGGCGTCTTTACCGCGGCCAAACTCTATCCGGCCAATGCCACCACAAACTCAAGCCACGGCGTCTCTCATATTGATGCCATTATGCCGGTGCTTGAACGGATGGAAAAACTGGGAATGCCGCTGCTGGTTCACGGTGAAGTGACCCAGGCGGATATCGATATCTTCGATCGTGAAGCACGATTTATTGAAACGGTTATGGTGCCGTTGCGCCAGCGTTTACCGGGGCTGAAAGTGGTCTTTGAGCACATTACCACTAAAGATGCCGCCGATTACGTGCGTGAAGGCGATGAGCGGCTGGCGGCCACTATTACCCCGCAGCATCTGATGTTTAACCGCAATCATATGCTGGTCGGTGGCGTGCGCCCTCACCTCTATTGTCTGCCTGTTCTTAAACGTAACATTCACCAGCAGGCGCTGCGAGAGCTGGTCGCCAGCGGTTTCGATCGTGTGTTTCTCGGGACCGACTCTGCCCCTCACGCGCGTCATCGTAAAGAGGCCAGCTGCGGTTGCGCAGGCTGTTTTAATGCGCCCACCGCACTTGCCAGCTATGCCACAGTATTTGATGAGATGAACGCGCTTGACCATCTTGAAGCCTTTTGCTCCCTGAACGGACCGCGTTTTTATCAGTTGCCAGTCAATGACACGTTTATTGAGCTGGTACGCCAGGACATTCAGGTTGTCGATTCGATTGCCCTGACTGATGATACCCTCATTCCTTTCCTCGCCGGCGAACGCGTAAGCTGGACCGTAGTGAAATAATTGTCAGCCCCTGTTGTAAATCGCTGCGTCAGACTGTATAAATATACAGTGCATTCAACAGGGGGCAATTATGCGTATCGAAGTCACCATCGCCAGAACCACATCCTTACCGCCCGGTGCGGTGGACGCTCTCGCGGGCGAGCTGTCCCGGCGGGTTCTCATTCATTTCCCTGATTGTGACGGTAACGTCAGCGTACGTTATGCTGCTGCCAATAACCTCAGCGTGTTTGGTGGTCTTAAAGAAGACAAAGATCGCATCCGTGAAATTCTCCAGGAGACCTGGGAAAGCGCTGACGACTGGTTCACTACCGATTAATCTTTGCTCCCTCATTGTGCATGTTTGCCGGGTCGCCCCGGCTTTTTTTATTTTTCTGCCGCTGCTTTTTTTAGTCAGTTTCTTATTGATTCCCGGAGTTGCTAAAAATTAAAGAATAAGCCCGCGCTTAATTGTTCAAAAAAAACACGGTAAGTAAAAAACATTCTGCGTTAAATCTATTTTCTGCACTCTTTTATCTTTTTATTGATATACTTAAGTTGCTTCAAACAAAACGCATTGAACCCAGGAGCTATCGTCTTTTAACGCATACAAAGGGGTCATGATGGAAAAGAATAATGAAGTCATCCAGACCCATCCTCTTGTCGGATGGGACATCAGCACCGTAGACAGCTACGATGCGCTGATGCTGCGTTTACATTACCAGACCCCCAACCAGCCTGAGACCGAGGATGCCGAAATCGGTCAGACACTGTGGCTGACGACAGACGTTGCACGCCAGTTTATTTCTATTCTGGAAGCAGGCATTGCTAAAATTGAATCCGGCGAATATCAAATTAATGAGTATCGCAGGCATTAACACAACGCAAATTTAATGCTTTATGTTCAGTTCAAAGGCACCCGCAGGGTGCCTTTCTTATTTGCGCCGCATCATAAAATACGTATGCTACTGGTTGTTAATTAATATTATTTTGTGGGAGCGCCATGCAATACGATCTAATCATTATTGGCAGTGGATCTGTTGGAGCCGCCGCGGGCTATTATGCGTCGCGTGCCGGGCTAAAGGTACTAATGACCGATACCCACCTGCCTCCCCATACGGAAGGCAGCCATCATGGCGATACGCGTTTAATGCGTCATGCTTACGGAGAGGGTGAAAAATACGTGCCGCTGGTCCTGCGGGCGCAAGCACTATGGGATGCATTTGCCGCTGAAAGCGGTGAGGCGGTTTTTGAACGGACCGGCGTGGTTAATCTGGGTCCGGCAAACTCACCCTTCCTGGCAAACGTTGCGGCCAGCGCACAACAGTGGCAGCTGGCAACAGAGCATCTTGATGCTCAGGCGATAATGGCACGCTGGCCAGAAATCCGCGTCCCGGAAAACTATATTGGCATTTTTGAAGCAAATTCTGGCGTCTTACGCAGCGAGCTGGCCATTAAAACATGGATTAATCTGGCCCGCGAGGCGGGATGCGCGCAACTGTTTAATTGCCCGGTCACTGCCCTTCACCATCATGATTCTGGTATCACCATTGATACCGCTGATGGCCAGTATCATGCCCGCAAAGTCCTGATCAGCGCCGGAACCTGGGTGACAAAACTGCTGCCCTCGCTGCCATTACAGCCGGTACGCAAAATTTTTGCCTGGCATCAGGCCGACGGTCGTTACAGTACTAAAAATCATTTTCCTGCCTTCACCGGCGAGCTGGCTAACGGCGATCAGTTCTATGGTTTCCCGGCAGAAGATAACGAACTCAAAATTGGCAAACATAACGGCGGGCAGATTATTCATGCGCCAGAGGAGCGTCAGGCATTCGGCGCGGTTGCCAGCGACGGTTCGGAATCATTCTCATTTTTGCGCCAGATCCTTCCCGGCATCGGCGGCTGCCTTTACGGCGCAGCCTGCACCTATGACAACTCTCCGGACGAGGATTTTATTATCGATACGCTGCCGGGTCATCCTGAGACATTACTGATCACCGGATTGAGCGGCCACGGTTTTAAATTTGCCCCGGCGCTGGGTGAAATCGCCGTGCAATTTGCGCAGGATGAACGCAGTCAATTTGACTTAAGCCCATTTTCACTTGCGCGCTTTCAGGCTTAATCCCGATGTTGCGGTTCGTCCGACCGCAACTTATTTTCTGGTAATATTCATTCCACTTCGCTGCTATTTAATTAGCAGGCTCAGTGTTGGCCGCGCTTTATTCAGCATTACGACTGACGCTGACAAAAACTGACATTTTCTGAAAAAAGTTAAAAAATGGGCGTAAAATTTTGAATAACGTCCTTCACGCCTGACCCTACTCAACAGGCATTTTGGATTAAAAAAAACGAATACCCTGAATAAAAACCTGATTTTAATTCATAATAATTGATTAAGTTAAAATAGTTATAAAATTATGCTAATTTGATGTTGCAATATACAAGTAAGCCCATCATTGTAAGCACACTTTATTCATTACGAGATGCCAGGTATGAACCTGCGAAATAGTTCTTATCGCTATGGATTTGTTTCAATTGCGCTGCACTGGCTGGTGGCCATTGCCGTCTATGGCATGTTTGCCCTGGGCCTGTGGATGGTCACACTCAGCTATTACGACGGCTGGTATCATAAGGCGCCTGAGCTGCATAAAAGTATTGGCATTATGCTGATGCTCACGCTGGTTGTTCGCCTGATCTGGCGCACGGTTTCACCCGCCCCTGCCCCACTAAGACATTACTCAAGACTTACCCGCATCAGCGCGGTGCTGGCACATATCGCGCTGTACCTGCTGCTGTTTGCCATCATCATCAGTGGTTATCTGATTTCTACCGCTGACGGTCAGCCAATCAGCGTATTCGGCCTCTTTGACGTGCCTGCGACGCTGACCGATGCTGGTGTCCAGGCCGATCTGGCGGGTACGCTGCATTTGTGGCTGGCCTGGAGCGTAGTCGTGCTCTCAGTACTCCATGCGCTTGCCGCATGTAAACATCATTTCATCGATAAAGACGATACCCTGCGCCGTATGCTGGGAACATCGTCACCTGACTCTGGAGCGTAATATGAAAAAAAGCCTGCAAGGATTGTTTCTCAGCACTCTGCTGCTGACCGCCGGTTCTGCCATCGCCGCCGATTACAAGATTGATAAAGAAGGACAGCACGCCTTCGTCAATTTCCGTATTCAGCACCTTGGTTATAGCTGGCTGTACGGCACATTCCGCGATTTTGACGGCACCTTTACCTTTGACGAAAAAAATCCGGCGGCGGATAAAGTGAACGTCACACTGAATACTAATAGTGTGGATACCAATCATGCCGAGCGCGATAAGCATCTTCGCAGCGCCGATTTTCTGAATGTGGCTAAATTCCCGCAGGCCACCTTTACCTCTACCGCAGTTAAAGCCAACGGCGACGCGCTGGATGTGACCGGTAATTTAACCCTGAACGGCGTAACAAAACCGGTTACCCTGAAAGCGAAAATGATCGGCCAGGGTGACGATCCGTGGGGCGGTAAGCGTGCGGGTTTCGAAGCAGCAGGGAAAATCAGCCTGAAAGAATTTAATATCAAAACCGACCTTGGTCCGGCCTCGCAGGATGTGGAGCTGATTATTTCGGTTGAAGGCGTACAGCAGAAGTAATATTTAGCCCGGCAGGTTAACTGCCGGGCTGATTGCTCTACTCGGGATCGGGAATACCGAGTTGGGTATTCAGGCGTCCACGAGACTTGTTAAAAATCTTATTGCCATTTTCACGTCCGGCACGCAGCTGGCGCTGCTCTTCTTCCGGCAATGCACGCTCCGTCTGGCAGGCTTCACTACAACAGCCAGAGTATTTCTCTGCGCAGGTCGGGCACTGGATAAACAGCAAATGGCAGCCGTCATTCAGGCAGTTAGTATGAAGGTCGCATGACGCGCCGCACTGATGGCAGTGCGCAATCACATCATCAGAAATTCGCTCGCCCATCCGCTCGTCGAAGACAAAGTTTTTACCGATAAAGCGCACCGGCAGTCCCTGTTCACGCGCGCGTCGTGCGTACTCGATAATCCCGCCTTCAATATGCCAGACCTTGCTAAAACCGTTATGTTTCATCCAGGCGCTGGCTTTCTCGCAGCGGATGCCCCCGGTGCAGTACATAACAATTTTTTTGTCTTTGTGCTGCTGCATCATTTCAACGGCTTTGGGCAACTGCTCGCGAAACGTGTCGGCAGGAATTTCCAGCGCATTCTCAAAATGCCCCACTTCATATTCATAGTGGTTGCGCATATCAATAAATAACGCGTCCGGATCGTCAAGCATCGCATTCACATCGGCGGCTTTAAGATAGTCGCCAACATCGCTGGCATCAAAACTGGCATCGTCGATACCGTCAGCCACGATACGCTCGCGCACTTTCATGCGCAGTACCCAGAATGATTTACCATCATCGTCGAGCGCAATATTCAGACGCAGCCCCTGGAGCGCGGGATCAACGCTGTCCAGCAGCGCCCGTAGCGCATCGGTTTTGCTTTGCGGCACGCTAATTTGGGCATTAATACCTTCATGCGCCAGATAAATCCGGCCAAAGACATTAAGCGTCGTCAGGGCAGCATACAGCGCGTCCCGGGTGGCTTTCGGATCGGCTATGGTAAAATACTTATAGAATGAGATTGTCGTACGCGGTTCGGTCTCGGCCAACATCCGCGCTTTGAGTTCCTCATTCGAAATGCGGTTGTGTAACACTGGCATGGTGTACGTCCTGCAAAGTTGAATGAATGGTTTAAACGGGCGGCATCATATAGCAATAACTGCTAATTTACATCCCCACATTTTTAGCTACATTTTTTTCATCTTTAAAGTTTACTATTTGTAACCGCTGCTTAAGTACTCACTTCGTCGCACAGCATGTTGGCAACAGAGAAAAAAATGCGACAATACGCACGTTGTAATTTTAATCACAGGAATGACATGACGCATTTACCGAAGTTCAATGTGGGGCTGCTGCATCCGCGATACTGGTTAACCTGGCTGGGCATTGGCATATTGTGGCTGGTCGTTCAACTCCCCTATCCGGTACTTTACCGCCTCGGACATGCTCTTGGTCATCTGGCACAGCGCGTGATGAAAGGTCGGGTCAAAATTGCACGCCGCAACCTTGAACTGTGTTTTCCGGAAATGAGCCAGGCGCAGCGTGATGATATGGTCCATAAGAATTTTGAATCCGTCGGCATGGGCCTGCTGGAAACGGGTATGGCCTGGTTCTGGTCAGATCGCCGTATGGCACGCTGGACTGAAGAGCGCGGAATGGACGCCATAAAAGAGCAAATTGCTCAGGGGCGCGGCATTTTGCTGATCGGCGTCCATTTTCTGACGCTGGAAATGGGCGCGCGCATTTTTGGCATGCACCTTCCGGGGATTGGCGTATACCGTCCTAATGATAACCCGGTGCTGGACTGGCTACAGACCTGGGGTCGTATGCGTTCAAATAAAGATATGATCGATCGTAAAGACGTGAAGGGCATGATCCGCGCGCTTAAAAACTGCGATGTGCTGTGGTACGCGCCAGATCATGACTATGGTCCGCGTACCAGCGTATTTGTGCCTTTTTTCGCCGTTGAACAGGCAGCCTCAACCTCCGGGACCTGGATGCTGGCGCGGATGTCCAAAGCGTGTATTGCTCCTTTCGTACCCCGCCGCAAGCCCGATGGCAAAGGTTATGAGCTTATCGCGCTTGAGCCTGAGTGCAACCCGCCGCTGGATGACGCAGAAACAACAGCGGCCTGGATGAATAAGATCGTCGAGAAGTGCATTATGATGGCCCCCGAGCAGTATATGTGGCTGCATCGGCGTTTTAAAACGCGTCCGGCCGGAATGCCCTCACGCTATTAATTTAACCGCCACCGTGCCCGGTGATCCTCATTTACCGGGCCGGTCCTGTGCCCCATGGTCTGATTTTTTCAATCAACGGGCCGGGCAAGATGCGGTTATCCCGGGCATCACACATCACCATAGTGAATGGGTTTATTTATTTCCCGCCTCTAAGCTATAAAAGCTATCCCGTTTGCAGCACGCTCTACCCCGGCGCATAATCAATCGTATTATCCTGTTGTTAGCTAAACTATATCCATCATGTACTGCGTTGTGGGAGCCTATGCCCTCTTCAGATATCCCAATAAACTGGAAACGTAATCTTACCGTCACCTGGTTTGGCTGTTTCTTAACGGGTGCGGCATTCAGTCTGGTTATGCCGTTTCTGCCACTGTACGTTGAACAGCTTGGCGTCACCGGTCACAGCGCGCTAAATATGTGGTCAGGTCTGGTCTTTAGCATCACGTTCTTATTTTCAGCCATTGCCTCTCCACTGTGGGGCGGGCTGGCCGACCGTAAGGGCCGTAAAATCATGCTGCTGCGATCCGCACTCGGAATGGCGATCGTAATGCTGCTAATGGGACTGGCGCAGAATATCTGGCAGTTGTTGATCCTGCGCGCCCTGCTGGGGCTGCTGGGCGGCTTTATACCCAATGCTAATGCGCTGATCGCCACGCAGATCCCGCGCAATAAAAGCGGCTGGGCGCTGGGTACGCTCTCAACCGGTGCGGTAAGCGGCGCGCTACTCGGCCCCCTGGCGGGTGGCCTGCTGGCCGACACTTACGGCCTGCGTCCGGTGTTCTTTATGACTGCCAGCGTACTGTTTTTATGCTTCCTTCTGACGCTATTCTTTATTCGCGAACAGTTTATCCCGGTCTCCCGTAAAGAAATGCTTCATGCACGTCAGGTTCTTGGCTCGTTAAAGAATCCTCGTCTGGTACTGAGCCTGTTTATTACCACCCTGATTATCCAGGTCGCTACCGGATCAATCGCGCCAATTTTGACGCTTTACGTGCGCGAGCTGGCAGGCAATGTCGGTAACATCGCATTTATAAGCGGTATGATCGCATCGGTGCCGGGCGTCGCCGCACTGATGAGTGCGCCACGCCTGGGCAAACTGGGCGATCGTATCGGCCCGGAGAAAATCTTAATTGCCGCACTGATTATCTCGGTGCTGCTGCTGATCCCCATGTCATTTGTGCAGACACCGCTGCAGTTAGCTATTCTGCGCTTTCTGCTGGGTGCCGCAGACGGTGCGTTATTACCTGCGGTACAAACGCTGCTGGTGTATAACTCAACCAACCAAATTGCCGGGCGTATTTTTAGTTATAATCAGTCCTTCCGTGATATTGGCAACGTAACCGGTCCGCTTATTGGCGCGGCTGTCTCTGCCAGCTATGGTTTTCGTGCCGTGTTCCTGGTAACCGCCTGCGTCGTATTGTTTAACGTCTTTTACTCGACGCTGACCCTTCGCCGCCGACGCGCTAAATCGCGACCGGAACAACCGCTTGATTAACCAGATTTTCCCCGGCACCGCACACAGGGTAAATGATTTTTTACCGTAGAACCTTGCACTGGCAAATATTCAGCTATCCTTTCCCTGAACAACACGTCGAACTCCAGGGAGAAACCAATGACTATGTATGCCACGCTCGAAGAAGCCATTGATGCGGCGCGCGAAGAATTTCTTGCCAATACTCCGGGTATTGAAGAGGAAGAGGCCAATATTCAGCAACTTAGTATTCAGAAATATGTGTTACAGGATGGCGACATCATGTGGCAAGCCGAGTTTTTTGCTGAGGAAGGCGAAACCGGTGAGGGGCTGCCCGTGCTGAGTGGTGAAGCAGCGCAAAGCGTATTTGATGACGACTACGACGAAATCGAACTGCGTCAGGAGTGGCTGGAAGAAAATACTCTTCATGAGTGGGATGACGGCGAATTTCAGCTCTCTCCTCCGCTGGATACCGAAGAAGGCCACGCGGCGGCTGACGAATGGGATATCCGTGATTAACGCATAACGCAATCAACCCTCACGGGCGGTTACTCATACGGCCCGTGACTCGCATCCAGCGGTAATAACAGCGTATCAAAAATCAGCGAAAACGGCAGATCCAGCACCGTTAGCCAGCGCCAGCTGGAGTCGCGCACATCCCACTGCACCCCAGGATAATATTGATTGCCATGACCCTGTCCGGGAACGGCTCGGCTGATAATACTTCCGCAGCCGCAGAGCATGACTGCCATCGCTACGATCAATACTAATCGCATGTACTCTCCAGCCTCAGGCAAAAAAAATACCGGCCCTGAGGCCGGTATTTGTGTTTAATCAGGATGATTTGTTTTCAGGGCCAGCGGGTTTAACGCCAGTTTCTGATAGTAATTCACCCAGGAAGAGTACCGTTCAGGCGCGCTCCACACGCGGTAATGGAGACGCGAAAGCGTAACCGGATCGCTCAACAGCACCAGACGACGGTCGCGATTAAGTTTTTCCGGCGTGTCGTTTAATGCCTGCTCAACATGGCGGGCGCGGGCTATCTCAAGGATATTCCCTTTTCCGTGGCGACCCGTTGCCATCGCCGTTGCCAGCGCGTTGAAGGACGGATTAAACACGGCATGCATAAAGCCGTTTTTTAACGAACGCTGAATGTTAAGTTCGAGGAAGCGATCGGTATCAACCAGCACCTGCGGCGGTGAATACTCTTCCGGGATCAGGAACAGTTTCCAGCGTTTGGTGCGCAGCCCGACGGTCGACCGGCTGGAAATGACCGATACGAATGGCGAGAGGATCAGCGAGAACACAATCGGTGCCAGCCAGAACAGGAAGCGCAGATCCAGCCACGCCATACCGACTGCCCACACCAGCCCTAACAACATTTGCGAGCCGTGGCGCTTAAAGGCTTCAATCCAGGAGGTGGAGTCATCATCACGCTGCGGTGAGTTCCACACGACTTCCCAGCCGAGGAACGCGCTCACCACGAATACCGTATGGAACAACATACGTACCGGTGCCAGCAGGACCGAAAACAGAACTTCCAGCAGCAAGGAGAGCGTGACGCGCATAAAGCCGCCGTACTCTTTAGGTCCTTTGCACCACACCAGAATGATACTGAGCAGTTTTGGCAGGAACAGCAGCACCATGGTGGAGGCAAACAGGGCAATAGCCAGTTCCGGACGCCACTGCGGCCATACCGGAAACAGCTGACGCGGCTGGAGGAAATATTGCGGTTCCGTCAGCGCATGAACGACCTGTAGAGCCGTCGACAGCGCCAGGAACATAAACCACAACGGCGCAGAGAGATAGGACATCACGCCGGTTAAAAACACCGCGCGGTGAACCGGGTGCATGCCCTTCACCAGGAACAGGCGGAAGTTCATCAGGTTACCGTGGCACCAGCGGCGATCGCGCTTCAGCTCATCAAGCAGGTTAGGCGGCAACTCTTCATATGAACCGGGCAGATCGTAGGCAATCCACACGCCCCATCCGGCACGACGCATTAGCGCTGCTTCAACAAAATCGTGCGACAGAATTGAACCGGCAAAGGAACCCTCACCCGGTAACGGTGCCAGCGCACAGTGCTCAATAAAGGGTTTGACGCGAATAATCGCATTATGTCCCCAGTAGTGCGACTCGCCCAGCTGCCAGAAGTGCAGACCGGCCGTAAACAGTGGACCGTAAACGCGGGTCGCAAACTGCTGACAGCGCGCGTAGAGCGTATCCATGCCGGACGCTTTTGGTGACGACTGAATAATACCCGCATTAGGATTTGCTTCCATCAGGCGCACAAGCCCCGTCAGGCACTCACCCGTCATCACCGAGTCGGCATCCAGTACCACCATATAGCTGTACTGACTTCCCCAGCGACGACAGAAGTCATCGATGTTGCCGCTTTTGCGTTTTACGCGGCGGCGGCGGCGGCGGTAGAAAATCTGCCCTTCGCCCTGCACTTCCGCAATCAGCTCCATCCAGGCTTTCTGCTCGGAAACGCAGATATCCGGATCGTAGCTGTCGCTAAGGATATAGACATCGAAGTGCTGCTGCTGGCCTGTGGCTTTCACCGACTCCCAGGTGGCGCGCAAACCGGCAAATACGCGGTCCACATCCTCATTACAGATGGGCATGATAAGCGCGGTACGGTGCGCCGGGTCCAGTGGTTCATCGCCGGTGGTAGAGGCAGAAATGCTGTATCTGTCCTTACCGATAAGCAGCTGCAAAAAGCCCATCAGCGCGGTCCAGAACCCCGCAGAAACCCAGCAGAACAACACGGCAAAGAGGATTAAGATCCCGGTTTGCAGGATGTAAGGCAGAAGCTGCATGAATGACACCAGCAGATCCTGTCCCATCATGTCACCGGGATTAATCAGCGCCCAACCCTGATAAGGAAGAATGGTCTTCATATACCAGGTGGCGACAACCGTCTGCGCCAGGGTTAATAACAGCAGGATATAACGGCGAATGGTGCCCATTATACGCCACTGTTGCTCGCTCACCTGCTGCTCTTTGGTCAATCGCGAAAGATAGCGCGGCTGCTGTTCGCGACCCCGCAGGCGATCCCAGAAGCGCCCGACCGGGTTGGTACGCCACGGATCGGGAAACATTGAGGAACGCTTCGCTTTCGGCATCGCGTGAAGCTGCGTACGACCCAAATCGTCTTTTATCAGCTGATCTTTGCCTGAAGACGCCGGCCAGCTATGTTCAAGACGTGACTTCACCGAACCCAGCGGAGAGTCGTCTTCATGTTCGAAGCGCTGATGCTCAGCATCAAGCGCCTCATGCACCCCGCGGATATCCGTATCGGCTGGAATTGCCGCTTTTTCAGCATCCGTGAGCGGCAAAGCGTCGATATACTTCGTTGTATTATTCATTGGCAGGTAACTGATAGCTCCAGGTTTCACTCAGCGTCTGGTCAGCGTTAACCAGCGCGGCGCGCATCTCAGTGGTCTGCTTCGGATCTTTGATCTTCGTACGCAGCGTCAGACGCCAGCCTTTGGTGACTGGATTATAGCGCACCGTGTTCTCAACGATTTCGCCGTTATCGCCGATGCTGACTTGTGCCGTGACAGGCGTCGTTTCCGGCAGTTTCTTCATTTCTTCGCCCGCGAAGTCAATGATGAGAGCCAGTGTGCCATCAGGCTGACGAATAAGATTGGATTGCTTCACATCACCCGCCGAGCGGCGTGTTTGGGTGACGTAGGCGTTATCCGCTGCGTGCAGCTTGTCTTCATCGCGACTGAAGGTAATGGCGTAATTAAAGTTCATCTCTTTACCGGCATCAGGCAGCTGATCCGGCGTCCAGTACGCTACGATATTATCGTTGGTTTCATCATTAGTTGGGATTTCTACCAGCTCAACCTTTCCTTTGCCCCAATCGCCTTTCGGCGTGATCCAGGCGCTCGGGCGCAGATCGTAACGATCGTCAAGGTCTTCATAGCGGTTAAACTGACGGCCGCGCTGTAACAAACCAAAGCCCTGAGGATTTTCCATCGCGTAGCTGCTTACCCCTAAATGTTTCGGGTTATTCAGCGGACGCCAGATCCATTCACCATTACCGGCATGGATCGACAGGCCATTTGAATCATGCAGCTCAGGACGGAAGTTGGTGGAGGAGGAAGGTTGATTCGGTCCAAACAGGAACATACTGGTCAGCGGAGCCACGCCCAGTTTACCGACTTTATCGCGCAGATAGACTTTTGACTGGACATCAACCACCGTGTCGCGACCCGGTATGATAGTGAAGCGGTAAGCCCCGGTTGCACGCGGGGAATCAAGCAGCGCGTAAATATTCAGCCGTTTATCGGTTGGTTTCGGGCGTTCAATCCAGAACTCGCGAAAATGCGGGAACTCTTCGCCGGATGGCAGCGCGGTATCAATTGCCAGACCGCGTGCGGAGAGACCATATACCTGCCCCTGGCCCAATACGCGGAAGTAGCTCGCGCCAAGCATACTGACAATTTCGTCGTTCTTATCTTTACTGTTAACCGGGTAAAGCACTTTGAAACCCGCAAAGCCGAGGTCTTTTACCGTGTCTTTGTCATGCTGGACATTGCCAAAATTGAAGTAGTCCGGGCTGTATTTAATTTTACGCACGGCATTGGACGTAACTTCATTAATCTTGACTGGCGTATCGAAGTACATCCCCTGATGATAAAATTCGAGCTTGAATGGAGTCTTGATGTTGCTCCAGTAAGCCTTGTCGTGGTTGAATTGAATCTGCTGATAATCCGCATATTTCATGTCGCGGAAGACGGAGGGCAGATTGCTTTTAGGTGCATCGTAGCCTTTACCAGCCAGAGACTGAGCCTGCTTCGCTACATCATCAATGGAGAACGCCCATGCAGATGAGGAGCACAGGGACAACGTTATGGCTACGCCTAACCAGCGCATTTTCATCATCTGTAATTTATTTTTCATAGTAAGTAAGCACTTCCCCCTTTGTGTGCTTAAATCGATCCGATCCATTTTAATGGAAACTCTGGCAATCCGACAACATAATCCCCAATTTGTTCAGCTTGCAGCTTAGGGTATAAGCAACCTTCAGCCGCATTTTGCACTTTACGTGCTTATCCTGGAGACAGCTCTTCCGTCCTGGTGTAGGGTTGCAGCGGATGTTAACATTATCGCGTCTGGTGATAAGACGAAAAGTCTGAGAATGCAAACAATTATATGAGCAAATTACCCGCACAACGTGAATATTTCCTCGACTCCATTCGCGCATGGTTGATGCTTTTGGGGATCCCCTTTCATATTTCGTTGATCTATTCCAGCCACAGCTGGCATGTAAATAGTGCCGAACCATCGTGGTGGCTGACGCTGTTTAACGATTTTATTCATGCTTTTCGGATGCAGGTTTTCTTCGTTATTTCCGGCTATTTTTCATACATGCTTTTTTTGCGTTATCCCCTCAAAAAATGGTGGAAAGTCCGCGTTGAGCGCGTCGGTATTCCGATGCTCACGGCAATACCATTATTAACGCTACCGCAGTTTATAATGCTGCAATATGTAAAAGGCAAAACCGAAACATGGCACACGCTTTCATTATATGAAAAATATAATACCCTGGTGTGGGAACTGACTTCGCACCTGTGGTTTTTATTGGTGCTGACCATTCTGACCACCTTAGGGCTATGGCTATTTAGCGTGCTTCGGCGGCGACAGGCACGGCAACAGGGTACATTGCTTGCCAATATTACCCTCGGCAAACTAACGATTGCCTTTCTAATCCTTGGCATTATTTACGCCGCGCTGCGTCGTGTACTTCTGATTGTCTGTTCGCCGGTGCTTAGCGATGGGCTGTTTAACTTTGTCGTCATGCAGACGCTATTTTATACCCCGTTTTTTGTCCTCGGTGCGCTGGCCTTTATTAATCCCCGCCTAAAAGAGCTTTTTACCACCCCGTCTCGCGGGTGCATGTTCGGCGCAATTGCCGGATTTGTCGCCTACCTGCTGAATCAACGCTACGGCAGCCCGGACGCGTGGATGTATGAAACCGAATCGGTTGTCACCATGGTATTTGGCCTGTGGATGGTCAACGTCGTGTTTTCTTTTGGGCATCGACTGCTTAATTTCCAGTCGGCGCGAGTCACCTATTTCGTTAATGCCTCGCTATTTATCTACCTGGTTCATCACCCGTTAACGCTATTGTTTGGCGCTTATATCACGCCGCAGATTAGTTCTAATACGCTGGGATTTTTTACCGGGCTGATTTTCGTCGTCGGTTCAGCGCTAATCCTGTATGAAATTCATCTGCGCATTCCACTGCTGCGCTTTCTGTTTTCAGGCAAACCGCAACCCGCGAAAGATAAACCGCCGGTGGCCGTTTAATAATAAATAGCCCCCTGGTATGGGGGGCTAGTTATAATAACCATTCGACCGGCAGGCGATAAACCAGTCTGACCAGTACACGCTGCCAGAAGCGTGAATCAGGCTCTTTTTTCAGTACAACCGTTTTACCGTCCTGTTCTTCAATCCAGTTAACTCTTCCCCAGCGATCCAGTTTTAACTGCCAGGCCGCATGACGCTGGCTCTTAAGAAAATTATGGTGAATTTTTTGCGCCAGCGGTTCGCTGTCAATCACAAAGCCCATTTCGGTATTGAGCATCGCCGAGCGTGGATCGAAATTAAATGAGCCAATAAAAACCTTGCTGTTATCCACGCTAAACGTTTTCGCGTGCAGGCTGGAACCTGAGTTTCCGGTCAGACCGCTATCATGCAGGCCCGGCGCAGGCTTTGACGTCGGCTTAAGCTCAAAAAGCTCTACCCCGTGGCGCAGCAGTTTTTTGCGCCAGCGGGCATACCCGGCATGCACCACTGCCACATCATTTGCCGCCAGCGAATTGGTCAGGATCGCGACTTTGACGCCACGGCGGACCATTTGCAGGATCATCGCCACGCCTGCCCGTCCCGGCACAAAATAAGAAGAGATAATATCGATCTGTTTTTCCGGCGCACCCATGACATTCATCAGGCGCTGCGGCAGCAGCGTACGCTTGCGGGCTTTCCCCTGCCCCTTACGAGGATCGTCACTAAGTAAGCGGGTATGCGCCCATAGCAAAGGAAGCGTACCCTCTTCCAGTCGTGAAACAAATGAGGTAGTTTTCAGCTTGTGTAGATATTGCTGCGCATATTTGTCATTTAGCCATTCATCGGGGATAGTGACACGACGACTAATATCGTCTTCGGAAATATCGAGCACTTGCTGGAGGGTAGAGACGGATTTACATTCCCAGTAACGCTGAAAATCGTCTGCGACGTCCTGTACCACATGCCCCAGCGCCATAACATCAAGATCGGTAAATAACGGCTCTTTTCCCGCACCAAAATAGGCATCACCCACGTTTCTGCCGCCAATGATGGTCACTTCATCATCGACGGTAAAACTTTTGTTGTGCATCCGGCGATTAAGACGGGCAAAATCGGTGAGATACCCGAGAATACGCAGCGTGCGAAAAGAGAAGGAGTTAAACAGGCGTACTTCTATATTGCGGTGAGCATCCAGCAGGCGCAGCGTATCATCCAGCCCCACCGTGTTGTTGTCATCCAGCAAAAGACGGACTTTGACGCCCCGCTCCGCCGCTTCAAGCAGCACGCGAAACATCAGGCGACCGGACATATCGTCTTCCCAGATATAATACTGTACATCCAGGGTACGCTCAGCCATTTGCGCCAGCCGATATCGTGCGGCAAAGGCGTCAAGGCTATCTTCAAGAGGTAAGAGACCGCAAAGGTCGGGATGTGCCGCACGGGCCGGGGCGATTGCTCGCCCCAGACGCGTATTATGCGACTGGCTTGTGTCCCTGCTGGGTGAGTAGTCGCTCATAAAGTTCTGCATTTTCCTCATCATAACAAACGAAGTATATCTGCTCTGGCTGAGGACGCCGGGTTATGTAATCCGAAACGGCATTAAATGCGATTTCTGCGGCTGCCGCTTTCGGGTAGCCGTAAATACCCGTACTGATTGCAGGGAAGGCAATGGAGTGGAAATCGTTGTCGCGGGCAAGCTGCAAACTGTTACGATAAGCATCTTCCAGCAGTCGGGCTTCGTTATGCTCTCCCCCACGCCAGACAGGTCCCACCGTATGAATCACGGCTTTTGCCGGGAGGTTTCCCGCCAGTGTAATGACAGCATGGCCCGGCGCGCATTCACCCTGTTGCTGGCGTACGACCTTGCAGGCGTCCAGTAAAGCGGAACCTGCTGCATGATGAATGGCCCCATCCACGCCGCCGCCGCCCATTAAGCTGCTATTCGCCGCGTTGACGATGACATCTACCTGCATAGTGGTGATATCACCCCGAATAACCTGGATGCGAGACTGCATATTTTTCTCCTGCTGGCATCGGTACCGTTCAGTTTATCTTACTCCGACACAGAGAAGAAGGCGCGCTCTGACAATGTCTCTAAGCAGGCTGACGAATTAACGATATCGGACGGTATAGATCCCGAGGGTTCGCTGTGCATCCAGGTACTGTAGCGACGTTTTCTCAAACAGCGCACTGTTGATTTCCTGAGGATACGACGTACCCAGCGCGCGATGATAAGTCTGTGCCTGGCCATCGCGTACGCAGGTCACCGTTAACTGGCGGTCAGCTGTATTGATACCGCACACAGGCTCAACTATTTGCCCCTGAAAACGAATGGTGCCTCCGGTTGCCTGCTGTTGGGCATAAGCCTGAGTAGATAATGCGCCGATTGACATCTGAAACGCAAAAAACAGGTAATAAGATAATTTCATGTTCACTATCCTTGGGCAAAAAGCCGCGAAGACCGGAATTAAAACGAATCGTTACCTATATTTATTACACTTTTTTAACAAACTGACAAATAAGCATTAACTATTAAATTAATTTACTTTTCCGAAAACGCATACTTTAAATGACAACAAATCCGAGCGAAAAAAAAGATGATAAGGTCCACATACCCGTCAAAAACAGGGATCTCTTGTGCAGAAAAGGAACAGGGGAAAGGGATTATTTTGTGCGGGAGGCCAGCCAGAGACCGCTATTTTTCATGGCAAAACCGAATATCAGTCCGAGCAACACCGACGGGACGACCAGCTTGTAGTCACCCTGCCCGGCGAAGGTAGCGCAGGCACCGATAAAGGTTCCGGGAACAAAAGAGAGTAATAACTGCTTTGCCTGAATGCACATTAAAAAGGCGACAATGCCGGTCATCAGGTAACTGATAATCTCGATATGTGGGGCCAGCGCACTACCATACATAATCACTAAAGCCCATACCACGCCACTCATTAACGTACAGGCAGAAACCGCCAGCCCCCTGAGGCCGCCTTGCGGACAGGCAAAATATGCCGTACAGCCGAGAAACCCGGCCCAGCTTAATAAGCCTAATGAGACAGCAGCCCAGCCCCAGAGACCGGAGAGGATGCCCGTTGTGATTGCAATAGCGAGAAGTGTGCTCATGGCGCGCATCATATCAGATGCGCACCGAACAAAAGAGATCTGACGCACAATGATTACAGCAAAAATTGCTTCATTGCATTTTAATTGTGATTTTAATCACAATTATTCGCCCTCTTCTTCTTCCAGTTCTTCCCACATTGCAGCGATGGCCTCACGCGTAAGCTGTGCAAGGGTTCGCCAGAACGGCGTTACCGCATGGGCTTCGACTTTACCGAGGAAAGTCTCAAACCACGGCAAAATAAACTCTGCAAAAAGCGTGTCCTGCGCTTCGCTTTCATCTTCCGCCGACTGATCTTCAAGCCATGAGGCTGCGAGCAGCAATGTACCAAAATGGTCGGCTGGCGCTTCAGTCAGTGGCATACCGCGCGCGCTAAGAAAGGCGCGAACCTCATTTTCCGTCGCACCCTCGACCCACGCGCTGCGAAACGGCGCTACGGCGCAATCTGCACCGACAAACAGAGCGTTATAGTCGGCAGCCACTGGCTCAGGATCGAAACTTTTTTGCAGTCGAGCCAGCAGATCGTCCTGCTCCAGCGGCCAGCTTGCGGCCAGTTTTCCCTCTTTGATCAGGGTAAACAGCGGGATCAGCAGCGGATCTTGTGGTTGTCGGTAGTAAAGCGAGCCAAGAACGCGGCACAGTATTGAAAACTCATTCATGCAGTAATTCCATTCATCAGATTAAAAATCGGCAAATTCAGGGATGGGAGCCATGCCGCGGGACTCCAGAAAATTCAGTAACCGCCGTGGTGAAACGTTGAGAATACGATCCTCAGGGAAATTAACCTCATCAAGAATTTTACGGCACTCGGTAAACTCGCCTAGCGTGAACGCAGTATGAGAATCTGAACCCAGCGCAACCCAGCCGCCCGCGTCGCGCACCGCCGCCGCAATAGCCCGGCAGTTATCGCTGCTGCCCCGGCGAGAGTGCACAAATGACGAGTTGTTAATTTCCAGCGCCACCTGATATTTTGCCGCCGCCGCCGCAATGGCCGGAATATCCACCGGAAATTTAGGATTGCCTGGATGGCTAATGATATGGACGAGGCCGTTGGCCATAGTGGCAATCATCGCCGCAGTATGCGTGGCTTTATCCTGCGGCGGGAAGACCTGCTCGTGGAAACCCGCGATGATAAGATCAAGCGAGGGTAGCATTGGACCGGAGCAGTCAATCTCACCTGGCGTGGTTTTGATGTTGGCTTCAATGCCGCGCAGAATGCCGACACCGTCGACAATGCGTGGCCATATGCGCATATTAATAAAGTGCCAGTAATGCGGCGCATCGACCATATCCGGACCATGATCGGTGATAGCAAACAGTTTGATGCCTTTACTCTTCGCCTGGGCAATATAGTCGCTAAGCGTGCTGTAAGCATGGGTGCTGGCGACGGTATGCATATGCAGATCGACAGGATACATCGTTCTCTCCTTTGATATTTAGCGCAAGGATAACAGGTAATACACAGCGATATTAAGTAAAACCCGGGCCGGACTCAGTAACCGCGCTGGCGATCGACCCTCCCCGTCACTGGCTGACCGTTTTCAAGCCCGCGGATGGTTGTGGCAATAAAGTCGATAGCCTCCGCAGGGCGCGTTACGGCCGCCACATGAGGCGTCATTGCCACGCGCGGATGTGCCCACAACGGGCTATCGGCATCGAGCGGCTCATGAGAGAAAACATCGAGCATGGCACCTTTTAACTTGCCGCTGTCCAGCGCCTGTAACAGATCCGCTTCAACCACGTGAACGCCACGCGCCAGGTTTAGTAGATAACTTTGATCCTGAAGTTGATTTAACCGATCAAGATTAATGATGCCCACGGTTTCGGGCGTGTGCGGTAGTAAATTGATCAATACCCTGGTGCCGGCAAGAAAGTCATTTAGTTCATGTTGCCCGGCAAAACTTTCCACGCCAGGCCACGATTTCTGGCTGCGGCTCCAGCAGCGAAGTGGAAATCCCCATTCCTGAAGACGTTCTGCCACTTTCTTGCCCAGTACGCCTGCACCGAGGATGCCGACGTTGAAATCCTGCGTTTGATACGCCTCCAGCGGCTGCCAGCGGGCCTGAGATTTCAATGCCTGATAGTCATCAAACCGACGGAACCAGTGTAATACCTGACTGACGGCATATTCCTGCATCTGCTGACCCATCCCGGTATCTTCAAGACGAAACAGCGCGGTGCCGTCAGCCAGCATCTCAGGATGAGCGTGCAATTTTTTCAGGATCGAATCAACGCCGGCACCGAGCGCAAACACCGCCTTTAGCTGACGGCCCTGTAACATCTCTACGGGTGGCTCCCAGACCAGCGCATAATCCGCAGGCCGCTGGTCTCCCTCCTCCCACTGCCGCACATGCGCGCCGGGAAGTTTATTTTCCAGAGCGTTTTTCCAGTATTGAAAATCAAAGGTAGGATGATAAAAAATCAGATCCATATTCACTCCTGCTTGTACGACGCCTCTGCACTAGCGTCCGTTTCTAATTGATCTACTGTGATTTTGAGGATAACAAATTTCTGCGGCGAGTTTGGTAAAAAGCCATGCGGCGATAAAAAAGACGCTTTTTGTTTATTCCGAAAGCAACCTGACGCAAGTTTGGCTAAACGCACCGCTTAAGATAAAAAGAGCATTGACGAGAGCGGCGAATTTACTTACATTAGCGCCCGTTCCACTAGTACGGAACAACAATTTGGTGAGGTGTCCGAGTGGCTGAAGGAGCACGCCTGGAAAGTGTGTATACGGCAACGTATCGAGGGTTCGAACCCCTCTCTCACCGCCATATTTTAAGAAGAGCCCGTACGCAAGTACGGGCTTTTTTTTATGCTTCCTGACCAGAGGAGGCAATAACGGATAACCGTTCGTTGCCCGCAGGTTACTTTATCGCCTTCTCTTGCAATGGCTTTTCCAGACAGGCAATGGTATTCACAACCCTCTGCGAAGCTACCACCGCAGGTGGTTTTATCCCCACGAATCAGATAATTACCTTTCGCCATAATGGT
>Ga0302347_1001757_pt1 | contig 24752 bp, 21 predicted proteins | sample PhyWR1_FD_202178 | JGI IMG/M metagenome (GOLD analysis project Ga0302347, IMG submission 202178) | Leaf surface microbial communities from wheat plants in UC Gill Tract Community Farm, Albany, California, United States - DLSL W.R1 (v2)... | ecosystem: Host-associated > Plants > Phyllosphere >...
TAACTAAGCTGGTTCTGGTTCGTCACGGTGAAAGTCAGTGGAACAACGAAAACCGCTTTACCGGTTGGTATGACGTTGATCTGTCTGAAAAAGGACAAACCGAAGCTAAAGCTGCTGGTCAGTTGCTGAAAGACGAAGGCTATGCTTTCGATTTTGCTTACACTTCAGTGCTGAAACGTGCCATCCACACGTTATGGAATATTCTTGATGAGCTGGATCAGGCTTGGTTGCCTGTTGAGAAGTCCTGGAAACTGAACGAACGCCATTATGGTGCTCTGCAAGGTCTTAACAAAGCTGAAACCGCTGAAAAATACGGTGACGAGCAAGTTAAACAGTGGCGTCGTGGTTTCGCAATCACTCCTCCAGCACTGGACAAAGATGATGAGCGTTTCCCGGGCCACGACCCACGTTATGCTTCACTGACTGACGCAGAACTGCCAACAACCGAAAGTCTGGCACTGACCATCGAACGTGTTATTCCGTTCTGGAACGAGTCTATCCTGCCACGTATGCAATCTGGTGAGCGTGTTATTGTTGCTGCTCACGGTAACTCACTGCGTGCTCTGGTTAAATTCCTGGATAACCTGAGCGAAGATGAGATCCTCGAGCTGAATATCCCAACTGGCGTACCTTTGGTTTATGAGTTTGATGAAAACTTCAAACCTCTGAAACGTTACTACCTGGGTAATGCTGATGAAATCGCAGCAAAAGCAGCAGCAGTAGCCAACCAGGGTAAAGCGAAGTAATTCGTTTTCCTGTCACGGTGAGTGACATGCTCGCTTGAGCCTTCTAAAAACACCTGATGCAGCCTGTCAGGTGTTTTTTTTCGTCGATGCCAGATGAGTCAGCGACAATCGTTGTTTACCTACGACGGTAATGCTGCTTCAGCGGGTAGGCTGGCCAATGTTTGAGGGAGTGTTTTTTTAAAGGTATCGAAATCAGTAAAAATACGCCTCTCATCCAGTACATGGGGAATGATGTGTATCGATTTCAGGCAATCGATCTGACAATCGGATAATCCCACCATATAAACCTGAATACCGAGATTTTCGATATCGGTTATCACATCTTGTAGGGCATATAAACCCGACTGATCCAGATAAGAAACCTGCTCCATCCGTAAAACCAGTATTTTACCCTCTGTAATGCTGTCGGCGACAGCCCGAAACGCATAGACAAAACCAAAGAACAGCGGGCCTGTGACATGTTTTATTAGTAAATGCTGACGTAAAGGCTCGGGGATAGTTATTTCATCAACCCATAGCGCCTCTTCCACAAGAGTCAGAACCGTATTTTTTTCCGAAATAGAAGCGACTTTCGCCATAAAAATAAGCGCAGCCATTACCATTCCGACCCCCACAGCGGTCACCATACCGGCAAAAATAGTCAGAACAATAACGCTAAGCATAACCAGTACATCACTGCGCGGCGCACGCAATATATGTGAAAGACTACGGTAATCAATCACTCCCAGACCTGCACCAACCAGAATACCCGCCAGGACCGCATTAGGAATATATTGTACGATGCCAGACAATCCGAGCAGTACTGTTAGCAAAAAAAGACCGTGGATAATTCCAGAGCCAGGGTGTCGGCCACCGGCACGAACATTAATCGCGGTACGGACAAATGCACCTGCACCGGGTAAACCACCAAACAGAGCAGAAGTCATATTACCGATACCCTGGCCAATCAGTTCCTGATTACTTTTGTGCCGGGTTTTAGTGATGTTATCAGCGACAAGCGAGGTGGTGAGTGAATCAATGGACCCGAGAAAAGCCAGCTGCAAAGCGGCCCAAATGAGTAGCTGACTCTCCGCCAGAGAAAAAGCGGGAGCAGTAAAATGGGGCAATCCTGCAGGTATCTGACCAATAGTCGGGACGTTTAAGCCTGCAATAATGGAAAGTGTTGTCAGCCCAACCAGGGCGACCAGCGAAGCAGGTAGCTTCTTCACAAAACGCGGCAGGATGAAAATCAGCATAATGGTGAGAACTGCCAGCAGTGCGGCTGCCGGGTTAAATCCAGAAGAAAGCGCCCCCAGGGAGGAGATAATGACCACCGGGTCAGAGGCGGGAGAAACCATACCCAGTAACGGAAAAATCTGTTGGGTTAAAATAATAATCCCAATCCCTGTCATCAAGCCTGAAATAACAGGATACGGCAGGAAACGAATAAACTGCCCTAAACGTAAAATACCAAATAGCACCTGAAACAGGCCTGCCAGCAAAAAAACGGCCAGCACATTGGGGATATTAATCTCACCCGAAGGAAGGGTATGGGTAATAACAATTGTTGAGGCAATCAGCGTCATCGGCGCTGTAGGGCCGGATATCTGTACCGGGGTACCGCCAAATAAAGAGGCCAGAATACCGACAATAATTCCGCCATATAATCCGGCCTCAGCCCCCAGACCAGAAGCCACCCCAAAAGCCAGACAAAGCGGCAATGCAACCACACCCGCCGTCAAACCACCAAATATATCACCGCGTGTAATACGAAATCTCGCAAGCATGACTATCTCCCGAACAGGTTTATAGGTTTGGTTGCAAAAAACTATTGCATGCTAGCAGGACGCCTATCTCAAATAGCCCTGATATGATGAGCCACTCGATATCCGCAATATAAAAAAAGCCAGGGCGGAATCGAAAAAATAAGCTGTAGCAGCAAACGGAGGATAAACGGATGGCGGGATTCAAATCGTTCCGACGGCGCAGACTCATCTGCCAGGAATTGAACTGATCCACATGATACTGAATAAACAGTATCAGCATCCGTGCGGGTTACCCCGGCGGAACAGTTTTGCTGCTGGTTGCCTGAATACAGACACCACATCATTGTGCCAGCCGTCTGTCGTGACGACGACAGAACCAAAATAGCTATTTTTCACACTACGCGATATTAAAGTATTGTCAACGGAGTTATTTAAAATAGTGAATACGCCATTACTGGTTTTGCGTTCCACGGAAATTCGTTTCATCTGTTACTCCGTGCTCTCAGAGTCTTCTATAGGAGCTGCCTGATCCTGAGGGTCCACTCTGATGGCCTAAACCTGCTATTTCTCTGATTAACAATGAGATGGTATCCGGATTATTGAGCAAGACGATAGCACGAAAAAAACTATCATCAAGGAAAATACTGCGTATGATATCCAATTTACAAAGGCTGCTGGTGGTAAATTCGTTATAAAGAGGATTACTCATAAAATAGATTTTAGATAAATATCCAAGTCTTTTATTATCTTTCAGACGCCAATATCTTTCCTCTTTCATTGATTCTATTGAATACTCAATCTTGTTAATTTTCCCTTCATTATTAGAAGGTAAGTACATATAATCCTCACGGCTACCTAAGGCATGAACCGCCTCATGAAGCAAGGTATCGGCAACTTGATTAGTGAAATAAATACGGTTTCTTTTTGGGGAGTCGGGTTGAAATAATGAGTCCTCATTCATTTTTCCTGTTGAAAAATCATGCATAATTGCCAGGTTAATAAAAACCCTATCTAATGGGTCATTACCAAGAGTAAACCCTAATGTTTTTTTCCTTGAGGAGTAAACTCTATTTCACCTGGTTTTTCTTTCATCATTATCATGATATTACCTTTGTCTTCTGCATCAAATATCATACTCATCCTTTCTAATTTTATAGTTAAACTATCGATGAATTTATTACGAGCCCTGCGATCTGATATTTTTAATATATGAGTGACGTAATAATCTAGTTTCCCTCTTAATTCTTTAATTATACTCATAGCTTCGTTAATGTTTTTTATGACTCTGTCAAAAGCATCATTACAAATCCCTGCAATTATAGGGTGACTTTTATTATCCAGAAGAGTTTTTAAGCTATGTATTTTAACAGCATCAAAATCAGGAGGTGTCAGGAAGGATTCAAGTATTTTTTGTAAACTTAGATCAGCTCTTTCACGGGAAGTGATTAATTTCTTTCCACTATGATGAAAAAGGTTTTCTAAACCAGAATAGTCATTTGGCAAAGAAATTTTTCTAGCTATATCTTGCTGTTCAGCTGAAGTAATTTTTCTACGGACGATATTCGTTTGTTCCCATTCTGATTTTATTTTTTCCTTTTGTCCTTTTATGTTCAATGAAATTATCTCAGCCTCCTCAGGTGTACTGAAAATTATTTCTTTGGTATTAAAATCTTTCATTGCACTAATACTGACAATTTCAGAGTTGAGATCGATCTGTTCTCTTGAATTCTTTTTATAAATGATAAAAGCAATAGGAGCCAAGGCTGATTGTAAATCTGTATTTTCTCTTACATGGAAAAATATATCATCATCCCATTTATAATATAATCCGCTTTCATCGCCAATTTTTTTATATATGGCATGATACTTCCCTGTCGCCACAAGTGTGTCTTCGTAATTTTTAATTATTATCCCTTCGCGTCTGTTTTTATTTAATATATGTTGCACACCAGGCGATTCGGAATAATTAATAGAGCATACTGATAATGGTTGTCTTTTGGCTATGCAATGGCGTTTTCTCTTTATTAGCCCTTGCCACTCACTTCTATTTTTTGATATTTTATAATAAGTATCACTGTCTGTATTTTTATAGATAACAATATTATTTTTATTATCATGTATATCCCCAAGGGTATATGTTTCATCATCATTTGAATGTATGCGTATAAATACATCATCATAATAAAAATAATCATTACCTCTATTAGTCACGGCACCATCTATATGAGGCGATCGTATAAAATCAAGTTTCATGGCATCTTTAGCAGTCATGCTATCCTGACTGTCAGGTGAGAACCTAATACCTTTTATATAACTTGCCACTGCATTATCGAGGAAGAATTTATCACCTTGATTTACTCCTGTTAGTGTACTGAGCGGTTCTTTATGGAAACAACAAATACCATCAAAGAATGAATTTCTCACCTGATATTCATTGTTAACCATCTGTAATAGAAGTATATCATGAGAACCTTCAATATAATAGTTATTATATTGAGATTTTTTTATCATAAAATATTCATTATTAACCTTCAGGTATTGATTGAGATTTTTATCAAATTGAATATCCCGTCCAACAGTCAGAGGAGTGACATCTTGATGTTCGATAATTTTACTCACCAGACTATCTCTTACTTTTGGATTGTTGATGAAAAATGAATGTAGCCCCTGACTTACCAAGTGTGAACTCATCTCTTCAAAAACCCATTTCCCTCCTTTACTAACGATAGGAATAAACTTGTCACTATCTTTAATAAAATACCTAAACGCATCATCTTTTAATTTTACCCCTTCAATTTTATAAAAACCATTATTAATTAGCGCATAGATATTCTCATGATATCTAACGATGATGGCCTTACCATAGAAATTTGGTGAGCTATTCTTAAAGAAATAGATATTGTTTTTATCTTTCCAAATATCTCCCGATCTTTCAAATACTTCTTTGACACGTTTACTTAACATTTTATCATTATCAATCATCCATTTCTTATTAATATCATAAAAAATAAATCCCTCACCATCTGATGAAAAGAGATGATTGAATTTTTTTTGTAGTTTAATTGTTTTTTTAGGATAATCAATTTTAAGCGTAATATCGTCCCCTTTATAGCCAAAAGAGCCTATTATATTATTCATTTTTTTTGTGCTTTTTGCTAATTTAACGATATCTGGGGTAGTGAAGGTGGAAATAATATCTTTTACTATTTCAATAAGTAGTGAATGAAGTTCGTCAAAATTATCCTGGTTATATTCTTTTCCCTCCAATTTATCAGTATAAAACTCAAGAATAGCGTTAAATAGTTTGGTGACAAAGCGCGCCTCGTCGTAGCCGGGTAACCAGGAGAGTACATTTTCAACAGCCGACTCCACCATTTTTGAGGTCTCATAAAACGCGGTATTATTAATACATCCCTGCCCCTTATATGTATAGTGATAAATCACTTGTACCTCGTTCAGTAACTTACTGAATGGATTACTTATCGTTTCAATGACAGTGCGATAAGCTTTTACTGTTGTTATATTTTCTCTTTCAGTAGCACATTCGATAAGATTAATACCTTTCTCTCCATCGCTGTTGGGGATGGGAGTAGGATGAGTTTGTATCTCCGTTTTTTGTCCCGAAGCAAGTATGTGGCTATAAGAATCAAAGGTGCTGTTTTTGACCGTTTCATCATTATCAGGTAGAGGTATCGCCAAGGGGGGGAGCGTCTTTGCTGGAATAAATGTCGTGGAATGATTGGTGGTTAAAGGTTTAGGGGAATGCCGGAATATAAAGATTGACGGTTTTTTATTCCACGTAATTTTCTGTCCTGGTAACGAGTGGTGGGGCTCCATGATTTTCATATTAAGCCAACTGGGAGGAGGACATAAACAAACAATACCTTTTACCCTTAACAACAATCTTGGTGGGAGATAGAGGCAAGCTTCGTTTTTTCTTTCCTTTTTATGGAATTTTTGACAACGTGACTTAAAAGAGTCTGTCAGGCAAACTGCCGATTGCTTCGTGGAATAAATATAAGGAGAGTCGGTGGAATCTGATATTTTTTTACCACCGGGTAATGAGCAAACATTTTTTTTCTTTGTTTTTTTCTTTGTCTTTTCATCTAAAGTAATACTAACTTTGGCTTTTTTAATGTCATTATTAAAATGAGTCGACTTTCTTTTCGTCATGTAATTACTTTTTTTTCTACTGACAAAGATATCATCCCGTGTTTCTTCAGATAATTTATAGTGCAGGTGAGCCGGCGAATGAGCATTAAAAGGATTATTAGTGTGATAAGATACCTGTGATATTGATGATGGCTCGCCACTATGAGTTGTGTTAAGGATAATATCATGGTGATGTTCACGACCTGCGCGCTGATAATAATAAAAACCACCTCCTACTATTGCACTGCTAAGCAGCATACCGCCTAATACCACCCCGGTTTTGGTTGTCAGTGAAGAGGCTGAAGGTGTAATTACAGGTTTATCATTCAGTAAACTATAAGTGATATCTGCATCATGAGATAAAGTCTTGCCTTGCGACAGGATATTACTTAGTTCAATATCAGCAGGTAGTATGGTTATGTTCTGCCCTGATAATTGACATTTGATCTTATTAAAAAAAACATTAATTGCTCTTAACGGAGAAGAAATGTGATTTATCCTCTCTATTGTCATAGTATTATTTTCAACCGATGATATGCCGTTAATAAAATTGTTATTTTTGTTAATATTATTGCTTGGCACGGTATGCGTCGATATTTTATTTAAATGTAATGCCGAAGAAACATCTGTTGCGCTGGTTAGCATGGTTTACTTCTCATCAGAGTTATGGGTTATCCAATGAGAACTCATTAAAGACAATTTCTCTTGTAAAAATATCATAAAGCGATTTTATTATGAAAAATATTTAATAGCAGCTAACAGTATAAGAATCATAAATAATGCTATACCTATATTAATATAAGAATAAATATATTAAAAAGCATTCATATGTAAATAATATAATTCATTGGTGATTTTACTGGAGTGATAATACTACTAATTTATATATTTATTGTTTTTTTAACTTATTTAACAAAAGAAAAAAACGCTAATATCATAAATGAATCCTGATGTCCTTTTGGGAACACCACTTTCTGATTCGCCCGCGCGCATTCGTGTAGGGGGAAGAGGTATTGAACTGTATCATCCGACCCTTAGTCCATTTTCCATACCAGGCAAAACCATAAAGTTCTTCGTCTGATCGACGTGTTATGGTTTCAATCAGTTCTGTCTTAACTCGAGTTAAGTGTTCAATTAATTCAGGCCAGCTTAAATCCAGGTAATCAGCATAAAATTTCTGGGCCAGTAAACCGAGCTGATTCCATTTAAAACCTGTTTCAGGAAAATCTACGGGGATACCCTCGTCGTCCTGGCGTAACCATTTCAGAACCAATTCATTCCAGCCCAGCAGGTATGACACCAGATTAACTGGACTCATTAACGTTCCGGCAGAATGACCGGGCATAGAACACTCATTAACACGGCTTTCAGGGATCCGCACTAAGTCATCTTTCAACCTGCCGAAGGTAACGGAAATAGCGGATAATAGTTCACTCTTTGATGCTGGCACCGTCATAGCAATTATCTCTCCGTATTTAATTCTACCGCTTGTCACACCACAGAAGTATCAATAGAGTCATGGTAATGTGGTCTTATCAATCTATACCCGCGATTTTTTTGTCGTTTGATATAAAGCAGATTACCGCTAAAAAAACGCTTTTCTTACAAGGAAATACCATGCGTCATAGAACCATTGTTTGCCCGGTGATACAGAATAACGGAGCCTATTTACTGTGTAAGATGGCTGATGACAGGGGTGTTTTTCCGGGGCAATGGGCCTTACCAGGTGGTGGAATGGAAACCGGTGAAACCATGGAACAGGCTCTGAGACGTGAAATAAGTGAAGAGCTGGGCGATAAACTTGAGATAACCAGCATAACGCCATGGCGCTTTCGGGATGATATTCGAGTCAAAACCTATGCGGATAAACCGGCTGAAGAAATTTACATGATTTATCTGATCTTCGACTGCCAGAGTGCAAACCGAGAAATTATCTTCAATGAGGAGTTTCAGGAAATAGCCTGGGTAGCGCCCGAAGATCTCAAAACCATGAACTTAAATCAGGCAACGCGCGTAACCTTTGCCGAGAAGGGATTGCTTTAACCTGATACTCTCCCTGTAGCAGAACAGGGAGAGTCTGAGACTTATCACTAATCATTAACTACGGCGTGCTTTCACTGCCGCAGCCAGCTGGCGTAAAGCCACTTCAGTGTCTTCCCAGCCAATACAGGCATCGGTCACACTCTTGCCATAGACCAGCGGTTCGCCGCTTTCGAGGTTCTGGTTTCCTTCAACCAAGTGACTTTCAATCATCACCCCAACAATAGCCTTTTCACCGCCCGCAACCTGCTGGCAAACATCGTCGCAGACTGTCATTTGCTTTTTAAATTGCTTACTGCTGTTGGCATGGCTGAAATCAATCATGACCAGCGGAGCAAGATCCGCTTTAACCAGGCCTTCTTTTACTTCAGCGACATGTTTTGCACTGTAGTTTGGCTCTTTGCCACCACGCAGAATGATATGACAGTCTTCATTACCACTGGTGCTGACAATAGCAGAATGGCCCCATTTGGTTACCGACAGGAAACAATGAGGTGCGCTGGCAGCGTTAATCGCGTCAATAGCGACTTTAATAGTGCCATCAGTCCCATTCTTAAAGCCAACCGGGCAAGACAGGCCTGAAGCCAGCTCACGGTGAACCTGAGATTCCGTCGTGCGAGCCCCAATCGCTCCCCAGCTCATCAAGTCGCCGAGATATTGTGGAGTTATCATATCCAGAAACTCACCCGCTGCTGGCAGACCGCTGTCATTGATTTCCAGCAGTAACTGACGAGCAACACGCAAGCCATCATTAATTTGATAGCTGTTATCCATATGGGGATCGTTGATAAGCCCTTTCCAGCCCACAGTGGTACGTGGCTTTTCAAAATAGACCCGCATCACGATTTCTAAAGAGTCCTGTAGTTCTTCGCGTATTGCCAGCAGGCGTGCGCCGTACTCTTTCGCCGCTTTAGTATCGTGAATAGAACAAGGACCAATAACAACCAGCAGGCGGTCATCTTTACCATTCAAAATATTGTGAATAGCACTACGAGCTTTGGAAACAGTCGAGGCTGCTTTTTCCGTCGCTGGGAATTTTTCCAGTAAAGCGACAGGAGGTAACAGCTCATTGATTTCTTTAATACGTAAATCGTCGTTCTGATAATTCATAATAATTCCGTCGGAGTTCGGGGACATTGCTTCATTGCAGTAGCTTCAATCTAACGCGCAGCGCTGAGAGTGTAAAAGGGATTTTACACTCTGGAGGGAATATTTTTTATCTGTCGAGAACCTAGTGCAAAGCCTGGAGAAGCGCAGTATCGCCCTATCCTCTGATAAGGCGATACTGACAGTGCTTAAGAGAGTATGCGTGAGCCGCGCTGGCGAGCACTTCTACTCCACATCCGGCCCCCGTTTACCGCAACAAACATCAGCAGCAGGTATTCAAGCGACATCGCATAGACGCCTTGCAGGGCGAAAATCACGATACTTATCATGTTAACAATGACCCACAAGATCCAGTTCTCCACATATTTGCGAGTCATCAGGATCATAGCGGCGATTGACAGTACCATCATGCAGGAATCCCAGAATGGGAATGCGTCGGGTTCCAGCACCGGTTGTGTGACATTCATTCCAAGGCTTTGCATAACCGAGACGGCGACATGTGTCAGGAAAGCAAATACCGGATCGATATAGACGGTCATCAGGCCAATGGCAATCACGATGGCAACCAGCCAGCCTATCGCTTTCGGTAAGGTTAACCAGCGAATTTGTAATGCGGCCTGATTATCATTACCTTGTCGGGACCAGGCATACCAGCCGTAGAGGTTGGCACCAAAGAAAAAGAGCTGGAGCAATAAGCTGGCATAAAGTTGGATCTGGAAGAAGATAATCGCGAACAGGGTGACGTTAATTAACCCAAAAGCGTAGTTACTGATTTTCTCCAGACTGGCCAGCCAGATACATAACAGCCCAGCCACTGTGCCTATTGCTTCTATCCATGATAAATCATACCCACCCGCCCCAATAGGGATATGGACGAGTATGTTCTGTGTACTAAGAAAATCCATAGTTTCCTCAATGCGTAGTATTACGCGTTACCTTTTACAGAAAGACGCAGCTCGGCTGCAAAATCAAGCATGCGATTTAACGGCACTAAAGCCCGCTCTCGCAGTTGTGGGTCAACATGTATTTCATATTCCGCCCCACCCTGTTCCAGGCTGTCAGCGATGGCTTTAAGCCCGTTCATGGCCATCCAGGGGCAATGCGCACAGCTCCGACAGGTTGCTCCCTCTCCTGCGGTCGGTGCTTCCAGCAATGTTTTTTCAGGACATTCCTGCTGCATACGATAAAAGATACCACGATCGGTTGCCACAATGAGTTGTTGATGTGGCAGGGTTTTTGCTGCCTGAATCAACTGGCTGGTAGAGCCTACTGCATCAGCAAGTGCGACAATAGCCTGAGGCGATTCCGGGTGTACCAGCACCGCAGCATCAGGATAAAGTGCTTTCATGGTCACCAGAGCCTGGGTCTTAAACTCATCATGAACAATGCAGGTACTTTGCCAGCACAGCACATCGGCTCCTGTCTGCTGCTGTACATAGTTACCCAAGTGACGATCGGGTGCCCAAATAATTTTTTGTCCCAGACTATCCAGATGCTCAATTAATTCAACAGCAATACTGGATGTCACAACCCAATCAGCACGTGCTTTTACTGCCGCAGAAGTATTAGCGTAGACCACTACGGTGCGGTCCGGGTGTTTATCACAGAATGCGTTGAATGCCTCTATCGGGCAGCCCAAGTCTAGCGAGCATTCTGCCTGTAAGGTGGGCATCAGGATGGTTTTTTCAGGACTGAGAATTTTTGCTGTCTCACCCATAAAACGCACACCCGCCACCAGTAAGGTTGAAGCGCTATGCGCCGCACCGAATCGAGCCATTTCAAGTGAGTCAGAGATACAACCGCCGGTCTCTTCTGCCAGTGACTGAATTTCAGGATCCGTATAGTAGTGTGCCACCATCACCGCGTTACGTTCTTTAAGTAAACGTTTTATCTTCTGACGGTAAAACTGTTTTTCATCCAGACTGAGCACAGCAGGTTTAGGCGGGAAAGGATAGATCTCGATTTCTGGTTCGAACATAGCTGACATAATATCATCTCGTTTTGCCGGCTTAACTAAAATCATCAGTTCGAGCCAGTTAATTCAATAAGACACCGATTTTGTTTTGTATGCTAAACAGTATGTAAAATTAAGCAACATTTTTTGTTACTTTTTAGACGACGCGGTTGAACTGGAATCAAACCCAGATGCGTGCCGGGAAGAAATGGAAGAATACTGGGAGGATGAACTACAGATAGCAAAAAGGCGCCTTTAGAGCGCCTTTCTACATTGGTGGGTCGTGCAGGATGACTCGGCCTGCGGCCTCGCCCTTCTGGCCGTTGCTAACGCAACGTTGTTTCACTGCGTTCCACTCGAACCTGCAGCAGGTTCGAACCCCGCACGAATTGCATATAGCAAAAAGGCGCCTTTAGGGCGCCTTCTTACATTGGTGGGTCGTGCAGGATGACTCGGCCTTTGGCCTCGCCCTTCGGGCCGTTGCTGATGCAACGTTGTTTCGCTTCGCTTCACTCGAACCTGCAGCAGGTTCGAACCCACACGAATTGCGCATAGCAAAAAGGCGCCTTTAGGGCGCCTTCTTACATTGGTGGGTCGTGCAGGATGACTCGGCCTTTGGTCTCGCCCTTCGGGCCGTTGCTGACGCAACGTTGTTTCGCTTCACTCGAACCTGCAGCAGGTTCGAACCCACACGAATTGCGCATAGCAAAAAGGCGCCTTTAGGGCGCCTTCTTACATTGGTGGGTCGTGCAGGATTCGAACCTGCGACCAATTGATTAAAAGTCAACTGCTCTACCAACTGAGCTAACGACCCGCACTTGCGGTGTACTTCACTGTTGCTTTCTACACTAAAATATTTCGTAATTGGTGGGTCGTGCAGGATTCGAACCTGCGACCAATTGATTAAAAGTCAACTGCTCTACCAACTGAGCTAACGACCCATACTTACGATTTATTCTATTGCTACTTGCTAAAATTGGTGGGTCGTGCAGGATTCGAACCTGCGACCAATTGATTAAAAGTCAACTGCTCTACCAACTGAGCTAACGACCCGTTTTAGCATGCTTTTCAGGCTGTGACATCATCCCTAGGCAACGGCGGCATATATTACTGATTTAAGAATCTGACGCAACAAATATTTCGACTTAAATCACACAACCGCTGGCTTTTTACGCGGCACGACCAGAAAAACAACAATTTCTGGTCAGGACGCGAACATTACAGACCGCTTAAACGCTTTTGCGCTTGTTTAGCACCGTCACTACCAGGGTACTGTTTAACAACCTGCTGATAGACCGCTTTTGCTTTAGCCGTATCACCTTTGTCCTGCATGATAATGCCAACTTTTAACATCGCGTCAGAGGCTTTAGGTGATTTAGGGTAATTTTTTACCACCGAAGCGAAATAAAACGTCGCATCGTCTTTTTTACCCTGGTTGTAATTCAGCTGACCGAGCCAGTAATTCGCATTAGGCAGATAAGTGGAGTCCGGGTAAGCCTTGATAAAACTCTGAAACGCTGCAATAGCGTCGTTCTGACGAGCGTTGTCACGCATCAGAGCGATAGCTGCGTTGTAATCACTGTTGGCATCATTTCCCTGAACAGCGGCAGCTGGAGGAGCTGCTGCCGCGTTCTGGTCAGGGGTTGCTGCTGACGACGCTGGGTTACCGCTGGCACTTGCTGACGCATTACCACTTCCCAGGCTATCTATCTGCAACATGATGCTTTTTTGGCGCTCTACAACCTGGTTCAACTGATACTGGCTTTCCTGAATCTGACCACGCAGGGTATCGATATCATTCTGGCTATCAGAGAGCTGTTGCTGGAGCTGGGTTAAAAGCTGACTATGAGCGTTAGAAATACGCTCAAGCTGGGTGACACGGTCATCGACCGAGCCAGAGCCGACACTACTGATTGGCGCTTGTGCAATAGCGGCCCATGGAGCCGCTATGCCAACCAGTAGCGACAGACTCAACAGGTGAGTTCTGAGGCTACCAATCATGTGATGCTCTTAGTAAACCAGTACGGCACGACGGTTTTTAGCGTAAGCCGCTTCGTCATGGCCCAGTACTGCAGGTTTTTCTTTACCGTAAGAAACGATAGAGATCTGGTCAGCAGAAACGCCTTTACCTTGCAGGTACATTTTAACAGCGTTAGCACGACGTTCGCCCAGGGAGATGTTGTACTCTGGGGTTCCGCGCTCATCCGCATGACCTTCTACGGTCACTTTGTATGATGGGTTGCTACGCAGGAAGTTAGCGTGGGAATCCAGCATGTTCGCAAACTCTGGGCTCACGTCATATTTGTCGAGGCCGAAGTAAACGATATTGTTCTGCTGCAATTGTTGCATCTGCAGACGAGCTTGCTCGTCAGAAGACACGCTGCCGTTACTCATACCAGTGCCGGCACCCAACATACCTTCACCGCTCTGGTCATTGTTGGCGCTCTTGTTAGAAGAACATGCCGCGATGGCCATAACCGGCAGAGCAATAAGCAGCCCTTTCAGCACTTTATTCAGTTGCATTTCTTTGATCCTTTAATAATCAATTTATTGTTATCACAGATACGGCGACCAGGCAGGGAATTTGACCTGTCCATCAGTTGCCGGAAGACGCGCTTTGAAACGCCCATCGGTTGAAACTAAATTCAGCACGGAACCCATTCCTTGAGAGGAACTATAGATTACCATGGTGCCATTAGGTGCAAGGCTTGGCGTTTCGTCCAGGAACGTCGACGTTAAATTCATCACGCCACCCGTCTCCAGATCTTGCTTGGTGATATGCTGCTGTCCGCTGTTTGTGCTGACCATCACCATTAATTTACCATCAGTACTCACATCAGCATTCTGATTCTGAGCACCTTCCCACGTCAGACGCTGTGCGCTTCCGCCGTTGATATTAATTTTATAGACTTGTGGACGACCAGCCTGACCTGAAGTGTAGGCCAGATTCTGGCTATCCGGGAACCATGTTGGTTCAGTATTGCTGCTACGATCATTGGTTATCTGACGGATTTGTCCAGAATTCAGGTCCATCACATACAGGTTCAGAGTACCGGTTTTCGACAGAGCAAACGCCAGTTTACTACCGTCTGGTGAAAACGCAGGTGCGCCGTTATGCTGCGGGAATGAAGCAACCTGGCGGATAGCACCATTAGACAGAGTCTGAATAACCAGCGCAGAACGGCCACTTTCAAAGGTCACGTATGCCAGTTTGCTACCGTCTGGAGACCAGGCTGGTGACATCAGTGGCTGAGGCGAACGGTGAACCACAAATGTATTATAACCATCGTAGTCAGAAACGCGCAGCTCATGCGGGAATTCGCCACCGTTGGTTTTCACCACATATGCGATACGGGTACGGAATGCGCCCTTAATCCCGGTCAGTTTTTCAAAGACTTCATCACTGGCGGTATGAGCCGCATAGCGGAGCCATTTTTTATCCACTTTGAAGGAGTTCTGAGCCAGAACGGTTCCTGGTGCACCCACAGTATCGACCAGCTGATAAGAAACAGTGTAGCTGCCATCTGGGTTTGCGGTTAACTGTCCGACAACAACAGCATCAATCCCAACCGCGCTCCAGAGAGCAGGCTGTACTTCAGCAACCGAACCCGGCTGTTGCGGTAAACGTGCAGTGGCCAGTGGATTAAATTTACCGCTGTTGCGTAAGTCTGCGGCGACAATACCACCGATATCTTCAGGTACGGGACCTGTGCCGCTCCATTGGAAGGGAACAACGCCAATCGGACGACCGGAGTCTACCCCTTCGGTTATCTCGATACGCACTTCTGCGTGCAACACCGTTGCCCACAGCATTAAGAAACCCAACGCTACTCGTAGTGCCTGCTTCATCATATCTCCCTTATCCGGGCAGTATACCCGCGATAATCTAGCAGAATGTCAAAAAGTTTCTGACACCTGTCATTTAAGCCTGGTGATTTTTCCCAATTATGCGAGAAAAATTTTACTATAACGTGAAGTTAAGAGTTGTATTTTTAAAATGTTCATAAATGGGCGTGCTCGGTGGTTTAGGGATCTTAGCCTGCCGGGCTGCTACAAGAGCGGCCTGACATAAAGCGGGATCGCCACCTTCAGATTTAACGTCCAGTAACAAACCATCTGGAGCCATTCTAAACCGTAACAAGCATGTTTGACCTCTATAGGAGGAGCTATCATAGAGTCTGCTCTGAATAGCAGATTTAATCTGCCCCGCATAGCTGTTAATCTCCGCCTGAGACGGTCCACTACTTTTACCAGCTCCGGCAGAAGATGCAGCAGTTCCTGGTGCTCCGCCCCCGCTTTTCGGCGCATTCTTACTAGAACTCAAGTCACCAAACAGGTCATCAACCCCTTTAGCGTCATTCTTGGCTGCGGCGGCTTTATCCGCATCGGCCTTTTTCTTATCGGATGCAGCTTTGGCGGCAGCAGCTTTATCAGCAGCGGCCTTTTCAGCGGCAGCGGCTTTTGCGGCAGCCGCTTTTTCAGCAGCGGCGGCTTTGGCTGCAGCAGCCTTTTCAGCGGCAGCAGCTTTAGCCGCTTCGGCTTTCTCAGCAGCCGCTTTTTCAGCCGCAGCGGCTTTAGCAGCAGCAGCCTTTTCAGCGGCGGCAGCTTTGGCAGCTTCGGCTTTTTCCGCAGCAGCGGCTTTGGCAGCCGCAGCTTTCTCACTCGCAGCCTTTTCAGCAGCCGCTTGTTTTACCGCTTCTGCGGCGGCCGCTTTCTGGGCAGCTTCTTCAGCCGCTTTTTTCTGAGCGTCAGCGGCGGCCTTTTTCGCCGCTTCAGCAGCGGCTTTAGCATCTGCTGCCGCTTTTGCCGCTGCTTCAGCCTGAGCTTTAGCAGTGGCATCAGCTTGCGCCTTGGCTTCGGCCTGAGCTTTTGCCGCAGCGGCTTCAGCCTGTTTCTGTTGCTGCTGAGCCTTCTCAGCCGCTGCTTCAGCTTGTTTTGCTGCCGCTTCGGCCTGTTTTTGCTGCTCAGCTTGCTGTTTAGTCTGTTGCTCTGCCGCCAGACGTTCTCTTTCCAGTTCTTTCAAACGCTGTTGTTCAGCAGCCTGTTTTTCCTGAAGCTCTTCCGCCTGTCGTTGAGCCTGTTTCTCTTGCTGCTCAGCTTTGCGTTTACTGTCTGTTTGCTGCTGCTGCTGGCGATTGTAGTTTTGTGCTATAGCACCCGGATCGACCATGACGGCGTCAATGGACGATCCGCCGCCACTGGCAGATGCATCAATATGTTCATCAAACGAGCTCCAGATCAGCAGTGCTATCAATACCACATGAAACACGACTGACCAGGATAGCGATCGTTTAAATTTAGCGTTTTCTTCAGTTGCCTTTGACACTATCGATATCCAAACGTTATACGCAAGATGGATCAGATGGGTTGAGTCATCAAACCAACGGACTTAACGCCTGCCTGATGCAACAGATTTAGCGCTTTGATAATTTCGTCATACGGAACTTCTTTCGCCCCACCAATCAAAAACACCGTTTTAGGATTGGCTTCTAAGCGCTGTTGAACTTCGGCAACAACCTGCTCAGCAGGCAATTGTTCCATACGATCCTTTTCAATAACGACGCTGTACTGCCCAATACCCGAAACTTCAATAATGACGGGTGGTTCATCGTTAGTGCTGACGGTTTGAGAGTCTGTCGCATCCGGCAGATCAACTTCAACACTTTGCGTGATAATGGGTGTGGTTGCCATAAAAATAAGCAGCAATACCAGCAACACATCTAATAACGGAACAATGTTAATTTCCGATTTTAGCTCACGACGACCACGTCTACCTCTGGCCATGACTTACCCCTTGTTACTGCTTTTCGCTGCTGGTAAAAGCCTGACGGTGCAGGATAGCCGTGAACTCTTCCATAAAGTTGTCGTAATTCAGTTCCAGTTTGTTCACGCGCTGGTTAAGACGGTTGTACGCCATAACAGCGGGAATCGCAGCAAACAAACCGATGGCAGTCGCGATCAGTGCTTCTGCAATACCAGGAGCGACCATCTGTAACGTTGCCTGTTTAGCCGCACCCAGTGCGATAAAGGCGTGCATGATGCCCCAGACAGTACCAAACAGACCGATGTAAGGACTGATAGACCCGACGGTGCCAAGGAAAGGAATATGAGTTTCCAGACTTTCCAGCTCACGGCTCATCGAAATTCGCATAGCACGCGTGGCACCATCAACCACGGCTTCTGGCGCGTGGGTATTAGCACGATGCAAACGGGCGAACTCTTTAAACCCGGAATAGAATATCTGCTCACTACCGCCGAGATTATCGCGGCGTCCCTGACTTTCCTGATACAGACGTGATAATTCAATACCAGACCAGAACTTGTCTTCAAAAGCTTCTGCTTCACGGCTTGCGGCATTAAGGATACGCGTACGCTGAATGATGATTGCCCATGATGCAATAGAAAAACCAATCAAAATCAACATGATGAGTTTGACCAGAAGGCTAGCCTTCAGGAACAAATCAAGGATATTCATGTCAGTCACTGCTTGAACTCCGCGACAATAGACTTGGGAAGCGCTCGAGGCTTCATTAGGGATAAATCAACACAGACAATCAAAACTTCAGCCTGGTTGAGAACCTGATTTTCGGCGTTAAGTATCCGCTGCGAAAACACCATAGAAGCGCCTCGCATCGACTTCACTTCACTTTGAATTTCGAGTAAATCATCGAGTCGTGCTGGCGCAAGATACTCAACAGTCATTTTGCGCACTACGAAAGCCACATGCTCAGCTAGCAACACTTGTTGACTAAAACCTTGCTTGCGTAGCATCTCAGTGCGTGCTCGCTCATAAAAAGCAATGTAACTGGCGTGATAAACAACACCACCGGCATCCGTGTCTTCGTAATAAACACGTACCGGCCATGAAAATAGCGATGTACTCACAATACAATCCGGAAATATCATTGAACGCAGCTACTATACGCAAGAGAATGCGGCTTTGGAATGGGTAGAGATTAACGTTGAGTAAAAAATTATGAGCTTACGAAAACTCATAATTTTTTTATGAAAAGATCTTGCGGAAATATTATTACGCGAAGAGCATAACCAAGGCAGCAATCAGAACGATATCAGCCAGTAACGGGCAAAAAAAGGTCTGCCAGCGGAGTTTACGTGGCCGAAACCCTACACCATGAATGACTCCGGCACAGATAGCCCACATCAGAGCATAACCATGCCAGATTTCGAATTCACTGGTCTTGGCTGCAAAGCGAGTCGGATCCCAGAAGATCATACCCGCAAGCAGTAATGCCATCACTAAGGACAGGGCCCGTAAAGGGCCCTTGTCCATTACCGCATATAATTTTGCGATAATGGATTTCATTAGTGTTCTTCTTTTCCAGTCTTGCTGTCTTCTAACTGCTCAATAGCCAGAGCAGTGATGACACCGAATGCACAAGCCAGAAGCGTTCCCAGGATCCATGCAAAATACCACATAACTATCTCCCGATTAATACAAAGAGTGGGTGTTGCTTTCAATGTGCTCTTTAGTGATTCGACCAAACATTTTCCAGTAACACCAGATGGTGTAGGCCAGAATGATTGGAACGAAGATAATCGCAACATAGGTCATCACGTTCAGTGTCAGCTGGCTAGATGTGGCATCCCACATCGTCAGGCTCACGTTCATCATGATGCTTGACGGCATAATGAATGGGAACATGGCAACGCCCGCAGTCAGAATCACACAAGCAATAGTCAGTGATGAGAACAGGAAAGCCATAGCCGGACGATTCAGACGAGACATCAGAATAGTCAGCAGCGGTAACAGAACACCCAGTGCAGGAATAACCCACAAGATTGGTGCATTGTTAAAGTTTATCAGCCAGGCACCAGCCTGCTGAGCCACTTCTTTATTCAGTGGGTTAGACGGTGCGGTATGGTTCAGGACAGAAGTCACAACATAACCATCAATACCGTAGATAACCCAGACCCCTGCCAGAGCAAAAGCCACCATTGTCACCAGCGCAGAAATCTGTGCTGAGACGCGAGAGCGCAGATTAAGCTCTCCAACGGTACGCATTTGCAGGTAGGTTGCACCTTGAGCCAGAATCATAAACAAACTGACCACACCCGCTAACAGTGCAAATGGATTCAGCAACTGGAAGAAGGAGCCGGTATAACTGATGCGCATATAGTCATCAATCGTGAAAGGCACACCCTGCAACAAGTTACCAAAAGCCACACCAATCACCAGCGGCGGAACGAAGCTACCAATGAAGATGCCCCAGTCCCACATACCACGCCAGCGGTTATCTTCAATTTTGGAACGGTAATCAAAGCCAACCGGACGGAAGAACAGTGATGCCAGAACCAGAATCATCGCCATATAGAAACCCGAGAACGCGGTAGCATAGACTTGCGGCCAGGCAGCAAATAATGCACCACCAGCGGTGATAAGCCAGACCTGGTTACCGTCCCAGTGCGGGGCAATGGAGTTTATCATGATACGTCTGTCGACGTCGGTGCGGCCGATAACACGCGACAGCATGCCAACACCCATATCAAAACCATCAGTGACAGCAAACCCTATCAGCAGAATGCCAACCAGTAGCCACCAGACAAAACGCAATATTTCGTAATCGATCATTTGAGAACTCCTGTCTTAGTGTGGCGTTTTAGAAGCCACTGTGGACTGCTCAAAGTGGTAACGACCTGTTTTCAGACTGCTCGGCCCAAGGCGCGCAAATTTGAACATCAGGAATAGCTCTGCTACGAGGAACAAGGTGTAAAGACCGCAAATCAGAGCAATCGAGAGGATAAGGTCGCCTCTTTCCAGAGCGGAGTGTCCCATGACTGTTGGCAGTACTTCACCCACTACCCATGGCTGACGGCCGTATTCAGCAACAAACCAACCGGACTCGATGGCAATCCACGGCAGAGGAATACTGTAAAGCATAGCGCGCAGCAGCCATTTCTTCTCACCGATACGATTACGAATAGTACTCCAGAAGCAGGCTGCAATAAGCACCAGCATCAGCAGTCCACAAGCCACCATGATACGGAAAGCAAAGTACAGTGGCAGAACTTCAGGAATGGAGTCTTTTACCGCTAGCTGAATCTGGTCTTCGGTAGCATCAGAGACATTTTCGGTATAGCGTTTAAGCAGCAAGCCGTAACCGAGGTCTTTTTTGATCTCATTAAAGCTTTCGCGTACCGCAGGATCTGCTGAACCGGTGCGTAATTCTTCCAGCAGTTTATAGGCTATCATTCCGTTACGGATACGTGCTTCATGCTGCACCATCAGCTCTTTCAGACCGGTAACTTGCTTGTCCAGAGAGCGGGTAGCGATAATCCCGAGGGCATACGGAATTTCAATCGTGAAGCTGTTTGACTGTGTTTCCTGATTAGGAATAGCAAACAGGTTGAAAGAGGCAGGAGCCGGTTGCGTTTCCCACTCAGCTTCAATTGCGGCAAGCTTGGTTTTCTGTACGTCACCGAGTTCATAACCGGAGTCATCACCCAGTACCAGAACGGACAGAACAGCAGCCATACCAAAAGCGGAAGCAATAGCAAAAGAACGTTTTGCAAAAGCAACATCGCGTCCTTTAAGCAGGTAGTAGGCACTGACACCGAGAACAAACATGGCACCGCAGGTATAGCCTGCTGCAACGGTGTGAACGAATTTCACCTGAGCGACTGGGTTAAACACCAGCTCAGAGAAACTCAGCATTTCCATACGCATGGTTTCAAAGTTGAAATCTGCCGCGATAGGGTTTTGCATCCAGCCGTTGGCTATCAGGATCCACAGAGCGGAGAAGTTTGAACCCAGAGCAACTAACCAAGTCACGCCCAGGTGTTGAACTTTGCTCAGACGATCCCAGCCAAAGAAGAACAGACCAACAAAGGTTGACTCAAGGAAGAATGCCATCAGACCTTCAATGGCCAGAGGCGCACCGAAGATATCACCGACATAGTGAGAATAATAAGACCAGTTAGTACCAAACTGGAATTCCATCGTCAGACCAGTAGCAACACCCAAAGCAAAGTTAATACCGAATAACTTGCCCCAGAACTTGGTCATATCTTTATAAATTTGCTTGCCAGACAAAACATATACCGTTTCCATAATGGCCAGCAGGAACGCCATACCTAGCGTCAGTGGCACAAAAAGGAAATGGTACATCGCGGTCAAGGCAAACTGTAATCGCGACAGTTCAACAATATCCAACATCTTGACTCCTTGCTCTTCGCATGAAGACTCCACACGTGGTACGTAAAACACCCTAAATAATTCGAGTTCCTTGTAGCCGCAAAGTGAAGAGAACCGATGAGCATAGATAGACTATGTGATTCGGTGAACTTCACGCATGCAACGCCCAAGTAACTTGAAGTATGACGGGTATAAACGCGCCACAACGTATGCCCTAATACAAATACATTTGCTTCCGCACACCCTTGGATATCCGCATATATCTCAAAACGGTCTCGAAGGTAAAGGTTACAAATACGTTAAAAAATAAATGATACAGCTCGCAAATATATTACCCCGCAATGACCTTACAATAAATAGGTATTCGCTGAATGTTTTTTGCGTTTCTAGACAATGTCTCATTTATAGATAAATTATCACTTTTTAGCCAGTTTGATCTAAAACATTTTCCGCTTGTTTATACATTTATTCGCTTCTTTACTTATTGATCCACCTCAATTTAATGAGACTTGTTAATTATTTTACACACTGGTATTTAATCGTTGGCTTGATGTTAAAGAAATGTATATTTATTTTATTTGATGATGCGTAGCCGTTAATTAATTATTCGCAAGTTTAATTTCCGCACCTTAACGTAAATTTAATATATTCAAAATAATCTGCGCGGTTTTACATTCTGAAAGGTGAGCTATGGCGGGTAATGGCTTGGGATAAAAAAAAGGCCACCCTAAAGGTGGCCAGATAGATGGCTCGCTGTTGACTGCTTGCTGCCCGTAAGCAGCAGTGCAATTTAGCGTGGCAGAATAGCTTTCAGCGCTTCGCCGATATCAGCCAGGCTGCGTACGGTTTTAACACCTGCCGCTTCAAGAGCAGCAAACTTCTCGTCAGCAGTGCCTTTACCACCAGCAATGATAGCGCCAGCATGGCCCATACGCTTGCCTTTAGGCGCAGTCACACCCGCGATATAACCTACCACTGGCTTAGTGACATGGTCTTTAATATAAGCGGCAGCTTCTTCTTCTGCGCTACCACCGATTTCACCGATCATGACAATCGCTTCAGTTTTCGGATCTGCTTCAAACAGTTTCAGGATATCGATAAAGTTTGAACCCGGGATCGGGTCACCACCGATACCGACGCAAGTAGACTGACCCATACCGATATCAGTAGTCTGTTTAACGGCTTCATAAGTCAGGGTGCCTGAACGTGAAACGATACCGATTTTACCTGGCAGATGGATGTGGCCTGGCATGATACCGATTTTACATTCGCCTGGGGTGATAACGCCCGGGCAGTTTGGTCCAATCATACGGACGCCAGCTTCATCCAGTTTCACCTTAACAATCAGCATATCCAGAGTAGGAATGCCTTCAGTAATGGTGATAATCAGTTTGATGCCAGCATCAATCGCTTCCAGAATAGAGTCTTTACAGAATGGAGCAGGAACGTAGATAACGCTCGCTGTCGCACCGGTCGCTTCAACCGCTTCACGCACAGTGTTAAATACCGGCAGACCGAGGTGAGTCGTGCCTCCTTTACCTGGAGTCACACCGCCAACCATTTGCGTACCGTAAGCAATGGCTTGTTCGGAGTGGAAAGTCCCCTGGCTACCAGTGAAGCCCTGGCAAATTACCTTGGTGTTTTTATCGATCAAAATGGACATTATTTCCCCTCCACGGCAGCAACAACTTGCTGTGCTGCATCCGTCAGGCTTTTCGCAGCAATAATATTCAGGCCACTGTCAGCCAGTTTTTTCGCACCCAGCTCTGCGTTGTTACCTTCCAGACGAACAACCACTGGAACGTTAACACCCACTTCGGCTACTGCGCCGATGATGCCATCAGCAATCAGGTCGCAACGTACGATGCCGCCAAAAATGTTAACCAGTACAGCTTTAACTTTTTCGTCTGACAGAATAATTTTAAACGCTTCAGTAACACGTTCTTTAGTTGCACCACCGCCAACATCCAGGAAGTTCGCTGGCTCGCCGCCGTGCAGTTTTACGATGTCCATGGTGCCCATTGCCAGGCCCGCACCGTTAACCATACAACCGATATCGCCGTCCAGTGCAACGTAGTTCAGTTCCCACTGTGCAGCCTGAGACTCACGGACGTCTTCCTGGCTGTGGTCACGCATTTCACGCATTTCTGGCTGACGGAACAACGCGTTACCATCAACGCCCAGTTTGCCGTCCAGACAAATCAAGTCACCCTGCTTAGTGATAACCAGCGGGTTGATTTCGATCAGCGCTAAATCACGGTCAAGGAAGATATTCGCCAGACCCATGAAGATTTTGGTGAACTGCTGAACTTGTTTACCTTCCAGGCCCAGTTTAAACGCCAGCTCACGTCCCTGGTACGGCATTGGGCCGGCCAGTGGATCAAGGGCGATTTTGTGGATCAGGTGCGGAGTTTCTTCAGCAACTTTCTCAATTTCTACACCACCTTCGGTGGAGGCCATAAACACCACACGGCGCGTGCTACGGTCAACCACAGCACCCAGATACAGTTCAGTAGCAATATCAGTTGCTGCTTCAACCAGAATCTGATTAACCGGCTGACCATTTGCATCAGTTTGATAAGTAATCAGATTTTTTCCAAGCCAGTGTTCAGCAAAAGCACGGATCTCTTCTTTGCTGTGAACCACTTTCACGCCGCCCGCTTTACCGCGGCCGCCAGCATGAACCTGGCATTTCACCACCCAAGGACCTGCGCCAATTTTGGACGCCGCTTCTTCCGCTTCACGCGGAGTGGTGCAGGCGTAACCTACTGGTGCCGGCAGACCTGACCGGGCAAACAATTGTTTCGCCTGATATTCGTGTAAGTTCATGAGTTCTATCCATCCAGATAAAGAGC
>Ga0302347_1001758_pt1 | contig 24738 bp, 22 predicted proteins | sample PhyWR1_FD_202178 | JGI IMG/M metagenome (GOLD analysis project Ga0302347, IMG submission 202178) | Leaf surface microbial communities from wheat plants in UC Gill Tract Community Farm, Albany, California, United States - DLSL W.R1 (v2)... | ecosystem: Host-associated > Plants > Phyllosphere >...
GCGCGCTCCAACTATTCGAGCATGCAGGCCAGTTTGAAAAATCAACAAATCGAAAGAAGTTACTGCGATGTAAGATCTCCAATTGATGGCGTAATCGGACTTTCAAATGCCCGATTGGGAGATTACATAACCCGAATTGGAAATGATGCAAAGCTCAACACCGTTTCTAAACTGGAAAAAGTCAGAGTCCAATTCACCGTCAGCGAATCCAATTATCTGCAATATCAAAAACAACTCAAAGCCGGAGAACGTATTACAGATCTTCAGCTTATACTTTCAGATGGAAGTATCCATTCTCAAAAAGGAACACTCAATTTTTCTGACACTAAAATAGATCCAACAACCGGAACCGTAACTATCGAAGCACAATTCCCAAATCCGGACGGAACTTTACGATCCGGGCAATTTGCCAAAGTTCGTGTTTTACTCCGAACTCAAAAAGATGCAATCGTTGTTCCTCAAAAAGCGGTTACCGAAATTCAGGGACTTTTTCAGGTTTCTATTATTGATGCCAAAAACACCATTCAAACCCGAATGGTTGAAGTTGGTCAGAAAATTGGTGTCGATTGGATTATTACCAAAGGTTTAGAAGCCAATGAAAAAGTCGCCATTATTGGTAATCAGTTTATTCAGCCTGGATCAACAGTCGTTCCAGTTCCCTACGTAGCCGACAAAGATAAAAAGCAGATTGCATCATCTCAAAACGACTAGACTATGGATAATTTCTTTGTAAGACGACCGATTGTTGCAATCGTACTTTCCATATTTATTGTTCTTATCGGAGGGCTTTCGATTCTGTCAACACCAATTGCGCAATATCCTGAAATTGCGCCGCCTCTGGTTCAGGTTTCTACAAGTTACCGTGGAGCCAATGCTCTAAATGTGGAACAAGCCGTAGCAACACCAATCGAACAGAAAGTAAACGGTGTAGAAAACATGCTTTACATGCAGTCAACCAACACAGGAGACGGAAGTATGACTCTTTCTATAACTTTTGATATGGGAACTGATCTGGACAACGCCACAATGTTAACTCAAAACAGAGTTGCTGAAGCCACCAACAAACTCCCAAACGATGTAAAAACAACGGGAGTTACAACCAAAAAGTCATTATCAATGCCCATGTTGATTTTGTCTTTGTATTCTCCCAACAAAACTTTCGACAATAACTTTTTAACCAATTACGCAAGTATCAACATTGTAGACGCTCTCGCCCGTATTAAAGGTGTTGGAGAAGTTACCCTTTATGGAGGAAGTAATTATGCCATGAGAATTTGGGTCAAGCCCGATATAATGGCAAAATACAACCTTACAGTTCCAGATATTATCCGATCGATTCAGGAACAAAATGCCATTGCGCCCGGAGGAAAGTTTGGTGCGCCGCCGGCGACTGAGAACAATGAATTTACCTATAATGTCATGCTGAAAGATCGTTTGGTAAATCCCGAAGATTTCGAAAACATCATTTTAAAATCGAACATAAGCAATCAGCAAGTTCGCTTAAAAGACGTTGGAAGAGTCACACTCGGAACAGAAAGTTATGCTTCTGTCGCCAAACTCAACGGAAATCCCGCAGGGACTATCGGAATCAAACAAATGCCAGGCTCAAACGCTTTAGAAGTTGCCGAAAACGTAAAAAACACCATTGAACAACTCAGCAAAAGATTTCCACAAGATTTAAAATATGCCGTTTCACTAGACACCACTTTAGCTATTTCTGAAGGAATCAACGAAATAATGCACACTTTGGTCGAAGCTATTATTTTGGTAATTCTGGTAGTTTTTATCTTTCTGCAAAACTGGCGCGCGACTTTAATTCCGCTTTTAACCGTTCCTGTTTCCTTAGTCGGGGTATTTATGCTTTTTCCATTACTCGGCTTTTCCATAAATGTACTTTCTCTTTTAGGTTTAGTATTGGCAATTGGAATTGTCGTCGACGATGCAATTGTAGTTGTGGAAGCCGTAATGCATCACATAGAACACGGAATGTCGCCACGTGAAGCTACAAACCAGGCGATGAAGGAAGTTTCAGGGCCTGTAATTGCCATTGCGATTGTATTAACCGCCGTTTTTATTCCGGTTGCTTTAACTCCCGGAATTACAGGAAGACTGTATCAGCAATTTGCCATTACAATTGCTATTTCGTTGATTTTCTCTGCATTAAGCGCTTTGACTTTAAGTCCGGCTTTATGTTCTCTTTTACTAAAACCGAATCAGGAAGCAAAAGGCTGGCTCGGAAAATTCTTTAAATGGTTTAATGTGAAATTTGGAAACTTCACCAATAAATACACTGGATTTTCAGGTTTCTTAATTAAGAAAACAGCCCGAAGTTTAATTTTTATCGGAATTGTTGTTGGAGCCATTATCCTTTTGGGAGGAAGAATTCCAGGAGGATTTGTTCCCGAAGAAGATCAGGGTTATATGTTTGTAAATATTGAACTTCCAGGTGCTTCTTCTTTAGAAAGAACCAGTAAAGTAATTCAAAAAGTAGAACATATTTTATCTCAAAACAAGGGAGTTGAATATTATACTTCTGTTGCGGGTTTCAGTTTGATTAAAAACTCGGTTGCAACCAATAACGGATTTTTCTTTGTTGCTTTAAAAGAATGGAAAGAACGCGAACAAGATGTTTTTCAAATTCTGAAAGAAGTCAATGGAAAAGTAGTTTTCGGAATTCCCGAAGCGACAGTTTTTGCTTTTGGGCCTCCGCCGATTACCGGAATTGGAAACGCGGCCGGATTCTCGATGATGCTGCAGGATAAGGAAGGAAATACTCCGCAATATCTTTTTCAAAACGCACAGCAATTTATGGCCGCAGCAAAAAAACGGCCCGAAATTGGAACCATTCGAACGACCTTTAACCCGAATGTTCCGCAGATTAGCCTGGATATTGATCGGGAAAAAGTATCAGAATTAAATCTTTCTTTATCGGATGTCAATCTTGCAATCGGTGCCAGTTTGGGAGGACAATATATAAACGAGTTCAATAAATTCGGACGACAATATATTGTTTTACTTCAGGCAGATCCGAGTTTTACCGTAAATCCGGAAGACATAAATAAGATTTTTGTTCGAAGTCGGGATAATAAAATGATTCCTATTTCGAGTATTGCTACAATCAGGAAAGAAAGCGGACCCGAATTTACAACACGTTTTAATTTGTATCGTGCGGCCGAAATTGGCGGAACACCCGCACCGGGATTTACTTCGGCGCAAGCCATGACTGCTTTACAGGAAACGGCAGCAAAAGTGCTTCCTGCCGGAATGGGTTACGAATGGGCGAATATGAGTTTTCAGGAAAAACAGGCCGAAGGAAAAGGAAATACCGTTTTTATCATGGCGCTGTTTTTCGTGTTCTTAATTCTCGCCGCACAATACGAAAGCTGGAAACTTCCCTTCAGCGTTTTACTCGGAACGCCTTTTGCCGTTTTTGGTGCTTTTCTCGGATTATATCTCTGTCGATTATTAAGTCCGGATTATGTAAATAATGTTTTTGCTCAAATTGGTCTTGTAATGCTGATTGGTCTTGCCGCCAAAAATGCCATTCTGATTGTAGAATTTGCTAAAGAAGAATATGAAAAAGGAATGCCGGCTAAAGAAGCCGCATTGTATGCTGCTAAATTACGTTTCCGTCCCATTTTAATGACCGCTTTTGCTTTTATCTTGGGAGTTGTTCCATTGTTAACCGCAAGTGGAGCCGGTGCACAAGCCAGGAAAGTAATGGGAATGACCGTTTTTAGCGGAATGCTGGTCGCCACCATTTTGGGTGTATGTCTGATTCCGGTGTTGTTTGTCTTTATTGAAACATTCGGAAAGAAAAAAACGGAAATCGATGAACCTAAAGAGGAAGAAAAATGAAAAATCTAAAAATACTTTCAGCGTTATTTTTGATGGTTGTTTTTCCTTACGGATGCATGGTTGGCCCAAAATATGCTAAACCAGAACAACTTCAGGCAGATACTTTCCGTTTTAGCAATCAAACCAAAGACACAACAAAATCGGTTACGACTATAAAATGGTCATCAATATTTAACGATGATGTCTTAATTGGCCTGATCGAAAAGGGAATTCAAAACAACTACGATCTTAAAATTGCTTTGGCACGTTTGGAACAAGCCAAAGCCAATCTCGGAATCGCAAAAGCCGATTTATTTCCTGCTTTTCAATATTCTGGACAGGTCAATAGTGCCGAAACTTTTATGCAACCTTCATCTGTTTTTGCCAATATGTCCTGGGAACTTGATTTCTGGGGAAAATACCGTCATCAGAATAAAGCGTTACAAAACGAACTTTTAGCAACCGATGAAGCCCGAAAAGTAATTCTTTCGAATATTGTCAGCACTATTGCCATTTCTTATTTTGAATTGCGTGATTTCGATAACCAATTGGAAATTACAACTCACACTTTAGAAACCAGACAAAAAGCCTACGATATCATTAACGAGCGTTTTGTAAAAGGTTATGTTGCCGAATTAGATAAAGTACAAATTGAACAACAGGTTGCAATTGCTGAAGCGAATATTCCGTTAATCAAAAGACAGATTACGGCTTTAGAAAATTCAATTTCGATTTTGGTCGGACAAGTTCCCCAACCTATTCAGCGCGGGAAAACGAATAGCGAATTATTGATTTTAACGGATTTCCCAACTTCTGTTCCATCAGCTTTGCTAGAAAACAGACCCGATGTAAAACGTCAGGAATATATATACAAAGCCGCTTTTGAAAGAATTGGCGTTGCGCAGGCATTGCGTTATCCGTCATTCAACATTGGAGCGCTTGCTGGTTTTGCCAGTATCACGGTTGGAGATTTATTTAACGATGGTTCTTATACACAAAATATCGGTGCGGGAGTTGCTGGGCCAATCTTTAATTTCGGAAAAAATAAACGCCGCGTTGAAGTTAATCGTCAAATTGCCGAAGAAGCCAAATTTACGTTCCAAAAAACGTATTTAACCGCCATTTCTGAAGTCGAAAATTCCCTTCAAAACGTAGCGATGTTCAAAGAAGAATGGACGGCAAGAAACCGACAAGTTGTTGCCGCACAAAAAAACTACGATCTTTCGAACGCAAGATATTACAACGGTTATGTTTCTTATCTGGAAGTCTTAGACGCTCAAAGATCTTTATTCGAAGCACAACTTAGTCTTTCGCAGTTAACTCAAAAACAATTAAGCTCAATGGTTCAGTTGTATAAAGCACTGGGCGGAGGATGGAGTTTTTAAAGGTTCTGAGATACTAAGATTCTAAGGTTCTAAGAGTTTAAAAATTGTATAAAAACAACAAAAGCACTATTTTCATAGTGCTTTTGTTTTAAATCTTTGTACCTCTGTACCTTTGTCTCTTTGAACCTAAAACCTTAGAATCTTAGCAACTCAGAACCTTAGTCCCTTAATTAGCAGAATTCGTTAAACGCATCTTGTAAATTCTCAGCGATCATTTCAGCTGGACGCCCTTCGATGTGGTGACGCTCTAACATGTGAACCAATTCTCCGTTTTTGAACAAAGCCATAGATGGCGATGATGGAGGAAAAGGGAACATATGTTGTCTTGCAGCATCAACAGCTTCTTTGTCAACACCAGCGAAAACTGTAATAAGATGATCTGGTTTTTTAGCTCCTTCTAAACTCATTTTTGCTCCCGGACGTGCATTTCTTGCAGCGCATCCGCAAACAGAGTTTACAACAACTAAAGTGGTACCTTCTGCTTTGATAGCATTTTCAACAGCTTCGGCACTATGTAAATCTTGAAACCCAACAGCTGTTAATTCAGCTTCCATTGGTTTTACCATGTCTAGTGGATACATATTTTTGTCTTTTAAATTTTACTTTTGAACTGCAAAGTTACAAAGTTTACTCGCAACTACTTAATTTGAAGTATAAAGTTTTGTTATAGTACAATATTAATTTTTAAATCAAAGATTTTCTAAATACTTAAACTGCTATTTGTTTTATTTTTTTATCAGGAAACTGATAATTGTATTGCTTCAAATGCCAATTTTTGCCTCTTATTTTGTGTCTTGTTGTTAAAACCGTTGCCTTGTCTTTTTCAGAAATTTCAATTGTCGAAAGATAACTGCAAACAAACTTTTTTAGCACTTCCATATTATCGACATCTATCGAATATATTGTTTTTTTACCCTCATATTTCACCTCGACCAGATTTGCTTTTTTTAATTCTAGTAAATGTTTGGATATTGTAGATTGTGCCAGCGGAATTAAATCTACTATTTCACCACAAGTTCTGTTATCTCTTTTCCACAAAAGAGTCATAATCTGGATACGGGTTGGGTGTCCTAGTGCTTTACAAATTTTACCTATTGCTTCTGTTTCTATATCAAATTTCAAACGTTTTGTCATTCCCATAATTCTCCCATTAATTCGGTACTCATTCGTGTTTTCTCCTGATTTATTAGAGACCTTTTAAAATGTGTTCGTATTATTTACAAGTACAAAATTAATTATCAGAATACTTTTTGAATCGCTCCCAAAAGTCATAAAAACAGAAAAATAAGGTATAATTTTAAAGCGAAATCGAGTGCGAAGTGCCAATACTTAAGGCATGGACTATTTTTTACGATAAAATCAATGGAGTTATTATTGCACGTAAAATTTTCAGATTATCTGAATAAAACCCGAAATAATGCTTTTATAAAAGGTAGTTTTGGACATTTTAAAATCACCTTAAAATCTTCAATTAAACTTGTTTCTTCGTCTAAGAATTTGAAAATCAATTTTGGGTTTCCTTTTTTGAATAACGATGAAAAAATAAAACTTCCTAATTCATTATGACGGTACAAAATATCTAAAAGCAATAAATCGTAAAACCAGAATCTACTTTTTTTATGAAATGTTGTCATTTTGAAAGAAGTTGAAGAATCGCTTTGAAGAAACTCAACTAATTCTGAAGATTTTTTATCTGAGTTTTTGAAAGTATAACCTGTACTGGCTTTTGTCCATCCGCCAGCAGTTCCTATATTTAGAACTCGTTTGGTATTTTTATTCCAAAAAGGATAACAGGTCATTGGAATACTTCCCTGCTCTTTTTCTATAATTTCAAATTGGTGAATTTTGAGTTTTTTCAAATAGATTTCAATCTCATTTTCGTATTCTTCTTTTGGAAGCAATTTTTCTGAAAACAAGGTATATTCGACCAAAGCTTCTGTTTTTGAAATTGGCAAAACATACATGAACCTTGTATTTCTTTTTTGTTCTACAGAGAAATCCATAAAAGTGGCTTCATCCGGATTAAAAACTTCGTTTTCAGTTTTTACAAACCAGCCTATAAAATGCTGTTGTAAAACCGGATATTTCGTTTGACCTTCGGCGAAAGCCTTAGTATAAATACTATTGAATAAATAATTGCAGGTATATCTATTTTGTTCTGTACCAACAAAAACATGCGTTTCGAGTTCGTTGATATCTGTTACTTTTTCGTTTAGAAAAGTAATATTCGAATGTTTTGAAATTGCTTCAAAAACAAAATTATAAAAATCAATTCCGTTAATTTTATTGTATTGATAAGGCTTCAACGCTAAATCGCGTTTAAAACTTTCATTGGCAAATAAAGCTAAATCCCATTTTGTAGAAACAATAGAATTCCAGATTGATTCTTCTTTTTCCCAAAAACACCAGGTTCTGTCGTTTGTTTTTTTCGAATCCTGATCTAAAAGCAAAATTGATTTATTGGCGAATTTTCCAGATAAAACGATTTTATAAATCGTCATTAAAGAAGCCAATCCGGTTCCTGTAAAAATGTAATCGAAGTGTTTGATTTGCGAAGAATTCATTCTCAAAAATAAGGAATTTTATTTTTCCAGATTTTCTAAAAGCACTTTAAAATCTTTTGGCGATAAATAGTTCGAATATTGAAAGATAATCTCGTTTTTTTCATTCAAGACACACAAAACGGGATATACAATTTGATTATTGTTGGTTCCGAGCTGTAAAGCCAGTTCATGAGCGCCAACATTATTTCCCGAAGGTTTGTATTTAAAAGTTTGATTGTTGAAAGTAATGTCCCGTTTTTCTTCGGCATTGAAATTAATGAAATAGTATTTGGAGTTCAGTTTTTCAATAATTTCCTGATTTTTAAAAGTAGTAGTTTTCATTCGCTGGCAAAACTGACACCAATCGGTATGAATGAAAACAATGATTTTTCTTTTTTGAATTTGTTGCAGGCTATCTATTGCTTCAAAAGTGCTGCTTTTTAATTGGCAAAATCCTGTTGAAGTTATTCCGAAGAAGAAGATTAATAGCAATAGCTTTTTCATTGTTTTTTGTTTTTTGCCACAGATTAAAATGATTATATGATTCGACGACATAAAATTTCATATTATTAAACTGGACTGAAGTCCAGTTTAATTTAGGATTTCCCATTATCGCAAATTATATCGCAAACCTACAAACCCGCGAATCGTTTGGTTCTGCCCATAAACATATGTCGTATCAAAAGTTAAACCGTATGGATTATCTGGCGTAACCATTACTTTTCCTGCCGAATCATATTGCACATTTTTATCGAAAGGATCATTTGTTCTGGAAATCAAAAACGGATTATTTTGCTTTGGAGTAAAGTTCAGTAAATTTTTGACACCTCCATAAACCTCAAAATCTTTCCAGCCTGTATAGGTAAATTGAATATTCTGAATGCTATACCACGGCGAATTTGGGTTTCTCGGATCATACTCACTCAGCAAAGGCAATTTCATCGGACTGTAAACATTTCCGGTATAATCCAGTAATAAATTCCAAGGTTCAATTTTGTATGAAACGCTCCAGGTTCCGGTGAATCTTTCGGTTAGAAAAGGTCGTTCTGAAATTCCGTCCTCAACATTTTTATTGTCTAAAACCGTTGCACCGAGAATAAACTTTAAACCATTTGTAAAATTGACATCAACATTGGTACTGATTCCCTGACTGATAGCATAACCATCGATATTATCATAAATGATTTTATTAAGATCAGTTTCATAATCTGAAATGATTTTATTGCTGAAACGGGTATAAAAAGCTGTTGTTTCGATTCCCATAAAAGTCCCATTTCCAAAATTGATTTTCTGAATATAATTCAAATTCACATTTACGGATTTCTCCGGTTTTAAATCATTCTGGATTACAACATCTCTTGAACCTGTAAGTGCCGCATGATCTTCAGTAAATAAATTTACCACTCTAAAACCTGTTCCTGCATTTAATCGGAAAATCGTGTTTTCATTTGCTTTGAAACGATATGCAAATCTTGGTGTAAAAATAGAACCATGAATCGAGTTATAATCGTATCGCGCTCCAAGCAAAACCTGACTTTTTGGAGAAAACGTAATTTCGTCCTGAACAAAAATTCCCGGCAACCAGGTACTTTCTGCCTCCTTTGTTGCCGGAGTATTATCATCATAATACGAATATCGTGTTGCAATTCCTGCCAGTAAATCATTTCGACCAATTTTCTTGTCCCAAGTCAATTGCAGGAAACCAATTTTTTGATTGGCGATATACAACGTTGTTCCGTAACGACTGTCCTGATAATGCACATTTCCGGAAAAGGAAAGCATCAGTTTTTCTTCAAATGGCAATTGATAGCTTCCAATCAACTCTCCTCTTTTGGTATAAATGCTTTCGCCATAAATTTCGTCTCCGCCTCTGTATTTTTTTTCCCAGCGAACATCTCCGCCCCAGCGATCTTCATACATTCCGCGGGCAGCAATCGTAAAAAGACGGTTATTATTTCGCTGAAAACTCCATTTATTAAAAATCGAAATTCTTTCAGAAAGCGTCACATCGGTAAAATTGTCTTTGTCTTTATCGATAACCTGATCGTAATTGAAGTAATTTACACCTAAAAGTGAAGTTGCTTTTTTACCGACATTAAACTTCATTCCCAAATCGAGATTGCTTTCAAAATAAGAAGTTGTAAAATAATCTGCAGAAAAGACCGGAGCATTTGTTGGATTTTTGGTAATAATGTTGATTAAACCTCCAACGGCCTCACTTCCGTAAAGAGAAGAAGCCGGGCCTTTTACAATTTCTATTCTTTCTACCAAAGAATTCGGAATTCCCGATAAACCATAAACTGTTGAAAGACTGCTCACAATTGGCATTCCATCAATCAAAACCAAAGTATAAGGGCCTTCAAGTCCGTTTATGTGAATATCACCTGTGTTACAAACGCCGCAATTCAACTGAGGCCGAACGCCGTTTATATTTTGAAGCGCATCATAAATACTTGGAGTCGGATTTTTTTTGAAGAAAACCGGAGAGTAAACCTCAACCGGAACGGCACTTTCTAAACGCTTTACTGGTTTTAAAGTTCCAGAAACCACCACTTCGTTAAGTTGATTTTGATTATCTTCTAAATCAAAATCAAGATTAAAGTTTTGTCCTTTCGTAACTGAGAATTTTTGGGTCAAGGGTTTAAAGCCAGTCGAGGTTACCAGAATTCTTCCGTTTTCAATACTAACATTTTCAAGAGCAAAATAGCCCAAACTATCTGAAATTGTTTTTTGGTCTGTGCCTAATAATTGAACATTCGCGGCTTGTAATTTTTGTCCGTTGCCAGAAATAAAACCAGAGATTTTTGATGTTTCCTGAGCAAAAGAAAAGTGTAAATTAAATAATATCAATATCCAAATTGAATTTTTCATCGTGGTAAAATTAATTTTAGACAAAACTAAAAATTAAATTTGACAAATAATGAATTTAAATTTAGAATTTTATAACTTTAGATATGTCAATATGTTATATTTCTACAGAAGCGAATGTACAAAGTGCTATTTTATATTTTTTAATCTCGCAAAGTCGCGAAGTCGCAAAGCTTTTTTCTTTTTTTTAAGTCTCATAAATAAAAACTTTGCGAGATTTTTTTTGACTATCGATTAAAAATCCTCATCAATAAGTTCTTTATTAATTACAGCTCCGGCAAAAGATCCCGTAGAAACCGCAATGGCCACAGATCGCATTGGAGTGGTACAATCTCCGCTTGCATAAACTCCGGGAATGTTTGTTTTTTGCATCGCATCAACTTTTAGCAAACCTTGTTCGTTTATGTCGCAACCCAAAGTTTCAGGAATTGAACAATGCTGTTCAAATGCCGGTCTTGCATAAATGGCTTTTACGGTAACTTTTTCCTGATTTTTGAAGATGATGTTTCTGACATATCCTTTTTTGTGTTCAAAAGAATCTATTTCATCTTCAAAAATTTGAACTCCATGATTCTTAAGGTTTTTTGTCTGTTCAGGAGTTAGTTCTGATTTTCCATTTGTGCATAATCGCAAATCTTTTGTCCAGTTCGAAATCAGTTTTGCATATTCAAAACCCATTTCGCCATTGGCTATAATCGCTGTTTTTTCATTTTTAACTTCATAACCATGACAATACGGACAATGTAAAACCGAAATTCCCCAGCAATCTGCAAAACCTTTTATTTCCGGAAACAAATCTTTGACTCCGCTTGCAAACAGGATTTTTCTGGAATTAAAAACTTCTCCTGTTTCTGTTGAAATTTCAAATACGTTCTCTTTTTTGATTCCTTTTACAGCAAGTCCACTATAAAAATGAACGGTCTTATAAAGATCGACTTGTAATTTGGCTTTCGCCGAAATAACAGCGGGTTTTTCACCATCCTGGGTAATAAAATTATGAGAATGTGGTGTTTGCCGATTACAAGGCAAACCACTGTCAATAATCAAAACCTTACGCAGAGAACGTCCTAAACTCATTGCTGCTGATAATCCGCTGTAACTTCCGTCAACGATAATTACGTCAAAACTCTTTTGTTCCATAACTAATGCTTTTAATGATTTTGTTTTCTGTGTAATTTGTAATTAATCAAATGTCCGATGATCATTCCGATTCCACCAAAATAAATCAGATCTAAATGAATTTCTAAAAATAAATCGGTCAAAATACTGATCCAGATTAATGCCATCGAAACAATCAAAATCGAAGAAACCAAAAGACTTGATTTTTTCGTAATTTTGAGGATTGCAAATAAGCCTATCGAAGCAAATAATAGATCAATAATTGGATTGTGACTTATACCTAAAGGAAGGATTGTTAGAAGTGGAAAAATTAAACAATGCACAAGGCAAATTGTCGCACTTGAAATTCCTAAAATATCGTAAAAGGATGAGGTCGTTTTCTTCATTTCTTTTTATATTTGCTTAATGCAATTTTGTTGCAAATATACACATTAAAATCAATTGCAACATAGTTGCATTAAAATTTTTAATTCAAAATAAAATGAAAACTACACGTAACACTACAGCAAAGACGGCCGTTTTAGAGGTTTTTGAAAAATCTAAAACAGCACTGTCTCACACCGAAATTCAAAAACAATTGAACGATGTTTGCGATCGCGTTACCATTTACAGAATTTTAGATCGTCTTGTAAACGACGATATCATTCATAAAATTTCGAATCTCGACGGAACTGTAAAATATGCGAAATGCAATCATTCGCACCAACGCGTGCACATTCATAATCATGCTCATTTTAGCTGCGAAAACTGTCATGAAATTACGTGTCTGGAAACGGTAAAACCGAGCTACATTATGCCGCATAATTATAAAGTAAACGAGATAAACTTTACTCTTTCCGGATTATGCCCAAAATGTTTGAATTCTAACATTTAAGTTTTAGACAAGTCTAAAAATATTGTTGAGCGAATATAATTTTTCTATATATTTGGTAAATCAATATTTTACAAATGTCCAAATCATTAGAAGAAGTACACGAATCTGTTTCTACAGAACATAAAAAAACAGGTTTCAGAAAAATATTAGCCTTTTTAGGTCCGGCATATTTAGTAAGCGTTGGGTATATGGATCCGGGAAACTGGGCGACAGATATTGCCGGCGGTAGTCAGTTTGGCTACACTTTAGTCTGGGTTTTATTAATGAGTAACTTAATGGCTTTGCTTTTGCAGAGTTTGAGTGCAAGACTTGGAATTGTTACACAACGAGATCTGGCACAGGCTTCGAGAGAAACCTATTCAAAATACATCAACTACATTTTATATTTTCTGGCTGAAATTGCGATTGCAGCCTGCGATTTGGCTGAAGTGCTCGGAATGGCGATCGGAATTAATTTACTTTTCGGAATTCCGTTGCTTGAGGCAGTTCTAATTACCGTTTTAGACACCTTTTTATTGCTTTTCCTGATCAATAAAGGAATTCGCAAGATGGAAGCCTTCATTATTGCTTTAGTCGCGATAATTGGCTTTTCTTTTATTTTTGAAATGATTTTTGCAGAACCTGAAATGCATAAAGTTCTTGAAGGCCTCATTCCTTCAATTCCAAATTCGGCTGCATTATATATCGCGATAGGAATTATTGGTGCAACCGTAATGCCGCACAATTTGTACTTACATTCTTCTTTGGTGCAAACCAGAAAATTTGACCGGACTCCGGCCGGAATTAAACAAGCTTTAAAATACAATTTGATCGATTCTACAATTGCACTGAATTTGGCCTTTTTTGTAAATGCCGCGATTTTGATTCTCGCCGCCGCTACTTTTCATAAAAACGGAATGTTCGAAGTTGCCGAAATTCAGGACGCGCATCAATTTCTTGAACCTTTGCTCGGAACCAAATGGGCTCCCATATTATTTGCCGTCGCCTTAATTGCCGCCGGACAAAGTTCTACCGTAACCGGAACTTTGGCCGGACAAATTGTTATGGAAGGTTATTTGCATTTTAGAATCCAGCCTTGGGTTCGCCGAATCATCACCCGTTTAATTGCTATTATACCTGCCGTTATCGTAATTCTTATTTATGGAGAAAGCGTAACAGGAAAGCTTTTGATTTTGAGTCAGGTTATTTTGAGTTTGCAATTGGGTTTTGCGATTATTCCGCTGATTCATTTTGTGAGCGATAAATCAAAAATGAACGGGTTTCATATTTCTAAAACCACGCAGGTTGTTTCCTGGATTATTGCTTCTATAATTGTTTCTTTGAACGCCAAACTGGTTTATGACGAAATCTCTTCCTGGCTCGAAAATTCAGATCATCCAATAATTCTTTGGATTACTGTTGTTCCGTTGGCTTTTGGCTTTTTAGGCTTATTGTTATTTATCATTTTCAAACCCTTTTTAACTAAAGCAAAAAACAAAGCCGTAAATCATTCGCCTCATAATCTTAAATTAAAATTTTCTCCCAAAGAAAGTCAGAGCATAAAAAACATAGCCGTTTCTGTAGATTTCTCCAAAGCAGATGAAGCAGCATTAAACAAAGCCTTCGAATTGGGTGGCATTGACACAGAATATACACTCATTCACATTGTAGAAACGGTTGGTGCATTAATGTACGGCGTTCATGTTCACGATCATGAAACTACGATTGACGAAAAATTATTATTGAAATACAAGGAAATGCTTTCTGAAAAAGGTTTCAGGATCAAAACTGAATTAGGTTTTGGAAAACCAAACAAAGTAATTCCGAAGATTATAAACGAAGGAAATTTTGATATTCTCGTTATGGGAACCCACGGCCACACTGGATTGAAAGATATTCTTTTTGGCACAACAGTAGATAAATTGAGACATAAAATTTCGATACCTTTGTTGATTGTTAAATAAAGGTACTGAGTTGCTAAGGTTCTAAGTTGCTAAGGTTTTTATAAAAAGCCTCAAAAAAAAACTTAGAGCCTTAGCCTCTCAGAACCTTAGAACCTTAAAAAGAATGACTTTCTCAGAAGAAAACTACCTAAAATCGATATATCACTTAACCGCTGCTTTAGAAACTGAAGTGAGTACAAACGCTATTGCGGAAATCATGGAGACAAAAGCTTCTTCGGTAACGGATATGCTTAAAAAACTGGCAGAAAAAGATTTGGTTAATTACAAAAAGTACCAAGGTGTTTCGTTAACCGAAAACGGAAAACTTGCTGCTAAAATGATTGTTAGAAAACATCGTTTATGGGAAGTTTTTTTGGTAGAAAAGCTAAATTTCAGTTGGGATGAAGTTCATGATATTGCCGAGCAATTAGAACATATCAAATCTGAACAATTGATTAACCGTTTGGATGATTTTCTGGGAAATCCGACTGAAGATCCGCATGGAGATCCGATTCCGGATGCGAATGGCCGAATCATTAAAATCGAAAAACAATTGCTTGCCGAATTATCCGAAAATCAAACCGGAGTTTGTGTGGGGGTAAAAGATACTTCTTCAGAGTTCCTGAAATATCTGGACAAACAAGGAATTGCTTTGGGCTCTAAAATTGAATTTGTTTCTAAAGAATCTTTCGATTTGTCTGTAAAGATTAAGGTTGACAACAGAGAATTATCTATTTCTAATAAAATTGCATCAAATTTGTTCGTCAAATTATTGTAATTGAAACTTATACAACTTTAGAAATCTAAGTTTGTAAATCGCATTTCTAAATTGCGAATTAAGTTATCTGTTCGATCCAGACTAAAAAGATTTATTGAAATGCGTTCTTTAGAATTTGTAATGATATAAAGCATAGAACGTTTTATCATATATCCTTTTATTTCGCTGAATCTTAATTTTTGAGTACTGAAAACGTTTTTAGAAATAATAAAATCATTTCTAAAAATTACTTTTCTCTTGAAAGTATTGATTAATAGAAGTACAGCTGTAATAATTCCCGCAAGAATGAATACTATTATTATAATATTCAGAAATAGAGATCTACAGCAAAAATTATACAACTGCAGTGCTTGCGAATCTTCTGGCAAAGTAAAAAAGGGAATCAATAATAAACTGCTAAATGTGAATATTTGCAGTAAAGTGAAGAAGAAAACAAAAACTTTCAATCTATCTGAAACTTTATACTCATTCATCTTGAATTATTTTTGAAGCAAAAGTAAAGTATTTTTCCTACTTAATTAAAAAAGAACATAACTTTAACTTTTTCAGACTATTCCTTTCTCTATCATTTCTAACATAACAGGAGAAGCATTTTTAAATGTCGGCGGTTGTTCTATAATACTTCCTGCATTTTTCTTATTTACCTTAAAAGTAACGTCATTATCTGTAGTAAACAAAAGCGCCGTTAAAAAAGGTTTTTTGATAAAAGAACCTAAAATCAATAAGGCCTCATCTAAAGTATGAATGCTTTCTACTTCTTCTGTTTTATATCGGGAAGTTAAAGAAATTGCGAATGTATTATCTTCATTTAGAACTAACCTAAAATAGATATTTTTGATTTCGGTGTCGCCCATTGTTTTTGCCAAAGTCAATTTTGCGAAAGTACCGGCTTGAATACTTTCTTTAACTCGTTCACAAAAAAGGGCAAATATTGGTTCGTACATTTTTTTTAAAAGGTGCTAAGGTTCTGAGATGCTAAGGTTCTAAGTTTTTACCTTGTAAATCTCTATGTTGTTATTTAACCGCAAAGGTCGCAAAGTTTTTTCGCAAAGGTCGCAAGGAAAATTAAAACTTTGCTCCCGATAGCTGTCGGGATTGCGTAATCCCTTGCGAACTTTGCGGTTAGAAAAAAATTATTTTCCTGTAAATTCAGCTTTACGTTTTTCTAAAAACGCTGTCGTTCCTTCTTTGAAATCTTGTGTTCCGAAACATTCTCCAAAAGATTTTATTTCGGTATCGAAACCATTTTTACCGTCTTTATAATTCGCATTGATTGCTTTTATTGCTTTTCCAATTGCAAATGGAGCATTTTTAATGATTTTTTGAGCAATTACAGATGTAAACGATAAAAGTTCTGTTTGAGACACCACATAATTTACTAAACCGTATTGTTTTGCTTCTTCTGCAGAAATCATGGCTGCGGTCATAATCATTTCCATTGCGCGACCTTTTCCAACAAGTTGCGGTAAACGCTGCGTTCCTCCATACCCCGGAATCAATCCTAAAGTTACTTCCGGCAATCCCATTTTGGCATTGTCTGAAGCTACTCTAAAGTGACAAGCCATTGCCAGTTCTAATCCTCCTCCTAAAGCAAAACCATTGACTGCAGCAATAACAGGTTTTTTAAGATTTTCAATAAAATCGAATAAAGATTCCTGACCTTCGGCTGCTAATTGTGCACCTTCAACAACGGTATAATTTGCAAATTCCGAAATGTCGGCTCCAGCCACAAAAGCTTTCTCTCCGCTTCCGGTTAAAACAATAACACGTACATCATCATTTGCACTTAATAATTTAATCGCTTCGCTTAAATCGCTGATTGTTGCTTTGTTTAGAGCATTCAGTTTTGTAGGTCTGTTGATCGTTATCGTTGCAATGTTTTCTTCAACAGAAATTAAGATATTTTCGTAGTTCATGACGATGAATTTAAGAGTTTGTAATGGGCAAAGAAACCCTAAATGTGGTTCCTTTTCCGTATGTTGATTCAAAGGTAATTGTTCCTTTGTAATTTTCTATAATGTTTTTAATAATTCCGAGTCCGAGTCCCATACCGCTGGTTTTGGTGGTAAACTTTGGTTCGAAGATTCTTCCAATATCTTGTTTTTGTATTCCGATTCCGTTGTCTTTTACAGCAATTTCAACATTGTTATTTCGTCTTTTTACGGTAACGACAATCGATTTTTGAAACTGACTTTCGGGAATAGCCTGCGTTGCATTTTTAACTAAATTGGTAATAACACGAATCAATTGCGTACGATCCATTTTTGAAATGATTTCCTCTTCATCACTTTCAAAAGAAATATAATCTTCGTTGAAAATATCCAAAGCCAATTCGACAACCTCAACTACATTTAAAGTTTCGTTTTGTTGAGCAGGCATCGAAGCAAAGTTCGAAAATGCCGAAGCCACCGACGTCATGGTATCAATCTGCTGAATTAAGGTTTCAGAGTAATCATTCATCTTCTGCTTTACGTCAGGATCATTGGGATCGAACTTTCTTTGGAAACTCTGAACCGTTAATCGCATTGGTGTAAGCGGATTTTTAATTTCGTGTGCAACCTGTTTTGCCATTTCACGCCAGGCTTCTTCACGTTCGCTTTGCGCTAATTTTATAGCACTCGTTTCGAGTTTATCCACCATTCCGTTGTACGCTTTTATCAGGAAGTTGACTTCTTTACTATTAGCTTCTAAAACAATTTTTTCGTTTTTCTGATCTAAATTGGTTTCTTCCAAACGGTCAGATATGGTTTTTAAGGATTTTGTGATATAAGTTGAAAGGAAATAGGCTAAGGCAAAAGCTACAATCAACATAAAAGAATAAACCTGACTTAATCGAATCAGGAAAGTATTCAACTCGTTATCATAATAACCATCGTCTTCTAAATACGGAAGATTCAGGATTCCAAGTGGTTTGAATTTTTCGTCTTTTATTAAACTGTATGACGATCTGTTTTTAACTCCGTCGATGGTTTTAATGTCTACAAAACGTTTTTCGATCGAAGAACGAACCAGTTTTAGAATATATTCCGGAATTGGAGGTGCAATTTTATCAACGGCGAAAGATTCTTTGGATGACTTTAAAAGTTTTCCATCCAAACTATAAATGTTGATTTCGATTTTGTGAATCTGTGCTAATTCGTGAATTTTATCTTTGAAAATTAAATCTAAATTCTGAGTTTTTAGCGGATAGGTTGTAGTTGCCAGAACGTAATTGATATGTTCTTTTACGGCATTTTCTTTTCGCTCTAAACGTTCCTGATGGTATTCTTTGGCCTCGGTTTTAAACTGAATAATCGAAATCGAAGCCAATAAAAAAGATGCAACAACAATCAATACAATCATCGACAGGAAAATCCTGGTACGAAGTGAAAGCATTGTCATTTTGAAGTTTTTGAGCATGTTTTAGTGTTCAGTATTCAGATTGTTTGTACTCAGTTTTAATCCCGCATAAACTGTGCCTTAATCTTTTTAAAAGTTTAAAAATAAGTATGAAATACCTATTCGCTAGGATTAAATGGAAAACTGATCACTAAAAGCTGATCAATGACCACTATTTTCTCTCTCGAATTCGTTTGTAAAAACGAAATCCCAGCATAATTAAAACCGAGAATAAAATGATTCCTATTACACCAAAAATCCAGTTGACGGCACTTTTTAAAACTACTAAAAAGACAACGGCAAATAGAATAATGGTTGCGCCTTCGTTCCACAAACGCATAAAATTATTGGTATATTTTACCTGATCGTTTTGTAGTTGTTTGAAAATCTGATGGCATTTTCCGTGATACAAATATAAAAGGAAAACGAAGCATAATTTTACATGCATCCACGGCATTTTGATCCAAACACTTCCTGCATCTGTAAAAAACAACATCCAAAAAGCAAAAATACTTGCCAAAACTGCCGACGGCCATGTAATAATGTACCACAAACGATACGTCATTATTTTGTATTGCGCCTGAAGAATTTCTTTTTCCGGCGAAGGTTTTTCATTTGCCTCAATTTGGTAAACAAACAAACGCACAATATAAAACAAACCCGCAAACCATGTGATTACAAAAATAAGATGTAGTGATTTTAAATAGTTATAGTATTCCATTGTTATTGGTTTCAGGTTTCAGGTTTCAGGTTTCAGGTTTCAGGTTCATCAACTTTGAGAAAAACTTGAAGCTTTAAAACTGAAACAAATTTTATTTCGCCCAATCATTAATCCAGTTACTCACCGTTTGACACCATTCATCATCATCATTCAAACACGGAATTGCTAAGAACTCTTCTCCTCCATTTGCTTCAAAATCTTCTTTGGCGCGCATTGCGATTTCCTCCAAAGTTTCTAAACAATCCGAAACGAAAGCTGGTGTTACAACTGCCAATTTCTTGATTCCTTTTGCCGGCATGTTATCAATTTCAACATCGGTATAAGGTTCTAACCATTTGTCTCCCGCTAAACGAGATTGAAAAGTCAAACTATATTTATCTTCTGGAAGCCCTAATAGCTTAACAACTTGTTTTGTAGTTTCATAACATTGGTGACGGTAACAGAAATCGTGTGCAGGAGATGGCGTATTACAACAAGAACCGTCAATTTTGCAATGCGATTTGGTTACATCGGTTTTACGAATATGACGTTCTGGAATTCCGTGATACGAGAACAACAAATGATCGTAATCAAATCCAACTAAATGTTTCTGAATTGAATCGGCCAAATTCTTGATGTAATCCGGTTTATTGTAGAATGCCGGAACATCTGTAAACTTCATGTGAGGAAATTTCTTCTTGCGAATTTCTTCTGCTTTTACCAAAATTGTCAAAGTAGAAGCCATTGCATATTGCGGATATAAAGGAAAAAGCATTACATCTGTAATTCCTTTATCGCTCAATTCCTGAAGCCCTTTTTCGATTGTCATGCTTCCGTAACGCATTGCCAGAGAAACTGGAACGTTTACAAGAGGCTGAACCTTTTTCTGCATTCTTTCTGAAAGAACAACTAATGGAGAACCTTCTTCCCACCAGATTTTTGCGTAAGCATGTGCCGATTCTTCTGGTCTTTTTCTCAAAATAATACCACGAACCAATAATGCTCTCAATAAATACGGAACGTCGATCACGTATTTATCCATTAAAAATTCATCTAAATAAGGTTTTACATCTTTTGTTGTTGGACTGTCTGGAGATCCAAGATTTACTAATAATACGCCTTTCATTATGTGTTTTTAAATTTTCGTCAAAAGTAAAACTTGTTGCTTTTGACCAATATGATATTTATTACTTTTTAATTATGTTCTTATTTATAAAATTGATGCTCTTGAAACATCTTTAATTTTGATCTTTTTTATAAGTCTCAAATAGTTCTTTTAACGATTCATAATCCTTTTCTGTTCCAAAGTCTTCTGTGTTAATATCTTTTTTTGAATTAATAAAATAAAAATGACCACACCAAAGGCAAATTTTAGCTATGCCAGAAATTTTATTGTTTTTTTTAAAAACTAAAAAATCTCTATATTCAGGTGCACAAGCCTTGCTCATTTCAAATAGCTTAAAAGAAAACTTTTCTGTAAGAAGATCATCTTTTAAATATTCAACATCTTTTTGAGATAAATTAAACTTAGAAAATCCTTTAGAATTAATACTTTTATAAAAAACCTCATCATTTAGATTCTCCGGAAATTCAGAATACAAAATCTTGTTTAAGATAGAATCTTTAATTCCATTTTGATTATTCTCGATTATTTCTTTCTCTTTACCTTTATTTAATGAATAATATTCAACACTATCAAAATCAAAGAACATTTTTTCTTCTTTTGATTTGCAAGAAAGAATTACAAAAAGCAATAAAACAATTGAATACTTTTTAATATTAAACATTCGCATTAATCGACATTAAATACTTTTTAGGAGTTGTTCCGAATTTCTTCTTGAAAGCTGCAATAAAATGACTTCCGGTGCTGTAACCAATTTTGAGGCCAACTTCGTTTACATTATAAGAACCGCTGTCCAGAAGTTTTCGGGCAAAATCCATTTTGTAATCGAAAAGAAAACCATAAACTGTATCGCCGTAAATTTGTTTGAAACCCATTTTTAGTTTCTTCAAATTCAAACCAATTTCATCTGCCAATTCTTGTAATCCCGGAGGCTCAGCCATGTTTGCAATTACAATTTCTTTGGCTTTTCTGATTTTCAAAACATTGTCTTCATCAATCAAAAACGGACATTGTTCTGCATTTGGATCTTCGGTTCTGTTAAAATACAAACTCAACAATTCGTACCCTTTTCCTTTATAATAAAGGTTTTTTATGGATGGATGAAGGTTATAGTGAAACAACTGACTCAGCACAATCGCCATCGACGGACTAATATTTCCGTCGTTATAATACTTTTTGTCCTTATTTTCAGGACTTAAAAAAGTAATATAATCGGCTTCGGCAGAAAATAACGCGTGAAATTTCTTGATCGAAACAATAACCGAAATCACCCACGAGTTTGGAGCAAGTTCTAAATTAAGCGGCAATTCTTTCTGCGGATTGTATAAAAGCAACGATTTTTCTTCTTTCAATTCTAAAGCATAATTGCCCATATTGAATAAAAATTTTGCCTTTCCTTTTATTCCGAAATGAAACTGAATCAGACCACTACCTACTTCATGCTGCGCATAAAACGGCTCCGATCCGTCGTTTTGAAAACGAATTAGCGTAAAGTCGTCTTCAATTTTAATAATTTCCTGAGAACTCATAGCGATATTTTTTTGAAACTAAAATTCAAGATGAAGCCAAATCTTATTTAGAATGACTCTAAACAAATAGTTTCGAACAACTTGATTTTGCTACAAAAGTACTGCTTTTTGCATAAAAACAGACGATTACATTCAAAAAAACACTGAGCGATACAAAAAGTACTTTTAGCGTTACTTTTATCAACACTATAGTAATAATTTTGTTGCACTTTTATGAAAGTGAATTTATGGAAAACAATAACGTACCGAAACACCTTTATTTTTATTCAGTTGGTCTGAGTTATAAAAAAGCTGATGCTGAGGTCAGAGGTCAATTTAGTTTGGATGTCGTTGCGAAGACTCGCTTATTGGAACAAGCTAAAAACGATGGAATAGAAAGTTTAATAGTTACTTCAACCTGCAACAGAACCGAGATCTATGGTTTTGCAGAACATCCTTTTCAATTAATCAAACTTATTTGCGACAACAGTAATGGTTCTGTTGATGCTTTTCAAAAAGTTGGTTTTGTTTATAAAAATCAGGAAGCGATTAATCATTTGTTTCGTGTAGGGACAGGTTTAGATAGTCAGATTCTGGGTGATTTTGAAATTATATCTCAAATTAAAACCAGTTTTGCTCATTCAAAATCAATGGGATTGGCCAATGCTTTTTTAGAAAGATTGGTAAATGCGGTTATTCAGGCGAGCAAAAGAATTAAAAATGAAACTGAGATTAGCTCTGGCGCTACTTCTGTTTCTTTTGCATCTGTACAATATATTCTTAAAAATGTTGAAGATATCGGTAACAAAAACATTTTACTTTTTGGAACTGGAAAAATAGGCAGAAATACTTGCGAGAATTTAGTAAAACATACTAAAAACGAACATATCACTTTAATTAACAGAACGAAAGACAAGGCGGAGAAACTAGCCGGAAAATTAAATCTGATTGTTAAAGATTATTCTGAATTACATTTAGAACTTCAAAAAGCCGATGTTGTGGTTGTAGCAACTGGCGCACAAAACCCAACGGTTGACAAAGCAATTTTGAATCTTAAAAAACCTTTGTTGATTCTGGATTTATCTATTCCAAAAAACGTTCACGAAAACGTGGAGGATTTAGAAGGTGTAACTTTAATTCACATGGATTATTTGTCTCAATTGACAGATGAAACTTTGGAAAACAGAAAATTACACATTCCGGCAGCCGAAGCAATCATTGAAGAAATTAAAGAAGAATTCGTTACCTGGATGAAAGGTCGAAAATTTGCGCCAACTATCAACGCGTTAAAAGACAAGCTGAATGCAATCAAAGCTTCTGAATTGGATTTTCAAAGCAAAAAAATTGCTGATTTCAACGAAGAACAAGCAGAAATCATCAGTAACCGAATCATTCAAAAAATCACTACTCATTTTGCCAATCATTTAAAAGACGACGACACCATGGTCGATGAAAGCATCGAATGGATCGAAAAAGTCTTCAAAATAAAAGCATCTTAAATTTTTTATTTTACCATTAAGATATTAAGGTAATTAAGATTAAATGCAGAAATAGAAACCATTAAATTTTTAAGACAAATTAAGCTTTGCGTCTGTACAAAGCAAAACTTAACTTTCTTAATGCCTTAATGGTAAAATAAAAAAACATGGCTGAAAAAACAATCAGAATTGGAACGCGCGATAGCGAATTAGCACTTTGGCAAGCACATACTGTTGAGAAAAAACTAAACGATCTAGGTTATAAAACCTCAATTGTTGCGGTTAAATCTCAAGGCGATATTATTCTGGATAAACCGCTTTACGAATTAGGAATTACCGGGATTTTTACCAAAACGCTCGACATTGCCATGATCAATGGTGATATTGATATTGCCGTGCATTCTATGAAAGATGTTCCAACCGCTTTGCCTAAAGGAATTGTTCAGGCGGCTGTTTTACCAAGAGCTAATGTTCTGGACATTTTGGTCCATAAAGGAAATCCTGATTTTACAAATCCAAGTACAATTGCGACCGGAAGTTTACGTCGTCAGGCGCAATGGTTCAATAAATATCCAAATCATACTGTTGTTGATTTGCGCGGAAACGTCAATACCCGTATGCAGAAATTACAAGACAATGATTGGGATGGAGCTGTTTTTGCTGCCGCTGGTTTGGAGCGAATCAATTTAAAACCTGAAAATTATATCAATCTGGATTGGATGATTCCTGCGCCGGCCCAAGGAGCAATGTTGGTTGTGGCAATGGAAAACGACAATTATACACTTGATGCGCTTTCACAGTTAAATGATATCGAAACTGAAATCTGTACTTATATCGAACGTCAATTTTTGAGAACGCTCGAAGGCGGTTGTACTGCGCCAATTGGATCTTTAGTAACATATAATGAAGACGAAGACACACTTCATTTTCAAGGAGTTTTACTTTCTATTGATGGGAAACAAAAATTGGAAATCAACAAAACAGTTGATATTTCAGAATGGAAAAAATTAGGTTTTCATTCGGCTCAGGAGATTTTGAATAATGGAGGAACGGAATTAATGCAGCAAATTAAAGAATCTCTAAAGAAATAATGGCAAACCAGGTTCAAATAGTATCTACTAAAATATTATCTCCTCTTCACAAACAAGAGCTAATGAAATATGGCGTTGAGTTAATCGAAGCCGATTTCATTAAAACTGAAAACAAACCTTTCGAATTAAAAGAC
>Ga0302347_1001759_pt1 | contig 24726 bp, 20 predicted proteins | sample PhyWR1_FD_202178 | JGI IMG/M metagenome (GOLD analysis project Ga0302347, IMG submission 202178) | Leaf surface microbial communities from wheat plants in UC Gill Tract Community Farm, Albany, California, United States - DLSL W.R1 (v2)... | ecosystem: Host-associated > Plants > Phyllosphere >...
GGTTTCGGAGCGCTCTGACAGGTCCTTGATGCTGTTAAGGATCGGGTTGATTTCCATGGCTGGCGGCACTCGTAGGCGATTTTTACAAAGCCGGGGAGTATACCGGAAACAGAGCGTATCAGCAGCCCGCCTGGCGGGGTTATGTGGTCAGCAAACAGGGACTGGTATCCGGGTAGCGGCTCCGTGAGCTACAGCCAGTTCGATAAAGGCATCCACGAACTGGCGATCGCCGCTCCCTACCAGAAACGCTATAAACACTGTTATAAAACTGCCTTTCCCACAGGTTTGATGCTGCTTAAAAGGAGAATTTCCTGATGTATACCGGCATTGTTCAAGGCACCGCCCGAGTACTGTCCGTGCACCCGCAGGCTGGGCATAATCGTATCGTCCTGGCCCAGGAATCATCTCTATTCGACAACGTCGAAATCGGTGCCAGCGTGTCGATCAACGGCACATGCCTGACCGTAGTGGCTTATTCTGCAGACACCGCGACGTTTGATATCTCTCACCGAACGGCCGAAATCACCACGCTCAAACACTTGAACATCAATGACCGAGTCAATATTGAGCGCTCACATCGTACTGGCGACGAGAATGGCGGGCATGCACTGTACGGCCATGTTGAAAGCACCGCGCAGGTAGTGTCATGGCAGCAACTGGGCGAGACTGTGACGGCGCAATTGCAGCTGGATGCGTCGACTTTTGCCTATATGTTTAAAAAGGGGTTTGTTGGTCTGCATGGCTGTAGCCTTACCATCGATCGCCTGGATGAGGACCAGCACACACTGACAGTCAATCTGATCCCGCAAACCCTCGCGCAGACCAATTTGAGCAGCTTGCAGGTGGGCGACAGGGTCAATGTCGAAATAGACCAGACCACGCGCACGCTGGTGGATACACTGCAAAAAACCCTGGCTCGCCTGCTCCCGGGAAACCTGTCGCAGTCTTCGTAGATGCCTTCGCGAGCAGGCTCGCTGCCACAATAGTTCTGTGAACACACCAACTGTGTGAACAACACAAAATTTGTGGGAGCTGGCTTGCCTGCGATGCAAGCGACGCGATCTGTCTGGTAAACCTCGGGGATGCCATCGCGAGCAAGCCCGCTCCCACAATAGTTCTGTGAACACACCAACTGTGTGAACAACACAAAATTTGTGGGAGCTGGCTTGCCTGCGATGCAAGCGACGCGATCTGTCTGGTAAACCTCGGGGATGCCATCGCGAGCAAGCCCGCTCCCACAGTGGGTCCAGGGTGATAGCTTATTGACGCATTCCGTCAGCATTTCCCTCTTTCCAATGCGGGCCTCTTCCTAGAAGTTTGTCCCTGGTCCAGATCAGCTTGCGCCGTGGCAAAACGGAGGTTTAGTGTGCGCTCTTCGCTGAACTCTCAGCGGACGGATGTGGAAGGCCGAAGCTAATCATGCACACAGAAATAAACCAGTGATGAGATAACCGAGTTGAGCAGCGGCGTCGAGCGCGGCTTGATCTGGTCGAGGGTGCATTCGGTTGAAATGGCTCGGGCTGTCGTGGATTCAATGCTGGATCGGGCCGAGAATATGGGCGCCTCGTAAAACAACTGGTCCACCGCGTACAGATCCAGCATGGGCATACTACTGAAATTATGGTTTCGCTCTTCTGTGAGGGGTATTAGCGCAGTACGCACGCACACCACACAGGTCGGCCGCCTCGGGGCGCAGTGCTTTTGATCTGCCTGCCCTCCCGGGAGGCCGGAGCGAAGGCCGTACGATGGGGCGAGGACCTTTTGGTCCCTTTTGGGTCCTTCCAAAAGGGACTCGCTGTAAGAGCGAAACCAATATTTCAGTTATAAGAAAATGCCGGATATGTACGCAATGGCACAGTTACCCTCCTTCCCACAAAAATCACTCAATCCCCACCTTATTCCGCCCATTCTTCTTGGCCAGATAAAGCCCCTTGTCCGCCGCCGAAATCAGCTCGCGGCAGTTACTGCCCTGCTGCGGAGTCATGGTCGACAGGCCAATACTGATGGTCAGGCTGGAGCCAGCCACGGGTGAAATATGCGGAATTTTCATGGCCTCAACCGCCATGCGCAGTTTTTCCGCCACCAATCGCGCACCACCCTGGGAAGTGTTGGGCAACACAATGGCAAACTCCTCACCGCCATAACGCGCCGGCAGGTCCGACGGCCGGCTGCTGGCGTCACGGATGGCACCGGCCACCTTGCGCAACGCTTCATCACCGTCCAGATGGCCAAAACTGTCGTTGTAGGACTTGAAGTAGTCAACGTCGATCATCAACAACGACAACTGGGTTTGCTCACGCATGGCACGGCGCCATTCCAGCTCCAGGTACTCATCAAAGTGCCGACGGTTGGACAGCCCGGTCAGGCCGTCGGAGTTCATCAGCCGTTGCAGCACCAGATTGGTATCCAGCAACTGCTGCTGGCTGACCCGCAACGCACGGTAGGCCGCATCACGCTGCAACAGCGTCATATAAGAGCGCGAGTGATAGCGGATACGCGCCACCAGTTCGATGTTGTCCGGTAGTTTCACCAGATAATCATTGGCCCCGGCCGAAAACGCCGCGCTTTTGATCAGCGGGTCCTCTTTGGTGGACAGCACGATTATCGGGATATTCTGCGTCGCCGGATGGTTGCGGTACTCGCGCACCAGGCTCAAGCCGTCCAGACCCGGCATCACCAGATCCTGCAAAATCACTGTCGGTTTGATGCGGATGGCCTGGGCAATGGCCTGATGCGGGTCCGCACAAAAGTGAAAATCAATGTTCTGTTCAAGGGCCAGCCCTCGGCGCACGGCTTCGCCGATCATTGCCTGATCGTCTACCAGCAACACCATGGCCGCGTTTTCATCAGTTTTAACGTCGTCCAACTGCAAGTCGCTCATGCGCGTTCACCTGAATTACTTCCTTCAAGCCAATCCTGCCGGGTTTTACCAGTCATTTGGCAAATTTCTCCAGCAAGCGTGGCGCAATCTTGTCCAATGGCCGGATCTCAACCGCAGCATTGATGGCGGCCGCCGCTTTGGGCATACCGTACACCGAGCTGCTCTGCTGGTCCTGGGCAATGGTGAGGAAACCTTGTTCGCGCATGAGTTTGAGGCCTTGAGCCCCGTCACGCCCCATGCCGGTCAACAGCACACCCACCGCATCGCCATTCCAGTACTGGGCAACACTTTCAAAAAATACATCTATCGAAGGTCGATAAATTTCGTTTACCGGCTCGGCGGTATAAGCCAACGTGCCGTTCTTCAATAAACGGATATGGTGGTTGGTGCCTGCCAGCAGCACGGTGCCCACCTGCGGCGATTCACCGTCGCGAGCCAGGCGCACATTGAGTCCGCATGAGCTGCTCAGCCACTCGGCCATGCCAGCGGCAAATACCTGGTCAACATGCTGGACCAGCACGATGGCGGCCTCAAAGTTCCTCGGCAGCCCCTTGAGCAAGGTTTCCAGCGCTGCCGGGCCGCCTGCCGACGAGCCGATGGCCACCAGCGCGCCCCGCCCACCCTGGACGCGAGGCTGGGCCACCACCGACTTGACCCGTTTTTCACTCTGGCCCATCAACCAGCCGACATTGAGGATCTTGCGCAGCAGGGGCGCCGCCGCTTCCTTGGGATTGCTGCCACCCAGTACTGGGGTGTCCACCACATCCAGCGCGCCAAAGCCCATGGCTTCAAATACACGGTGAACATTCTGCTCGCGGTCGATGGTCACGATCACGATGGCGCAGGGGCTTTCGGCCATGATCCGGCGCGTCGCTTCAACGCCATCCATGACCGGCATGATCAGGTCCATCAGGATCAGGTCCGGGGTGTTCTCGGCGCACAGGCGCACGGCTTCCTGACCGTCACCGGCCACCCAGATCACCTGGTGCGCAGGCTCGAAGGCCAGCGCCCGGCGCAAGGCCTCAACCGCCAGGGGCATATCGTTGACGATGGCGATTCTCATGTCTGGGCTCCTCCAATGAGTTCAACCACTGCATCAAGCAGGGCATCGTCATGGAAACTGGCTTTGGCTAGATAATAGTCGGCTCCTGCATCCAGGCCGCGCCGACGGTCTTCTTCACGATCTTTGTACGACACCACCATCACCGGCATCGATTGCAATCGGTTATCGCGACGCAACAGGGTAACCAGTTCGATGCCATCCATGCGCGGCATATCGATATCGGTAATCAACAGATCGAAGTGTTCAGCACGCAAGGCATTCCAGCCGTCCATGCCGTCAACCGCCACGGCCACTTCATAGCCGCGGTTGAGCAGCAGTTTGCGTTGCAATTCACGCACCGTCAGTGAGTCATCCACCACCAGAATACGTTTGCGGGTCAGTTCAGCGGTATGCCGGTTGCGCCGGTCAATACGCTCCAGCCGCCCGGTGTTGAGCAGTTTGTCGACCGATCGCAGCATATCTTCAACATCCACGATCAGTACCGGCGAGCCATCATCCAGCAAGGCCCCGGCGGAAATGTCCTGCACCTTGCCCAGGCGCGGATCGAGGGGCAAGACAACCAGGGTGCGCTCGCCAATAAAACGTTCGACGGCCACGCCATACACCGCGTCGCGCTCGCGAATCACCACCACCTTGAGGGTTTCATCGTCACTCTGCCCGGGCTGGCGCTGCAGCAACTGGCTGGCAGCAACCAGCCCTACATGCCGGCCTTCGTGCCAGAAATGCTGACGACCTTCGAGCTGGACGATTTCATCCGGCTGCAGGTCGCGCATGCGTTCGATATGGGCCAGCGGGAAGGCGTAGGCCTCGTCTGCCACTTCAACCACCAGGCTGCGCACCACCGACAGGGTCAGCGGCACTTCCAGATGGAAGCGGCTGCCATGCTGCGGGGTGTGCTCCAGCACAATGGCTCCGCGCAACAGGCGCACCATATGCTGTACCGCATCCAGCCCCACGCCGCGCCCCGACACTTCGGTCACGGTGTCGCGCAGGCTGAAGCCCGGTAAAAACAGAAAGGTCAGCAGTTCTTCTTCGCTCAGTTGCGCCACGGTGTCCGCCGTGGACAGCTGACGCTCGACGATGGTGCGGCGCAGACGCTCCAGGTCGACACCGGCACCGTCATCACTCAATTCCAGCACCAGCAGGCCGGCTTGATGGGAGATGCGCAAGCGGATCAGGCCTTCGGCAGGCTTGCCGGCCAGCAGGCGCTGCTCGGGTGTTTCAATGCCGTGATCGACGGCATTGCGCAATAAATGGATCAAGGGCGCTTCGAGCTTTTCCAGTACGTCGCGGTCAACCTGGGTTTTTTCGCCTTCGATTTCCAGGCGAATCTGCTTGCCCAGGGCACGCCCCAAATCACGCACCATGCGCTCTTGTCCCACCAGCACATCGGCAAACGGACGCATACGGCAAGCCAGAGCAGTGTCGTAGAGCAATTGCGCGCGCTGGCCAGCCTGCCAGCAAAACTCGTCGAGTTCGGCAGTCTGTTCGCTGAGCAGGTGCTGGGAGTCGGCCAGAATCTGCCGGGCGTCAACCAGCGCCTGCTCGGCCTCATGACTGATGCCCGCGACCTTGAGATGCTCGTTGAGGGTGTCCATGGCCCGCAGGTTGGTGCTTTGCATGCGCTTAAGGCGCTGCAACGTCACCAGAAAGGGCTTGAGGCGCTGGGTTTCTACCAGGGATTTGCTCGACAGATCGAGCAGGCTGTTCAGGCGCTGGGCCGTGACTCGCAATACCCGCTCACCGCTTTCGGTCAAACGCTGGGGACGGCGAACAGGATCGGGCGCCGCCTCCGGTTCGGGCTGCGGTTCAGGCACTGGCTCAAGCAGTGGCGCCGGGGCAGCAGGCGTCGCTGCCAGCAACAGTTGCGACACGTCAAATTCTGCTGGGGCAACCCGTGCACTGGGGGCTGACGGGTCCAGCAACTCGTTCATATGCGCCACATAGGCCTCAATATCCTGAGGCGTGACCGTGTTACCGGGTGTGGCGATACGCATCAGCAGATCGGTGCCCTGCAACAGCGCATCAATATGTTCGCGTTGCAGGTACAGGCGGCCTTCCTGGGCGCTGACCAGGCAGTCTTCCATGACATGGGAGACACTGACCCCGGCATCCACCCCGACAATTCGTGCCGCTCCCTTGAGCGAGTGGGCCGCGCGCATGCAGGCTTCCAACTGGTCGGCCTGGGTCGGGTTGCGTTCCAGCGCCAGCAGCCCCGCATTGAGCACCTGGGTTTGCGCCTCGGCCTCCAGGCTGAACAATTCAAGCAGCGAGGCATCGCGCATTTGCTCGGGGGTCATGTAAGGCTCCGGGTGATTGCGCTCAACAATTGCTCTTCATCCAGTAAGCGCAGGCTGCGGGTTTTCCACTGCAGCACACCTCGGGTGTATTTGGCGCTGGCATGCTCGCCGGAGAGCGAGGCAGCATTGATTGCTTGCTCGGCAAGATTATGAATGCCGTCCACCTCATCCACCGGCAACACCACGGCACCGCCGTGGGCCGCCACAATCAGCATGCGCGGCATCACCCGCTGCGATGATGAGGCACCCGGCTCGGCAGGATCGAGCCCCAACAGCTCAACCAGCGACAGGCACGGCACCAGGGTGCCGCGCACATTGGCGACACCGCGCAAGGCGCGGGAACGCTGATGCGGCAGAGAGTGAATAGATTGCATCGGCGCCACTTCATCCAGGCAGCGCGTGGGTAGCCCCAGCCACTCTTCACCCAGGCGGAAAATCACCAGTGAGCTGGTCGCGACCTTTTGTTCATGGGCTTGCGGGGCCTGGAGCTCCTGGCTTTCCTGCTCAAATGAATAACGGTCCAGCAAGCGGGTTGCGGCAGCGGCATAAGTGTCGCAGTTACGGCAATGAATATGCTGGGGCAACAACGGGCAGCTTTTGTCACCGTAGATGCCAATGCGGTTCCAGCAATCATCAATGGCCTGCGCTTCGGAGTGAATCAAGCTTTGTGCTGCTAAAGCGCTCATTGTTTACGCTCACTTTGAGTGGAACGCCCGTTACGGGCTGCGCGCTCCTGCAAGCGCCGGGCGCCTGCTTCATCGCCTTGTGAAGCCAGCAGCGCCGCAAGATGGGCCAGTGTTTCTGAATGCTGGGGGTCCAGGTACAGCGCCTTGCGATAAAAGCCCTGGGCTTCTGAGGTCTGGCCCTGCACATCACTGAGCAGGCCCAGCCAGTAAAACACCTCAGCCAGCGGGTCATGGCGCTGCAAGAATTGCTCGCACATCGCGCGGGCTTCGCGGCTTTTGCCTTCGTTAGCCAAGGTCGCAATCTGCTCAAGCAAAAGACCCGGCTCATCGGCCGGCAAAACCGGTTTTTGCACGACCGGGGCTTGCAGACGCGGGGCAAAAGGACGAATTGCCGGTGGCGCTACAGGCGCTGGCGGCTTTGGGCGGGCCGGAGCTTTGAGCTCGGTTGGCACAGGACGGGCCTCAGGCAATGGCTCAGGGCTGTGGCAAAAGGCAAACGACTGCGGCGCTCCGATCGAGCGCATACCCATACGGCCCAGCAAACTGCCTTCGGCCGGGCCGATAAACAGGACGCCGTCATCACGGGTCAGGCGCTTGAGCATATCCAGTGCCTGCTGCTGGGTTTTCAGATCAAAGTAGATCAACAAGTTGCGGCAGAACACAAAGTCATAGGGCTCGTGGCTGGCCAGCAGTATGGGGTCGAGCAGGTTGCCTGTGGTGAAGCTGACCTGCCCGCATACCCGCTCCGACAATTGATAACTGTCGTTCTCGGCGCTGAAGTAACGCTCGCGAAAATCCGTTGGCTGCCCCCGAAACGAGTTTTTGCCATACAGCGCGTTTTGCGCACGCTGCACCGACAGCGGGCTGACATCCAGCGCAGCGACTTTGAATTGATGGGCAGCAAAACCGGCATCAAACAGCGCCATGGCGATCGAATACGGCTCTTCGCCCGTGGAACACGGCAGACTCAGGATACGCAATGCGCGTCGGCTGCCGATTTCTGCCAGGCGCTGCCTGGCCAGTCGGCCCAGGGTGGCAAAGGATTCGGGGTAACGAAAGAACCAGGTCTCAGGCACGATCACAGATTCGATCAGCGCCTGTTGTTCATCCTGGGAGCTGAGCAGGCGCTGCCAGTAGCGATCGTTATCGGCCATGTTCAGGGCAATGCAGCGCTGGCGCACGGCACGTTCGATAATCGCCGGGCCAACCGAGGCCACATCCAGGCCGATGCGCTGTTTCAGATAATCGAAAAAACGTTGATCAACACTCATGGGGCCACCTGAGCGCAGACATCATCTTCGCCTTGAGCAAAGATCAGTGCCGACACCGCAGGGCTGAGCAGGTCATCGACACTCAACCACTGCAACAGCCCGGCCTCGTCCTTGCGCACCGGCCCCAGATAAGGCGCATCGCGGTTATCCAGGCCGTAGGGCTGAAAGTCCGCCGGGTCGCAACGCAATGTATTACTGGCCTGTTCAAGCAGCAGGCCGAGCAATTGCCCGCGATAGTTGACCAGCACCAGCCGGGTGCTGGTGCGGGCCACGGCTTCGGTGCCAAAGGTCATGGCACTGATGTCGATCACCGGGATCATCCGGTCGCGATAGGCAAACACCCCCGCCACCCACGCGGGGGCCTGGGCGATGGGCTTGAGCGGCAAGCGCGGCAGCACCTCGACCACATCCGTGGCGGCAAGGGCATAGCGTTCATCGCCGATATAAAACACCAGAAACAGGCGTTTTTTCGACGCCTTTGCCCCGGTGTGCCTGGCCAGAAGCTCGCTCATCAGACTTTAAAGCGCGAAACGCCGCTGCGCAGCCCGACTGCAACCTGACTGAGTTCGTCGATCGCAAAGCTGGCCTGACGCAGGGACTCGACGGTCTGGCTGCTGGCATCACCCAGTTGCACCAGTGCAAGGTTGATCTGCTCGGCGCCCGTGGCCTGAGCCTGCATGCCTTCGTTGACCATCAGCACTCGCGGCGCCAGGGCCTGGACCTGATGGATGATTTGCGACAGCTGCTCGCCCACCTGCTGCACCTCGGACATGCCGCGGCGCACTTCCTCGGAGAACTTGTCCATGCCCATCACGCCAGCGGACACCGCCGACTGAATCTCGCGCACCATCTGCTCGATATCATAGGTGGCCACGGCAGTCTGGTCAGCCAGACGACGAACTTCAGTGGCGACCACAGCAAAACCGCGGCCGTATTCACCGGCTTTTTCGGCTTCGATGGCGGCGTTGAGCGACAGCAGGTTGGTCTGGTCGGCCACTTTGACAATGGTCACCACCACCTGATTGATGTTACCGGCCTTCTCGTTGAGGATCGCCAGCTTGGCGTTGACCAGATCGGCAGCGCCCATCACCGAGTGCATGGTTTCTTCCATGCGGGCCAGGCCCTGCTGCCCGGAACCGGCGAGGATCGAGGCCTGATCGGCCGCCGAAGTCACTTCGGTCATAGTGCGCACCAGGTCACGGGACGTGGCCGCAATTTCCCGGGATGTAGCGCCGATTTCGGTGGTAGTGGCTGCAGTCTCAGTGGCCGTAGCCTGCTGCTGCTTGGAGGTGGCGGCGATTTCAGTCACCGAGGTGGTGACCTGTACCGAGGAACGCTGGGCCTGGGATACCAGGGTGGTCAGCTCGGCCATCATGTCGTTGAAGCCGGTTTCCACCGCGCCAAATTCATCCTTGCGCTCCAGGTTCAAACGCGAACTCAAGTCACCGGAACGCATCACTTCCAGAATCGAAACGATGCGTTTCATAGGCGACATGATTGCCTGCAGCAGCAGGAAGCCACACAGCGCTGCGGCCAGCACGGCAATCACCAGCGAAATGATCATGCTGATCTTGGCCGTCATTACCGCGTGGGCAATGTTGTCAGTCGCATGAACGGCCGACTCGCGATTGCTTTGAATAATTTCATTGAGCAGCTTGCGGCCTTCCATCCAGGTCGGCGTCAGTTGCTCGGAAAGCACCTTGTGGGCCTCGATCAAATCCTTTTTCTGATACAGGTCCAGAACCTTCACCAACACCAGATTGTATTCTTCATGAAGACGCTTGAAATCCTCAAAGTGGGCGTTGTCTTCGCCTTCAAAAATAGTCGCGCGATAGTTATCCAGCTCTTTGTTCAACCGCTCTTCAAAGTTGGCGTACAGCTTGCGGTCTTCATTGGTCAGATCACGCTGGTTGATCGAGCCCACCAGTTCAAGGGTCAGGACATAGCTGTCGACCCAGGCGCTGCGAATCATCGAACTGTAGTGAACCCCGGGAATCGAGTCGGATTGCACCGTTTCTTCGCTGGTTTCGATCGACAGCAGGCGCGAGTAAGACGCAACAACCATCAGCAGCATAATGGCGATGATTACAGCAAAGCTCGCCAAGATGCGTTGGCGTAACGTCCAGTTCTTCACAGTCGATCCTCGGGTGCCATTTAAATGATGGTGAGTATAGCCGAGGGTACGCAATGATTCGTACAGGCGTTGAGACAGATCTCACACCAATAGACAAATATTCCTACATATAAAATCGCACTAAATAAGTAGGAGATTGAACAATGCGTTGCATCTGTGGGAGCGAGCCTGCTCGCGAGTATCTCAAGAACATCGCTAATATCCAGCAAGCAGACGCCAGCGCTGGCGACCTTCGCGAGCAGGCTTGCTCCCACATAGGCACCGCGATTTAGTGTCAGAACGTCAACGCATTGGTCATATCCCCCATGGGTGCCTGCCCGCGGGCTTTCATGGCCTCGTCGCGCTGTTTGAGGCCATCGAGCGTTTCCAGCTGATGCACCCGGGTAATCAGGCGCAGGATCGAGGCCGTGTCATACACCGTGTGATCCACCGCACCCTTGCGTGCAAAGGGTGACACCACCAGCGCAGGAATCCTTGTACCCGGGCCCCAGCGATCCCCCTTGGGCGGCGCTACGTGGTCCCACCAGCCGCCGTTCTCATCAACCGTCAACACCACCACCATGTTCTGCCATTGCGGGCTGTTGCGCAGCACTTTGAGGACACGGTCAAGGTGGCGGTCTCCGGCCGCCACATCGGCATAGCCCGCGTGCAGGTTGAGGTTGCCCTGGGGCTTGTAGAAGCTCACTGCGGGCAGCTTGCCTGCCTCGGCGTCGGCCAGAAAGCGGTTGGTACTGGCCTCGTCGCCCAGGCCGCCGTCTCGCAGGCGCTTGTTGCGCTCGCCCGGGTTTTCGGGGCCTTGACGCACAAAGTAGTTGAACGGCTGATGGTGGTACTGGAAGTTGGGAATTTTGGGGATGCCTTCCGAGCCCTTGAACTGCTCCAGCGTGGCTTGCCAGGCACCGGCGTACCAAGCCCAGTCGATGTTCTTTTTACTCAGCTTGTCGCCGATATGCTCGTGGGTTTGTGGCACCAGCACACTCGGCAGATCAGCCTTGGCGTAGTCAGGGCGCTCAGGGTCGCGGATCCAGGTCGGCCAGTAAGGCGGGGCCATGGTATTGACCGCATAGCCGTCCGGGGTCAGGGCACTGGGGCCGAACTGCGGGGCGCCGGTCATGGCGCTGGCCGGGGACTTTGCCAATGGTTTGAGGCGCGTGCCGGTAGGGTCGTCACCCTGCAAAACAGCGATTTGTGCCTCGGCCACCGAGGTGGACGCATTCGGGTAGAACGGCACCGCTGCGCTGATCAGGTACTGGTGGTTGAGGAATGAACCGCCAAAGGCACCCTGGAAGAAGTTGTCGCACAGCACGAATTCCCGGGCCACATCCCACAGGCGCAGCGAGTATTGCGACTGGCCGTAGTAACCCATGGGCAAGCCTCCGGAGTCGCCCCAGGCGACAAACTGGTCGTTCTTGCCGTCATTGATCTGCATCTGGTTCTGATAGAACACATGCCACAGGTCACGGGTTACCAGGTTCAGTGGCAGGTCTTCCTGATTCGGCCCCTTCAGGGCAAAGGGGGCGTTGGCCAAGTTTTCCTGGTACTGCACGCCTGGGGCATAGGTCACCCCATCGATCATCTGCGGCCCCACCTGCGCCACCCCACCCCAGACTGGCGGTAAGGTCAGCAGCAGACTGCCATCGCGGTCGCGCTGCTGGTAGTCGACTGGTTTAAGGGCCGACAGCGGCTTTGCAACGCCTGGAAAGTTGGCAAACAAGTTATTGAAGCTGCGGTTCTCGGCGTAGATCACCACGATGGTCTTGACTTGTTCGTGGAGTTTTTTGTCCAGCTCGGCTGGGGTCAGCGGTTGCGCCTCAACGGGACGGTCATGCTCAAGACCGCCACAAGCGCTCAAGGTGGCGGCACCTACACCCAGTGCGGCAGCACCGGCGAGGAATCGGCGGCGGCTGCTATCGGCCGGGAGTTGGGTGTCCTGGTCTTTCTCGTCGCTCATTACGGCTTCCTGATCATACGTAACAAATTATTTCTGGCGGGCAGGCTAGCAGGGGATTATGACGGGGAAGTTGCAGGGGATCTAAGCGGGGAATCATAAAAAACGCCCCGGACCGTTGCGGCTCGGGGCGTTTAAATCAGCTATATCGCAGCGCCTGCATCGCGAGCAAGCCCGCTCCCACAGGTTGTTTTAACCCTGTGCCTGCTTGACCTGGGCTTCCAGTTCGCTCTTGAGGCCCGGGTCGAGCTTGAGCTGTTTGGCCAGCTCTTCCAGGTAGGCACGCTCCATGAAATGTTCTTCATCCACCAGGATCAGGCTGGCGATATACATTTCGGCGGCAATTTCCGGGGTAGTGGCGGCTCTGGCCACCTCGGCCGGGTCCAGCGGTTTGTTCAGCTCGGCTTGCAGCCATTGGCGCAGCGCAGGGTCACCATTGAGCTTGTTGAGTTCACCCTCGATCAGTTGGCGCTCGCGCTCATCGACATGACCGTCAGCCTTGGCGGCAGCCACCAGGGCTTTAAGGATCGCCTGGCTGTGCTGTTCCACTTGCGGTGCCGGTACACGGTCAATGGTCTGCGGTTCGGTTTGCGGTGCGGTCCCCTGGCTGGCCTGCCAGTTGCCATAGGCTTTGTAGGCCAGCACGCCCAAAGCGGCCAGGCCGCCATAGGTCAACGCTTTGCCGCCATATTTGCGCGCGCTCTTGTTGCCTAGCAGCAGGCCCAGGGCACTGGCGGCCAACGCACCGCCACCGGCGCCCGAGAGCAAGCCGCCGATGCCGCCGGAACCACCGAGCAGACCGCCCAGGCCACCCTGAGTGGCCTTGCCTTGGGCCGAAGTTTTTTTCTCCAGCATCTGTTGGCCGGATTTAAGTAGTTGGTCGAGCAAACTCATAAGCATCCTCTCGTAACTGTGTTTCAGAGATCCATGTCGTGTAACTGTGGGAGCGAGCCTGCTCGCGAAGCAATCGTTAACGGCCTTCGCTGGCAGGCTCGCTCCACAGAAATACGGCCTCATTTCAGTGCCATTTGAATCAGTCGCGCAGATCGGACTCATGAATCGGTTGGTCACGATGGGTAGCACGCTGATACTGGGCTGGCCAGATGGCCTTTTTACCGCCCAAATCATCGTCTGCATGCAACGGCCAGTAAGGGTCACGCAACAGTTCGCGGGCCAGCAGGATCAGATTGGCCTGCCCGGTACGCAGAATATGCTCGGCCTGCGCCGGTTCGGTGATCATGCCCACCGTGCCAGTGGCGATGCAGGCCTCCTTGCGCACGCGCTCGGCAAAGCGGGTCTGGTAACCCGGCCCCACCGGAATCTCGGCATTGGCTGCGGTACCGCCTGACGATACATCGATCAGGTCCACGCCCAATGCCTTGAGGCGTCGCGCCAGCTCAACGGTTTCGTCAGGGTTCCAGCCGTCTTCCACCCAGTCGGTGGCCGAAACCCGCACGAACAGCGGCAGCTCCTGTGGCCACACGCCGCGCACGGCTTCGGTCACCTCCAGCACCAGGCGGATGCGATTCTCGAACGAACCGCCGTATTGGTCACGTCGCTGGTTACTCAGCGGCGAAAGAAATTGATGCAGCAAGTAACCGTGAGCAGCGTGCACCTCAACCACCGAGAAACCGGCTTCCAGCGCCCGTTTGGCGGCGGCCACAAAAGCCTGGATTACCTCATTGATCTGGGTTTCATCCAGTTGCATGGGCGCAGTGTGTTGTGGGTCGAAGGCAATCGGCGATGGCCCGACAGGCACCCAGCCGCCCTCTTCCACTTTGACGCTGCCATGCTTGCCCAGCCAGGGCCGGTGGGTACTGGCCTTGCGCCCGGCATGGGCCAACTGGATACCGGCCACGGCACCCTGGGCGCGAATAAAGCGGGTGATGCGTTGCAGGGGCTCAATCTGTTCATCGTTCCACAGGCCCAGATCCTGTGCGGTGATACGACCTTCAGGGGTGACGGCGGTGGCTTCGGTAAAAATCAGCCCGGCACCGCCAACGGCACGGCTGCCCAGATGGACTAAATGCCAGTCATTGGCCAGCCCATCGACGCTGGAGTACTGGCACATTGGCGAGACCGCAATGCGGTTAAGAAGGGTCAGTTGGCGCAGGGTATAGGGTTCGAGCAGCAGACTCATGGGTCACCTCTAATTCCAGTGGGCGGGCTCCAGATACTTCGTTAGAGCCTAGTCGACAACACTGGATGAGGGGGAGTTCAAGTTGTGGGCGGTGCGCAGATTTTTGGGGGGCGGGCTTGCTCGCGATGCAATCGACGCGGTCTTTCAGGTAAACCGAGGTGATGCCATCGCAGGCAAGCCAGCTCCCACAGAGAGAGAGGGGCCAGGAAAATTATGGGTTTAACGCGGCTCGATATGGGCAATCATCAGTTGCACGGTTTCATTGCCGCGAAACTCGTTGAGGTCGAGCTTGTAGGCCAGTTCGACCCAGCGAATGGTCGGATTCGGCCACACTTCACGATCGATCCCGAAGGCGATGCCGTCTAGCTTTACGCTGCCGCATTCGGTCTTGAGCACCACCTTCAAATGCCGCTCGCCAACGATACGCTGCTCCACCAGCTGAAACACTCCGTGGAACAATGGCTCGGGGAAGTGTTGTCCCCACGGCCCGGCATTACGCAAGGCCCGCGCCAGCTCCAGATGAAACTCTTCAACCGCCAGGCTGCCGTCGGACAACATGCGTCCGGTCAGGTCTTCTTCGCGCAGTTGACGCCGTATTTCGGCATCAAAGGCCTCGCAGAACAACGGAAAATTGGCTTCGGGCAAGGTCAGCCCCGCGGCCATGGCATGACCACCGTATTTGCTGATCAAGTCCGGGTGCTGTGCCGCTACCACGCTAAGTGCATCACGAATATGAAAGCCCGGCACCGATCGCCCGGAGCCCTTGAGCATGCCGTCACCGGCATCGGCAAAGGCAAAGGTCGGGCGGAAGTAGCGCTCCTTGAGCCGCGAAGCCAGAATCCCGATCACCCCCTGGTGCCACTCGGGGTCAAACAGGCACAGGCCAAACGGCATGCTGTCGATGGTCAGATCCTTGAGCTGGGCCAGCGCTTCGCGCTGCATGCCCTGCTCAATGGATTTGCGGTCTTGGTTCATCTCGTCCAGTTGCGCGGCCATTTCCCGCGCCGCATTGGCGTCGTCGGTAAGCAGGCATTCAATACCCAGACTCATATCGTCCAGACGCCCGGCAGCATTCAGGCGCGGCCCCAGAATAAAACCCAGATCAGTTGAGGTGATTTTCGAGTGGTCACGCTTGGCCACTTCCAGAATCGCCTTGAGCCCCGGCCGGGCACGCCCGGCACGGATGCGCTCCAGCCCCTGATGCACCAGAATCCGGTTGTTGGCATCCAGCGGCACCACGTCGGCCACGCTGCCCAGAGCCACTAGATCCAGCAGCTCGGCGATGTTCGGCGCCTTGCTGTTCTGGTACCAGCCCAGGCTGTTCAAGCGTGCACGCAAAGCAATCAGCACATAGAAGATCACCCCTACCCCTGCCAGCGCCTTGCTCGGGAACTCGCAACCAGGCTGGTTGGGGTTGACGATGGCATCTGCCGCCGGCAATTCGCTGCCGGGCAAGTGGTGGTCGGTGACCAGCACGCTCAAGCCTGCCTTTTTCGCCGCGGCCACGCCTTCGATACTGGAGATGCCATTGTCGACCGTAATCAGCAACTGCGGGGTACGAGTCAGCGCAACCTCAACGATTTCCGGGGTCAGGCCGTAGCCGTACTCGAAGCGGTTGGGCACCAGATAATCGACATGGGCCGCCCCCAGCAAACGCAAACCGAGCATGCCGACCGTACTGGCGGTGGCGCCATCGGCGTCAAAGTCACCGACGATCAGAATGCGCTGACGTTGCTCAAGCGCCACCACCAGCAAATCCACTGCGGCATCGATGCCCTTGAGCTGCTGGTACGGGATCAGCCGCGCCAGGCTCTTGTCCAGCTCAGCTTGCGACTGCACACCCCTCGCTGCATAAAGACGGGTCAACAGGGCGGGCATTTCACCCAAAAAAGGCAGGGTTTGCGGCAGTGGACGAGGTTCGATGCGCATAAGCGGGTGGAGAGACTCTTAAATGTGAAAAAAGTGGTGACGCTTAGCCGCGGTCGCCTTGCAGCCACTGCAACTGAACTTCGTGCTGGCCGCGATCGTCGGTCACAAAAATCGTGCCTTCGCTGATCATTACGTCCCACTTGATAACCCGTGGCATATCCTTGGCCAGCACCTCAAGAATCTCTTGCGGGACGGCAGCGATATTGACGTTTTTCAGATTTTTGATCGCCGGGATCACCTTGCCTTCCCACACACGCAAGCTGCCATAGGCCAGCAAGCTGGTGCGTTCGGTACGGCGCGAGCACCAGGTCAGTCGGTCGGCATCGGGCTGGCCGACTTCGATCCAGTGCAGAACACGGTCATCCAGGCTTTTTTCCCACAGGGCTGGCTCGTCTACATCAGACAGACCACGACCAAAAGACAACTGCTCGTTGTACCAAAAAGCGTAGGCCAGCAGGCGCACAGTCATGCGTTCTTCGGTTTCCGAAGGGTGACGGGCGATGGTCTGCTTGACGCTTTCGTAGACCCCGCGATCGAGATCGGTGAGGTTGAGTTCAAACTTGTAGGTCGTGGACGGCTGTGCCATGAACGGGCTTCTTGATACGGAGAAAGGCGGCAAGTCTAACCGATACACTGCCATTGAACGAATCGGCCAGCTTCTTGCCAGCCGCCACCTATGTTAAAAGGCTGTACTCGCTCGCCCTTTGGACAAGGATTCCACATGCCGCTCGCCACCAAACCCCTTTCAGGCCTCAAAGTCGTCGAATTGGGCACCCTGATTGCCGGGCCTTTTGCATCGCGCATTTGCGCCGAGTTTGGCGCACAGGTGATCAAGGTCGAGTCCCCCGATGGCGGCGACCCGCTGCGAAAATGGCGCAAGCTGTATGAGGGTACGTCGCTGTGGTGGTTCGTCCAGGCGCGCAACAAAAAATCCCTGACCCTGAACCTCAAGCACCCGGATGGCCTGGCCATTCTCAAACAGTTGCTCGCCGACGCCGATATCCTGATCGAAAATTTCCGCCCCGGCGTGCTGGAGAAACTCGGGCTGGGCTGGGATGTGTTGCATGCACTGAACCCCAAGCTGGTGATGGTGCGCCTGTCCGGCTTTGGCCAGACCGGGCCGATGAAAGACCAGCCGGGGTTTGGCGCGGTGGGCGAGTCCATGGGCGGACTGCGTTACATCACAGGTTTTGAGGATCGACCGCCGGTGCGCACCGGCATTTCGATTGGCGACTCGATTGCCGCGCTATGGGGCGTGATAGGTGCCCTGATGGCCTTGCGTCATCGCGAGGTCAACGGCGGCCAGGGCCAGGTGGTGGACGTGGCGCTCTACGAAGCCATTTTTGCCATGATGGAAAGCATGGTCCCCGAGTTCGATGTGTTCGGTTTTATCCGCGAACGCACGGGCAATATCATGCCAGGCATTACCCCCTCTTCGATCCATACCAGCCTGGACGGCAAGCACATTCAGATCGGTGCCAATGGCGACGCCATCTTCAAGCGCTTTATGCAGATCATTGGCCGCGATGACCTGGCCAATGACCCGGCGCTGGCCAGCAACGACGGCCGTGACGCCCGTCGTGACGAGTTGTACGGCGTGATTGATCGCTGGGTCGGCTCATTGCCACTTGAGACGGTGCTTGAGCAATTGACCGCCGCGCAAGTGCCCGCCAGCCGGATATTCTCGGCAGAAGACATGTTCAGCGACCCACAGTTTCTGGCTCGGGAAATGTTTCTGCAGGCCAAACTGCCTGACGGCAAAGACTTCAAAATGCCCGGCATCGTGCCACGGCTGTCCGATACGCCCGGCTCGGCCGATTGGGTCGGGCCCGAATTGGGCGCCCATAATCATGAGGTATTGAGTGGCTTGGGTTACGACGATGCGGCGATCAGCACCCTCAAGCAATCGGGTGCCATTTAGGCCAGTTGCCATGTTTTGTGGCATCCAAAGGAGACCAGCACGATGACTTATCGCTCGAAATGGCGAAGCCTTTGCCCTGGCCTGATCACCTCACTGATATTGTGCTGGGCAACTGACAGTCAGGCCGAGCAAAAGCTCACCTGGCTGCTGCGTGATCTGCCGCCGTTGACGGTGTTCGAGGGGGAGAAAAAAGGTCAGGGCATGATCGACCAGATGATGCCTGTCCTGATCGCCAGCATGCCGCAATACCAGCATGTCGTCCTGCGGGTTAACCGGGCTCGCGCCTTGCAAATGCTTGAAGAACCGGCGCTGAACTGTGATCCGGCCCTGATCTGGAACCCCGCTCGGGCTCGCTCGATTGTCTACTCCACCCCTGTTGCGACCATGCACAGCAACGGCATGGCGATTCTGCGCGAGGACCGCCCACTGATCGAACCCTTTATTCATGATGACAAGGTGGATTTGCAGGCGTTGCTCAAAGCACAAACCTTGAAGCTTGGAGTTATCGCCAAGCGCAGTTATGGCGTGTGGATCGATAACCAGCTGGCGCTCAGCCCTGCCAGTCAGATTGTCATGCATTATGGTAACGATCCGCTGGGCAGCCTGCTGCAGATGCAGCATGCAGGGCGCATGCCGACCCTGTTGGGGTATTGGCCGGAAATTCAGGCCAAGGCCAGCCAGCAAGGGTTGTCATCTGACGCGCTGATATTTTTTCCGATTCAGGGCGCACCTGATTATCAATCCATCTATGTCGGCTGCTCAGACACACCGCAAGGCCGCGAGGTCATTCGCAACGTCAATGAAGTGTTGATGAAAGTAGGGCCTGCACCCTTGTCAAAACTGGATGTTCAATGACAAAAAAGCATAAAAAAACCCCGAGCAGTGGGGAGGCTGCCCGGGGTTTAACAAGGTCATACAGACCCGCTCAACAGGCTACAAGCATCGGAGCAATAAGCTTGCTCCTGTTGATGAAAAATCAGACATACCAACGCCTTGGGAAGTTCCTTGGCCGTGGCAATTAATTGGCCCTGATGCCTCCGGCGATTACCCGGGTGCTCTGATAGGAGTCCAGCAATTGCCCCAACCCGCCCATGCTCACAGGCTTGGACAAACAGCCCAGTACCTTCAGGCCCTGCCTGCGGGCCATACGGGCTGCCATTTCGACAACCTGGGGCGCAGCAGCACTCAAAATGATCAACGCTGTCGCACTGCGCTTTTGGGCCAATTCGTTGATCAACTCCAACCCTGATACCCCTTCCATATAGAGATCACAAATAGCGACATCCATTGCGCCGCGCCGCAACAGCGAATCGCGGGCAGAGTCCACGCTTTCAGCCGTCACAACGTCAAAAATACGGAAAGCGTTCAGCATTTGATGCAACACCATCAATTGAAAGGGGTTGTCTTCAAGAATCAATACTTTCAGAGGTCGCATCTGGAGGCCTTAAGGAGTTAAACCCAAGATTACTGAAGGGGTGAACCTTAGTAGGCCAAGCTGCCAAGAAACATAGGACATATCTGTAAATCCAGTAGGAAAATTCCACAACCGGACACTCACGAGCTAATACGGGCTTTCGAGGCCCATTTTCTGGTTTCAGATTTGTCGAACCACCCCCCGACCAACCCCTCCAGTCGCCCGGTTACAGAATAAAACGGGACGACCCACTGATAGATTTCCATGCCCCCCGTTTTAAACTCCACCCAGCGTTTTTTGTAGCAAGGTTTTCGGCTTTGGAGCATGCCCATGAATTCACGCTGAAACTGCTCAGCCAACTCGTGTGAAAAAAGATTGATATCAGTAACCTTCAGCCCACAAACCTGCTCCAGTTGAACGGACAAATGCTCTTCATAGCTTTGATTGCAGGTGATCAACTCACCTTCAAGGCCAACCACAAAGATCGGGCTGGGAATCCCATCAAAAAAACGCCGATTGAGTTCCAAACGCTCCCGCAGGGTTTGCTCAAACTGGCGCCCGATCACGAGCTGTCTGCGCAGAAACCAGTTCCATGAAAACAGCATGAGCCCAACAGCAATCAAAGCCGCAATGGCCCAGTACGACCAGGCCGAATGATACAAGCCGCTCTCGATTACCAGAGGCTTGCCAACCCCCCCCAGCCATTTGGTTCGCAACGCTCGAACTTCAGTTGCTGGCATAGCCTCCAGCGCCTTGTTCATGATGCTTAGCAGCTCAGGGTATTGGGCATTTATCGAAAAACTGGCGGCAGCCCATTGCCCATCGACACTGCGCCCAACCTTCAAACGCCCTGGCGGATAGAGGTGAGCCTGAGTCTCAGTCTGAATCGTTGCATCCGCCTCACCCTTGGCGACTGCGTGACGGGCCTGGGCATAGGTATCGACCAAGCGCAAGGTGATTGCAGGGTACTCACGCCGAATCAGGTCTTCGAGGGCGTGTCTGGCCGGAAGTACCAACACCTTGCCCGCCAGTTGATCCAGTGAGCCCAGCCGGGAGTCATTGACACGCACCACAAATACCCAGGGTGCCCCGCCATATGAGTAAGTGAAGTCAAGAAAGGCTTTACGCTCGCGGCTTCTGGAGAGGCTTGAGTTCATTTGCGCCTCGCCACTTTTAAGCATGTCGAGAACCTGCGCCGTTGAAAACGCTTCTTTGTGAACAAACTGCAGCCCGGTCATGCGGGATATCCGCGCCAGAATATCGATACTTAACCCCGCCCAGCGTCCATCCCCGGTCCTGAAGGCGTACAAGGGGAACTGCTGGGTTGCCAGAGTCACGACCGGATGACGCTTGATCCACTCGTTCTCGTCGGTAAGCAGGTTGATGTTCTGCTGCGCAATGCTGCCTTCAAGGCCGCTCGTCCAGCGTGCCAGAACCATGCGTGAGATGGCCTCATCAATGTTCTCCAGCGCCTTGTCGAGCAGGTCGGTCAGCTGCGGCTCAGAACGGCGGGTGGCAAATGCAAAACCCGGAGCAGGCAAGCTGCTGTCACCCATGATGCGCACACCGGAATAAGGCCGAACACTTTTGAATGACTGCACCATGAGTTCATTACCGATAAAAATATCGATATCCCCTTCAGACAACGCTTCCATCGCACTCTGTAAATTGGGTACGAGGATGATTTCGCTGTCAGGGTAAAACCCGTGGGCAGTCTGTATATCGACAGAACCGTCTATAAAGCCGAGTTTTTTACCGGCCCAGTCTTTAACCGGCTCAAAGTCACTGGCGCGACCGACCATTACCAGTTGGTCAGCCATGTACTCCCGGGAGAAGGCAATGCCCTCTATTGCGCGCTCGAAACCGCTGGCACTGGTCAGGATGTCGATTTTACCGGCCAGCAGATCGGCAACTGCCTGATCGCGTTTGCGGTAGCCCAGAACCTCGACAGACGCCCCCAGCCTGTCGCGAACCATGCTCAGGTAATCGGCGCTGAGGCCCTGGTAGTAATCGCGTTCATCGATGATATCGACCGGTTCATAATCGCCAAGGGCGATACCGACACGCAGGGTTGAGTAACGGGCCAGCCATTGCTGTTCAGCGGGGCTCAGTTGCAACGGCTTGAGCGCGACAAAACTTGCCGTGAGCCTGTAAGGCAATCCATGGTCGCCCAGGGCTGGCTGCATACAGGTCAACAACCCCATGAGCAGCACCAGGTACATCCATGACTGGAATGTCTGATGAATACGTGACATGACACCATCCTTGAGCGGGCACCCACCAACATACGGGGGCGAAAGCCTGGAAAGTTTGCCACGCAACAACGAAAAAGCCCGTCAGATGACGGGCTTCAAAACGCGTAAGACAAATACCTTCAGAGAGGCTTGCCTCGGTTACCATGCAGGCTGACAAAGGCCTGGACAGCCTTGAGGTCATTGGCCAACACGGTGTAGCGCTCCTCTCTTTCAAACAAGTCAGAAAGGTGCGACGGCAGCTCCAGATCTTTTCCTATACCGGCTTTTTCAACCGCATCAGGAAACTTGACCGGGTGTGCAGTGCCCAGGATAACCATCGGGATATCCAGGCTGCGGCGGCATTCGCGGGCAGCACGCACGCCGATGGCAGTGTGCGGGTCCAGTACTTCACCGTTTTCGGCAAACACCTGGGCGATGGTTTCGCAGGTTTGCTCATCATCCACTGCCAGCGAGTCAAACAGACGGCGCGCTTCGGTCCAGCGGTCTTCATCAACGCTGAAGTTACCGGTTTGCTTGAAGGTATCCATCAGGCCGGCAACAGCTGCGCCATTGCGACCATGCAGGTCGAACAGCAGGCGTTCGAAGTTCGAGGACACCATGATGTCCATCGACGGCGACAGGGTCGCGTGCAGGGTGTCCTTGGCGTACTGATTGCCGCTCATAAAGCGGTGCAGGATATCATTGCGGTTGGTGGCCACGATCAGCTGGTTGATCGGCAAGCCCATATTGCGCGCCAGGTAGCCCGCGAAGATGTCGCCAAAGTTGCCGGTAGGCACCGAGAACGACACGGAACGGTGCGGCCCGCCCAGTTGCAGGGAGGCATGGAAGTAGTAAACGATCTGGGCCATGATCCGCGCCCAGTTGATCGAGTTCACTGCCACCAGGCGTGTGCCCTTGAGGAAGCCCTGGTCGGCGAAGCTGGCCTTGACCATTTCCTGGCAGTCATCGAAGTTGCCTTCGATGGCGATGTTATGGATGTTGTCACCGAACAGCGTAGTCATCTGCCGACGCTGAACTTCCGACACCCGATTATTGGGGTGCAGGATGAAAATATCGACGTTTTCGCAGTGCTTGCAGCCTTCAATCGCGGCCGAACCGGTATCGCCGGAGGTAGCGCCGACAATCACCACGCGCTCGCCACGCTTGGCCAGCACGTAATCAAGCAGGCGGCCGAGCAGTTGCAGGGCAAAGTCCTTGAACGCCAGGGTCGGGCCGTGGAACAGCTCAAGCACCCATTCGTTGCCATTGAGCTGACGCAGTGGCGCTACAGCTGCATGGGAAAACGCGCCGTAGGTTTCTTCGAGAATCTTTTTGAAGTCGGCATCAGGAATGCTGCCGGTGACAAACGGGCGCATAACCCGAAAGGCCAGTTCGTGATACGGCAGGCCGGCCCAGGAAGCAATTTCCTCTTGGGTAAAACGCGGCAGGTTTTCCGGCACATACAAACCGCCATCACTGGCCAGACCGGCCAGCAACACATCTTCAAAATTCAGGGCCGGTGCCTGGCCACGGGTGCTGATATAGCGCATGGTTTCAAACCTTCGGTTTGAGTGCCAGGCGGCATGTAGCTGCCGCCTGGCACTATCAATTAATTAAGATGTTCAACGCGGATGCGAACGACCGGGCCGACTACGCCCTGCAACGCTTCAAGCGCGGCAATGGCGTCATTGATGTGCTGTTCGATCACCCGGTGGGTCAACAGGATCATTGGCACCAGACCGTCGTGCTCTTCGACTTCTTTCTGCATGATCGATTCGATGTTGATGCCTCGCTCGGACAAGATACTGGCTACTTGAGCCAGTACGCCCGGGTGATCTTTGGCCTGGATGCGCAGGTAGTAGGCACTTTCGCAGGCTTCGATCGGCAGGATCGGGTGGTCGGACAACAGGTCCGGCTGGAAGGCCAGGTGCGGTACGCGGTTTTCAGGGTCGCTGGTCATGGCACGAACCACGTCCACCAGGTCGGCAACCACCGACGAAGCCGTTGGCTCCATGCCTGCACCAGCACCGTAGAACAGGGTCGAACCGGCAGCATCACCGTTGACCATCACCGCGTTCATCACGCCATTGACGTTGGCAATCAGGCGGTCAGCCGGGATCAGCGTCGGGTGAACCCGCAGTTCGATACCATTGGCCGTGCTGCGCGCAACACCCAGGTGCTTGATGCGATAACCGAGGGCCTCTGCGTAATTTACGTCAGCAGTGGTCAGCTTGGTGATGCCTTCGGTGTAGGCCTTGTCGAATTGCAGCGGAATGCCGAAGGCAATCGACGCCAGAATGGTCAGTTTGTGCGCCGCATCGATACCTTCAACGTCGAACGTCGGATCGGCTTCGGCATAACCCAGAGCTTGCGCTTCAGCCAGCACGTCTTCGAACGTGCGGCCTTTTTCGCGCATCTCGGTGAGGATGAAGTTACCGGTGCCATTGATGATGCCCGCCACCCAGTTGATGCGGTTGGCCGACAGGCCTTCACGGATGGCCTTGATCACCGGGATGCCGCCAGCAACGGCCGCTTCGAAGGCAACGATCACGCCCTTTTCCTGGGCCTTGGCGAAGATTTCGTTACCGTGAACGGCAATCAGCGCCTTGTTCGCAGTCACGACGTGCTTGCCGTTTTCGATGGCCTTGAGCACCAGTTCGCGAGCGATGGTGTAACCGCCAATCAGCTCGATAACGATGTCGATTTCAGGGTTGGTCGCAACAGCGAATACATCGTTGGTAATGGGGGTACCGGTAATGTCGCACTGAGGGTTTGGCGTACGCATGGCAATTTGCGCAACCTGGA
>Ga0302347_1001764_pt1 | contig 24705 bp, 19 predicted proteins | sample PhyWR1_FD_202178 | JGI IMG/M metagenome (GOLD analysis project Ga0302347, IMG submission 202178) | Leaf surface microbial communities from wheat plants in UC Gill Tract Community Farm, Albany, California, United States - DLSL W.R1 (v2)... | ecosystem: Host-associated > Plants > Phyllosphere >...
GAAGGCCTTGTTGCTAAGCCACACTGCTTATCTGGTTATTTATTATCCCCTTAGTTTTTCCAGGGGCGCATATTGCTTGCTATGCGTTCAGCGTTTCGAATATTATGCTGCCGTCATAATAATAATTCTCGTTTACGTTATCATTCACTTTTCATCAGAGATATACCCATGGCGCGTCCTGAAACTGCTCAGCCAAACTTCTCACTGCGTACACTCGCAGTTGTAGTAGCCACAGCGGTTAGCGGCATGTCTGTCTATGCACAGGCAGCGGTTGAACCGAAAGAAGAAACCCTCACCGTCACCGCAGCACCTGCCGCGCAGGAAAGCGCCTGGGGACCGGCACCGACCATCGCCGCGAAGCGATCGGCAACGGCCACCAAAACCGATACGCCGATTGAAAAAACACCGCAGTCTATTTCTGTTGTCACGCGTGAAGAGATAGAAATGAAGCAGCCGAATACGGTGAAGCAGGCGCTGGCTTACACGCCTGGCGTCTTTGCGACACGCGGTGCGTCCACAACATATGACGTGGTTTCTATTCGTGGCTTCACTACGTCCACTACCGTGAATACCAACCAGTATCTGGATGGTATGAAGCTACAGGGTGATAACTACTCTGAAGTGTCTATGGACCCGTATTTCCTTGAACGTGTCGAACTGCTGCGCGGTCCAACGTCCGTTTTGTACGGTAAAAGCCATCCGGGCGGCGTGGTCAGCATGGTCAGCAAGCGTCCAACTATCGAGCCGCTGAAAGAAGTTCAGTTTAAAATGGGCACCGATAACCTGTGGCAAACCGGGTTTGATTTCAGCGATGCGATTGATGACGACGGCGTATGGTCATACCGCCTGACAGGACTGGGGCACAGTGAAAATGCGCAGCAGGAGAGAGTCAAATCCACCCGCTACGCGATTGCCCCTGCTTTTAGCTGGCGTCCGGACGATAAAACGGATTTCACTTTCCTGAGCAACTTCCAGAGCGACCCCGATGCGGGCTATTACGGTTGGCTGCCGCGGGAAGGGACCGTAACGTCTTATTATGATGCCAACGGACACGCGCACAAACTGCCGACCGATTTTAACGAAGGGGATGCGGATAACAAGATCTCCCGTCGCCAGAAAATGGTCGGTTACAGCTTCTCGCACCAGGTTGACGATACCTTTACCGTGCGTCAAAACTTGCGCTATACCAAAGTTAATACGCTCTATCGCTCTGTTTACGGCAACGGCTATATCGCCCCGGCGCAAATCAGCCGTGCCTACGTGCGCTCTGATGAAGATCTTAACGCGTTCACCGTTGATACGCAGCTGCAGTCTACATTTGCCACTGCCGCAGTCGATCATACTCTGTTAACGGGTGTTGATTACCTGCGCATGCGTAACGATATTGATGCTGACTACGGTAGCGCTGATCCTATCAGCATGACTAACCCGCAGCACGACAATGCGAATATCAACGTGAATTTCCCCTATGCCGTGCTAAATCGTCAGGAACAAACGGGCCTGTATGCCCAGGATCAGGCGGAATGGGATAAGTGGGTACTTACTCTTGGCGGACGCTATGATTTTGCTAAAACGTCAACGTTGACCCGTTCCTCAGATACGACGGCTGAAATTAACGATCGGGCATTTACATGGCGTGGTGGTATTAACTATCTGTTTGATAATGGTATTACACCATACTTTAGCTACAGCGAATCATTTGAGCCGATCTCGGGTGCCTCCCAGGGCGGTCAGCCCTTTGATCCGTCACGCGGTAAGCAATATGAAGCAGGCGTAAAATACGTACCGAAAGATCTACCTGTTGTCGTCACGGCTGCGGTATTCCAGCTGACCAAAAACAACAATCTGACCGCCGATCCGGCGAACCCAACCAGTGGCTTTAGCGTGCAGGGAGGTGAAATTCGCTCGCGTGGTGTTGAACTGGAAGCGAAAGCGGCGGTATCGGCTAACGTCAACCTGACGGCGTCCTACACCTACACCGATGCAGAATACACGCACGATACCTGGTATGAAGGCCGTCGTCCGGCAGAGATTCCGCGTAATATGGCCTCGCTGTGGGCAGATTATACTTTCCACGAAACGGCGCTGAGCGGTCTGACCGTCGGTGCAGGTACTCGCTATGTTGGTAATACCGTTTCTTACTATTCAGCTGCATCGCCAAAGGCCTACCAGTCATTCAACGTTGCGGATTATGCCATCGCAGATGCGACGGTAAAATATGACCTTGCACGCTTTGGAATGCCGGGTTCTTCCGTCGGCGTCAACGTGAATAACATCTTTGATCGCGAATACGTCTCCAGCTGCTATAGCGAATATGCATGCTATTGGGGGGCAGAGCGTCAGGTGGTTGCCACCGCGACTTTCCGTTTCTAATTCTCCTTTAAGGGCACGTTGCGGCGTGCCCTTTTTTATCTGTCAAGTTGGCTAACATGCAGGAAAAAATCTCCCAACCCGATACCACATTCTCACTGTCTGACGTGACGTTCCGCGTGCCGGGACGGACGTTGCTGCACCCACTTTCGCTGACCTTTCCGGCCGGAAAAGTGACCGGGCTTATCGGGCATAATGGATCCGGTAAATCCACGCTGCTTAAAATGCTCGGACGCCATCAGCCGCCTTCAGACGGGGATATCCTGCTTGATGGCCAGCCGTTAATGAGCTGGAACAGCAAGGCATTTGCCCGCAAAGTGGCCTATTTGCCGCAGCAGTTGCCGCAGGCAGAAGGGATGACAGTACGTGAACTGGTGGCCATCGGGCGCTATCCGTGGCACGGGGCGCTGGGACGATTTGGCATTGCCGATCGGCAGAAAGTCGATGACGCCATCGCGCTGGTAGGATTAAAACCGCTGGCTCACCGCCTCGTGGACAGCCTCTCCGGCGGTGAGCGCCAGCGGGCATGGATTGCCATGCTGGTGGCGCAGGACAGCCGCTGCCTGCTTCTTGATGAACCGACCTCGGCGCTGGATATTGCGCACCAGGTCGACGTGCTGGCCCTGGTACATCGTCTTAGCCAGCAGCGCGGGCTAACGGTCATTGCCGTGCTGCACGATATCAATATGGCGGCCCGCTACTGTGATTATCTGGTGGCGCTGCGCGGCGGCGAAATGATTTCTCAGGGGACGCCGGAAACATTAATGCGGGCAGACACGCTGGAGCAAATTTACGGTATTCCAATGGGGATTCTGCCGCATCCAGCGGGGGCAGCTCCGGTGAGCTTTGTTTACTGATGACGATGTTAACTTCAATGACGCGTCGGCGCTTGCTGACGGCGATGGCGCTCTCACCCCTCATGTGGCACATGAATACGGCCCGGGCAAACGGTGTCGATCCGCACCGGATTGTGGCGCTGGAGTGGCTGCCGGTCGAGCTTTTGCTGGCGCTGGGTGTGATGCCTTACGGCGTTGCCGACGTGCAAAATTACAATCTGTGGGTTAACGATCCCTCCCTCCCGGAATCGGTGATTGATGTGGGGCTGCGTACTGAACCGAACCTTGAACTGCTGGCGCAAATGAAACCGTCGTTCCTGGTCTGGTCGGCAGGCTACGGTCCTTCCGATACGCAACTGGCAAAAATCGCACCAGGGCGCGGATTTACCTTTAGCGACGGTAAAAAACCGCTGGCGAAAGCGCGCGGTTCACTGATGGAAATGGCTGAGCTTATTGGTCGTCAAAAAGAAGCCACGCAACATCTGGCCGACTTTGACAGTTTTATTGATTCCTTGATCCCCCGTTTTGCCGGGCGCGGCGACCGTCCGCTCCTGATGATCACGGTGATGGATGTACGGCATGTACTGGTGTTTGGGCAAAACTGTCTGTTTCAGGAAGTGCTCGATCGCTACGGTATTAAAAATGCCTGGCATGGCGAATCGACTTTCTGGGGCAGTACGCCGATTGGCGTCGATCGGCTGGCCGCTTTTAAAGATGTGGATGTATTATGCTTCGATCACGGTAACGACGTGGAAATGCGTCAGCTGGCCGCCACGCCGCTGTGGCAATCCATGCCGTTTGTCCGCAGCGGTCGTTTCCAGCGCGTTCCGGCCGTCTGGTTTTACGGTGCCACGCTCTCTGCGATGCACTTCGCCCGCGTGCTGGACAGTGCGCTGGGAGGGAAGGCATGAAACCTAAAATCGCCCCCTTACCGGCGGTACTGCTGCTATTACTGTTTATTGTTTCCCTCGCGCTGACCGGATTTAATCTCACCCAGGCCCTGCCACGTGCGCAGTGGCATGAGGCACTGTGGACGCCCAACATTGATGTCGTGGAGCAGATGTTATTCCACTACAGCCTGTTGCCGCGTCTGGCGATATCTCTGCTGGTCGGCGCCGGTCTTGGACTGGTCGGGGTTTTGTTCCAGCAGGTACTGCGTAATCCTCTGGCAGAACCCACCACGCTTGGCGTAGCAACCGGCGCACAGCTGGGCATGACCATTATTGCGCTATGGGCCATTCCTGGCGTGCTGGTCTCCCAGTTTGCTGCTCTGGCGGGAGCCTGTATTGTAGGCGCGCTGGTGTTTGGCGTCGCATGGGGTAAACGGCTCTCGCCGGTAACGCTGATCCTCGCGGGGCTGGTGGTCAGTCTCTACTGCGGCGCAATTAATCAGCTTCTGGTTCTTTTCCATCATGACCAGCTACAGAGTATGTTCCTGTGGAGTACCGGTACGCTGACCCAGACCGACTGGAGCATTGTTCAGCGGCTGTGGCCGCAGCTGCTCGGCGGCGTCATGCTGACAGTGCTGTTACTGCGTCCGTTAACCCTGATGGGGCTGGACGATGGCGTGGCGCGTAATCTTGGTCTGGCACTGTCGCTGGCGCGGCTGGCGGCGCTAACGCTGGCTATCGTCATCAGCGCATTGCTGGTTAACGCGGTGGGCATCATTGGTTTTATCGGCCTGTTTGCGCCGCTGCTGGCGAAAATGCTGGGCGCGCGTCGGCTTCTTTCCCGCCTTCTGCTGGCCCCGTTGATTGGGGCGCTGATCCTCTGGCTTTCCGACCAGGTGGTTATCTGGCTGACGCAGGTCTGGATGGAAGTCTCAACCGGATCGGTGACCGCGCTTATCGGTGCGCCGCTGCTGCTATGGTTGCTGCCGCGCCTGCGCAGTATGAGCGCGCCGGCCATGAACGCCGGAGCCACTGTCGCCATTGAGCGCCAGCATGTGATGCGCTATGTGGGGATCGGGCTTGCTGTTCTGCTGCTGGCGGTGTTTGCCGCACTTGCTTTTGGTCGCGATGCGCAGGGCTGGCAGTGGGCCAGCGGCGACATGCTGCGTGAATTAATGCCGTGGCGCTGGCCGCGCATTCTGGTGGCGCTGTTCGCCGGGATCCTGCTGGCAGTCGCAGGCTGTATTATTCAGCGGCTGACCGGTAACCCGATGGCCAGCCCGGAAGTGCTGGGGATCAGCTCCGGTGCGGCATTCGGTATTGTATTAATGCTGTTTCTGGTGCCCGGCAATGCCTTCGGCTGGCTGCTGCCGGCTGGCAGCCTCGGCGCGGCCTGTACGCTGCTGATCATTATGCTTGCGGCCGGACGCGGCGGTTTCTCCCCGCATCGCATGCTGCTGGCCGGGATGGCGCTCAGTACCGCATTTACGATGTTGCTGATGATGCTGCAAGCCAGCGGCGATCCGCGTATGGCGCAGATCCTGACGTGGATCTCCGGCTCTACCTACAGCGCCACCGGGCTTCAGGCGGGGCAAACCTTTGCGATTATGATTATTCTGCTGGCGCTGGTGCCGCTGTGCAGCCGCTGGCTGACCATCCTGCCGCTGGGCGGCGATACAGCCCGCTCGGTAGGCGTAGCATTAACCCCGTCGCGCATCGCCTTGCTGCTGCTCGCCTCGGCGCTAACGGCTACCGCCACCCTGACCATCGGGCCGCTGAGCTTTATTGGTCTGATGGCACCGCATATTGCCCGGATGATGGGATTCCGCCGTACTATTCCGCATATTGTTATCTCGGCGCTGGCCGGTGGTTTGATTCTGGTGTTTGCCGACTGGTGCGGCCGAATGGTGATGTTTCCGTTTCAGATCCCGGCAGGACTGCTTTCAACGTTTATCGGCGCGCCGTATTTTGTCTATTTATTGAGAAAGCAAAGCCGATAGCGGGGGAGTCCGGTGGACGTTGCCCCCGCACCCTCTCTCTGAGGATGCGGGGGCACCTGGCGTCGATGGCTTTTACGCCCTCTCCCTCAGGGAGTGAAAACTCACAGTTTCGCAAACACCCGTCGCGCAGCGTCAATAGTGTTATTAATATCGTCTTCACTGTGTGCCACAGACATAAAGCCGGCTTCAAACGCAGAGGGTGCCAGGTAAACGCCTTCTTCCAGCATCAGGTGGAAGAACCGCTTAAAGCGCTCAACGTCGCAAGTGACAACATCCTGGTAGCAGGTCACCGCTGCTGCCTCAGTAAAGAAAATCCCGAACATCCCGCCTACATGATTCACCACCAGCGGAATACCCGTATCCTGCGCAGCCTCCAGCAACCCATTAGCCAGTTTCGTCGTTAACGCATCCAGCGTTTCATGAACACCCGGCTGGGCAACTTCAGTCAGACAGGCGAAACCTGCCGCCATCGCAATAGGATTGCCGGAAAGTGTGCCAGCCTGATAGACCGGGCCGGTCGGGGCCAGCGCTTCCATCACCTCGCGACGTCCGCCAAACGCACCGACCGGCATCCCGCCACCGATGATTTTACCCAGACAAGTCAGATCGGGAACCACATTGTAATAAGCCTGCGCGCCAGCCAGCGCGACGCGGAAGCCGGTCATCACTTCATCAATGATCAGCAGTGCGCCAAATTCATCACACAGTGAACGCAGGCCAGGCAGAAACTCCGCTAGCGGTGGCACGCAGTTCATATTGCCTGCTACCGGCTCGACAATAATGCAGGCGATATCCTGCGGATATTGTTCGAATGCCTCGCGCACCGAGCTAAGATCGTTATACGTGCAGGTCAGCGTGTGCTTCGCGAAATCGGCCGGTACGCCGGGAGAATTAGGCTGGCCGAGCGTTAACGCGCCGGAACCCGCTTTTACCAGCAGGCAGTCTGCATGACCGTGATAACAGCCTTCAAATTTGATAATTTTGTCCCGGCCGGTAAAGCCTCGCGCCAGGCGAATCGCGCTCATTGTGGCTTCGGTACCAGAGTTTACCATCCGTACCATATCCATCGTAGGGACCAGTTCGGTGACCAGCTCGGCCATTTTTACTTCCATGCCGGTCGGCGCGCCAAAACTCAATCCACGCTGGGTAGCCTCGATGACGGCATTACGGATTGCCGGATGATTGTGCCCGAGCACCATCGGCCCCCAGGAGCCAACATAGTCAATATAGGCTTTGCCATCGACATCATACAGCCAGGCACCGTCGGCACGCTCAATGAACAGCGGCGTGCCGCCGACGCCGGTAAAGGCGCGAACAGGAGAATTGACACCGCCGGGGATCACCCGGCGTGCGGCGCTGTAAAGGTTTTCAGAATTGCTCATGGCATCGTTCCTGGTTTATCGAAAAGTTAATCAACTCTATTCTAAAGTATTCCAGAAAGGTTACGAAAGTTTTGCCCAATTGAAACAACACGTTTTAAGAGGGATTTTTAGTCAATGCATGGGTACAATGCGGTTCCGGAATTGGTCTTACCCTGAAATGATTAATCATGAACGTTGAAAACACCTCCCTGAAAAACCAGCGCATTGGCCGTTTAAGACGCGGTGAACAAATCCGTCAGCTATTACGACGCGACAAAACACCCCTTGCCGTTTTGTTGCTGGCGGCCCTGGTTGGTATCCTTGCAGGCCTGGCGGCCGTCGCCTTTGAAAGGGCCGTTAATGGCATGCAGGCGATGCGACTGAGCCTGCTTGCCGAAACGGCGAGCGACAGCGTCTGGCGCTGGCCACTGGCATTTATGTTATCCGCATTGCTCGCCATGGTCGGCTATTTTCTGGTACGGCGCTATGCCCCGGAGGCGGGCGGTTCAGGCATCCCTGAAATCGAAGGCGCGCTGGAAGAACTGCGCCCTGTGCGCTGGTGGCGGGTATTGCCGGCCAAATTTATTGGCGGGATAGGCACCCTGGGGGCCGGAATGGTGCTGGGCCGTGAAGGCCCAACGGTGCAAATTGGCGGTAACATTGGCCGCATGGTACTGGATATTTCCCGGCTGCGCAGCGGTGAAGCGCGTCATACGCTGCTGGCAACCGGGGCGGCGGCAGGGCTGTCGGCTGCCTTTAATGCACCGCTGGCCGGTATTCTGTTTATTCTCGAAGAAATGCGCCCTCAGTTCCGCTATAGCCTGATTTCCATCAAGGCAGTATTTACCGGGGTCATTATGTCGAGCATCGTCTTTCGCCTGTTTAACGGCCAGGGGTCGGTGATCGACGTGGGTAAACTAAGTGATGCGCCGGTCAACACGCTGTGGCTGTATCTGGTGCTGGGTATGATCTTTGGTCTGGTTGGCCCGTTGTTCAATATGCTGGTATTACGCACCCAGGATCTTTTTGCCCGTATTCACGGCGGCAATATTAAAAAGTGGGTATTACTGGGCGGGTTGATCGGCGGAATGTGCGGCGTGATAGGCCTGATCGATCCTGAAGCGACGGGCGGCGGTTTTTCACTGATCCCACTGGCGCTGGCAGGGCATTATACCCTCGGCGTGCTGCTGGTCATTTTCATCACCCGCGTGGTGACCACACTACTGTGCTTTTGCTCCGGCGCGCCGGGCGGAATTTTTGCCCCCATGCTGGCGCTGGGTACGCTGCTGGGAACAGCATTTGGCATGGCTGCTGCCGGTATTTTTCCTGCCTATCATCTTGATGCCGGAACGTTCGCTATCGCCGGGATGGGGGCGCTGCTGGCGGGATCGGTACGTGCACCATTAACGGGAACGATACTGGTGCTGGAGATGACAGACAACTATCAGCTCATTTTGCCAATGATTATTACCTGCCTTGGCGCAACACTATTAGCCCAGTTTGTCGGTGGAAAACCGCTATACTCCACCATCCTTGCCCGAACGCTGGCAAAGCAGGAGGCCGAACAGTCCGTGCGGCCGACAGGCGAGAATACTTGAACGAATTACCAGGGTATTAGATAATGCCAAACATGGTTGGGTCAATATTTACCCAATTACCAATGTCGTTGGGAGTAAAAAATGAGTGATGACGTAGCGCTGCCCCTGCAATTTACCGATGCAGCTGCCAGCAAAGTAAAAAACCTGATTGCTGATGAAGATAACCCGAATTTGAAACTGCGCGTCTATATTACCGGTGGTGGTTGCAGCGGCTTCCAGTATGGCTTCACCTTTGACGATCAGGTCAACGATGGCGATATGACCATTGAAAAACAGGGTGTTGGTCTGGTCGTTGATCCGATGAGCTTACAGTACCTGGTCGGTGGTGCGGTTGATTACACTGAAGGGCTGGAAGGCTCTCGCTTTATCGTTACCAACCCGAACGCCAAAAGCACCTGCGGGTGCGGATCGTCTTTCAGCGTATGATCCTGACCTGCCCGGAAGCATTTTTCGGGCAGCGTAATCGGTTAATCCAGTGCAAACGTGGGCAGTTTCAAGTGCCAGCGGATCGCCGCCAGGCGAATCACCAGCGTAACCACCATTCCCATCATACTGGCACTTTCCAGCGGCACGGCAAAGCTATAAAACGCGGTTGCATGGACAATACCGCCCGCAATACAGGCTGTAGCGTAAATTTCGGTGCGTAAAATCATCGGGATTTCCCGTGCCAGGACGTCACGGATAATTCCGCCGCCAACGCCGGTAAGCACGCCCATGCACACCGCTACCAGCGGGCCGGTTTCTGCCAGAAACGCTTTGTTCACCCCTATACCGACGAAAACGGCCAGGCCGACGGCATCTAATACCGGCAGTATCCATTTGGGCAGACGACGCGGCTGGCGAACCAGCAGAATGGTTAACATGCTGGTGACCATCGCCACCACCAGGTCGGTGGGATCTCTTACCCAAAATACCGGACCGTGCGCCAGTGCCATATCCCGGATAGTCCCGCCGCCGACGGCGGTGACGACCCCCAGCACCAGCACGCCGAACGGGTCCATACGTAATTTTCCTGCCAGCAGGACGCCAGAGATGGCGAACACGGCTGTACCAATAATATCAAGCCAATAGACCAGCATGCTTAATTTACCTGTGAGAGCGCATCGCAGAGTTGTTTTGCGGCGAGGATAATACGCGGGCCCGGGCGCTCAAACCAGTCACCGTTAAGAGAAATAACCGGGATATTGAGCTGTTTTTGCCAGAACTGCGTTATTTTCGGAATTTCGCCCGCGTTCGCGGCGACAACAATGGCCTGTGGCTGGCGCATCAGCACCTGCTCACGACTGACCTGCGGCCACGGCACGCGGCTGTCGGCGAAAATATTTTCGCCACCGCAGGTTTCCAGAATCTGATTTTGTATAGATGCGTTATTACTGGTAAATAAAGGCGTCATGCCGAATTGCATGAATACGCGCTTTTTAGCGTGGCCGGCGTAGCGAGATTTAAGTGCCTGATAGTCATTCAGCAGTGCCTGCGCGCCCTGTTGTGCTTTTTCAGGTGCAGGACTCCAGTCCGCCAGCTGGCGTAATGCCCCGGCGATTTGTTCAATGGAGTTACTGTCAATCCACATGACATGAATACCGAGCGCGGAGAGTTGATTCACCTGACGTTCAGGATTGCCGCCGCGCCAGGCCAGAACGATATCGGGTTTAAGGGCAACAATCCGTTCAATATTCATTCCCTGCCAGCTGGCTACATTTTCGATTTCGGCGGCCTGCGGAGGATAATCAGAGTAGCTACTAACGCCTGTTGGAACGATCCCGGCAGCAAAGGCCAGTTCGGTATTGGCAGGCGAGAGCGAAATAACCCTCGGCGCAGCGAGCAGCCACGCCGGGATCAGCAGCAGAAGGACGGCTGCTTTGCGTAAAAAATTAGCCACGCGCCAGCTTCTGCACCAGCGTTTCGACCATCAGCGTGGACTGTTTAGCCGCCACCACCAGGAACTCATCAAAACTCAAATGAGATTGCTGATCGGCCACGTCTGAGATTGCCCGCACAACCACAAACGGCGTGTTGAAGTTATGACAAACGTGAGCAACCGCCGTCGCTTCCATCTCAACACCTACCGCCTGCGGGAACTGATGACGAATTTTCGCCAGCGGTACTGAACCATTAATAAACGCATCACCGCTGACAATAAGCCCGCGAACCGCGTTCAGATTCAATTCGCTAATGCACGCTTCAGCAGCCTCAATCAGCGTCCGATCGGCCTGGAATGCTGCCGGACAGCCCGCCATCTGACCGTATTCATAGCCAAAGGCAGTGACGTCAGCATCGTGGTAGCGCACTTCATCGGACACCACGATATCACCCACGCTAAGTGTTGATGCCAGACCGCCCGCAGAACCGGTATTAATAATGACATCCGGTTTGCAATGTTCCAGCAACAGCGTGGTTCCCAGCGCCGCAGCAACTTTGCCGATCCCGGATTTCAGCAGTGCTACCTCGGTGCCGTGGAGTTTACCGGTGTAAATTTCGCATCCGCCTGAGGTCAACGTCTGGCGATCCTCGATTTTGTCACGCAGTAGCGTAACTTCTTCTTCCATTGCACCAATAATGCCGATTTTCATTGATTTACTCGCGATGTGTCATGTTTAAAGGCATAGTCTATCATGCGGGTAAGGGGAAGCGCATTTCTCGTGCGGGAGAGCATATGGCACACATCGATTTTCGCAGGAAAATTAACTGGCATCGTCGTTATCGCTCGCCGGTCGGGGTGAAGACGGAACATGAAATCCTGCGTATTTTTGAAAGCGATCGCGGACGCATTATTAACTCACCGGCGATCCGGCGCTTACAGCAGAAAACGCAGGTTTTTCCGCTGGAGCGGAATGCTGCAGTACGTACCCGGCTTACCCATTCCATGGAAGTTCAGCAGGTCGGGCGTTATATCGCGAAAGAAGTTCTAAGCCGTCTTAAAGAGCAGGATCTTCTGGGTCCCTATGGACTTGATGCACTGACCGGACCATTCGAAAGCATCGTTGAGATGGCATGCCTGATGCATGACATTGGCAATCCACCGTTCGGCCATTTTGGTGAGGCGGCGATTAACGACTGGTTTAGTCAGTGCCTGAAGCCTGCGGATGCTGCCAGCCAGGCGCTCAATGACGATCGCTGCCAGGCGATCACCCTCCGTTTGCGTGAGGGTGAGGAGACGCTGAACGATCTTCGCCGCAACGTGCGCCAGGATTTGTGCCATTTTGAAGGTAACGCTCAGGGGATACGCATGGTGCAGGCCTTATTGCGTATGAACCTGACCTGGGCGCAGGTAGGCTGCATTCTAAAATATACCCGACCGGCCTGGTGGGCAGGCGATATTCCCGCTTCACACTCTTACCTGATGAAAAAACCGGGTTACTACCTTTCTGAGCAGGCCTATATTGAGCGGCTGCGTCAGGAACTGGAGCTGGCTCCTTACAGTCGTTTTCCACTGACGTGGATTATGGAAGCCGCAGACGATATCTCATATTGTGTTGCTGATTTAGAAGATGCCGTCGAAAAACGTATTTTTAATGTTGAACAGCTTTATCAACATTTATATGACGCCTGGGGTGAGCATCAAAAAGGATCGTTGTTCGAGCTGGTGGTAGAAAATGCATGGGAGAAATCCCGCTCTAATTCGCTGAGCCGCAGTGCTGAAGATCAGTTCTTTATGTATTTGCGGGTAAATACGCTTAATAAGCTGGTGCCTTACGCAGCCTCACGCTTTATTGAGCACTTACCGCAAATTTTTGATGGTGAATTTAATCAGGCGCTACTGGAAGATGATAGCGATTTTAGTCAACTCCTTGAGTTGTATAAAAATATCGCGGTCAGGCACGTCTTTAGCCATCCTGACGTTGAACAGCTGGAACTACAGGGCTATCGCGTTATTCGCGGGCTACTGGAGATTTATCAGCCACTGTTACAATTGCCGTTAACTGACTTCAGTGAACTGGTAGAAAAAGAACGCCTGCGCCGTTTGCCAATCGAATCCCGATTATTTAATAAACTTTCGACCTGCCATCGACTGGCCTACGTTGATGCAGTGAATAAACTCGAACGCGATTCAGCAGATTTTCCGATCATGGAATATTATTATCGTTGTCGGCTGATTCAGGACTATATTAGCGGGATGACCGACCTGTATGCCTGGGATGAATATCGGCGATTAATGGCCGTTGAATAAGGTTGAGAATTGTAAAGACCGACAATAAATTTTTACTTTTTCCAGTCGTGCAGTTCCGGAACTTAGCGCTATAAAATGACTCTCAGGACTACACACAGCGATTGATCTTAGCTGATATTGAGACGGAAAAAAGATGAAAAAGACCACATTAGCAATGAGTACACTGGCATTAAGTTTAAGTCTGGCATTGTCCTCTGTCGCTGCAAATGCAGCGGAAACGGCGTCATCAGCGCCCGCAAACGCTTCTCCTGCGGCCACTGCACAGCAAATGCCGAGCCTTGCCCCCATGCTTGAAAAAATCATGCCTTCTGTGGTGAGTATTAGCGTTGAGGGCAGTACCAGCGTTAATACACCACGTATGTCGCGTAATTTCCAGCAGTTTTTCGGTGATAATTCGCCGTTCTGTCAGGACGGCTCGCCTTTTCAGAACTCACCTTTCTGCCAGGGTGGACCGGGCGATAACGGCGGTGGCCAGCAGCAAAAATTTATGGCGTTGGGCTCCGGGGTGATCATTGACGCCGCCAAAGGCTACGTGGTGACTAACAACCATGTGGTTGATAACGCGACCACGATTAAAGTGCAGCTGAGCGATGGCCGTAAGCTTGACGCGAAAATGGTTGGCAAAGATCCACGCTCCGACATCGCGTTACTCCAGATTCAGGACCCGAAAAACCTGACGGCGATTAAAATTGCCGACTCCGACGCCCTGCGTGTCGGAGATTATACGGTCGCTATCGGTAACCCGTTTGGTCTTGGCGAAACCGTCACTTCTGGGATCGTTTCCGCGCTGGGTCGTAGCGGCCTGAATGCCGAAAACTATGAGAACTTTATTCAGACAGATGCGGCGATTAACCGCGGTAACTCCGGCGGCGCGCTGGTGAACCTGAACGGTGAACTGATTGGTATTAACACTGCGATACTGGCGCCGGACGGCGGCAATATCGGTATTGGTTTTGCAATCCCGAGTAATATGGTGAAAAGCCTGACGGCTCAGATGGTGGAATATGGTCAGGTCCGCCGTGGTGAACTGGGTATCATGGGGACGGAGCTAAACTCTGAGCTGGCAAAAGCGATGAAGGTTGACGCTCAGCGCGGTGCTTTTGTCAGCCAGGTGATGCCAAATTCAGCGGCAGCGAAAGCGGGTATCAAAGCAGGTGATGTGATCACCTCCCTGAATGACAAACCGATCAGCAGCTTCGCTGCAATGCGCGCTCAGGTCGGCACTATGCCGATTGGCAGCAAAGTGACGCTGGGACTGCTGCGCGACGGCAAGCCTGTTACCGTGACGCTGGAGCTGCAGCAGAGCAGCCAGAACCAGGTTGATTCCAGCACCATTTTCAGCGGCATCGAAGGGGCTGAAATGAGCAATGCAGGGCAGGATAAAGGGGTGACGGTAAGCAGCATAAAAGCAAATTCCCCTGCTGCAAAAATTGGCCTTAAAAAAGGCGATGTGATTATGGGTGCGAATCAGCAGCCGGTGAAAAACATTGCCGACCTGCGTAAAATCCTCGATGCCAAACCTGGCGTTCTGGCATTAAACATTCAGCGTGGTGATACGTCTATCTACCTGCTGATGCAATAATCTGTGCGCCCTCCTCGCTACGGGGAGGGCCTTTCCCCTTCTAATATGTGACCCTTTCCACAACTCCATACTTCCCCGCCCGGCTTTGTGCATTTGCACAATGCGACCGTATAATATCTTCATTATGCTTGAGCGCTGTTTACGGGAGGAACTATGGCTGGTTGGCATCTTGATACCAAAATGGCGCAGGATATTGTCGCGCGAACGATGCGCATCATTGATACCAATATTAACGTAATGGACGCCCGTGGACGCATCATTGGCAGCGGCGATCGGGAGCGGATTGGGGAATTGCACGAAGGTGCACTGCTGGTGCTCTCTCAGGGCCGGGTGGTCGATATCGATGATGCCGTGGCGCGGCATCTGCACGGTGTACGTCAGGGGATAAACCTGCCGCTGCGTCTGGAGGGCGAAATCGTCGGCGTTATTGGCCTGACCGGCGAACCGGAAACGCTGCGCAAATACGGCGAACTGGTATGCATGACCGCCGAGATGATGCTTGAGCAATCCCGCCTAATGCACCTGCTCGCCCAGGACAGCCGCCTGCGCGAAGAGCTGGTGATGAACCTTATTCAGGCTGAGGAACATACGCCTGCGCTGACCGAATGGGCGCAGAGGCTGGGTATCGATCTTAATCAGCCGCGCGTTGTTGCCGTTCTGGAGGTTGATAGCGGTCAGCTGGGCGTCGACAGCGCCATGGCAGAGCTTCAGCAGCTTCAGAGTGCACTCACTACCCCGGAGCGCAACAACCTCATCGCGATCGTTTCATTGACCGAAATGGTGGTGCTAAAACCTGCGCTTAATCAGTTTGGCCGCTGGGATGCTGAAGACCATCGTAAACGTGTTGAACAGCTTATTTCACGAATGAAAGAGAACGGTCAGCTGCGTTTTCGCGTTGCGCTCGGCAACTTTTTTACCGGTCCCGGCAGCATTGCCCGCTCGTATCGTACTGCACGTACCACCTTAATGGTTGGCAAACAGCGGATGCCGGAAAACCGCAGTTATTTCTATCAGGATTTGATGTTGCCGGTGCTGCTCGATAGCCTGCGCGGCGGCTGGCAGGCAAATGAACTGGCTCGTCCGCTGACGCGCCTTAAGGCAATGGATAATAACGGTTTATTGCGCCGTACATTGCAGGCGTGGTTTCGTCATAATGTGCAGCCGCTGGCCACCTCAAAAGCGTTATTTATTCATCGTAATACGCTGGAATATCGTCTTAACCGAATCTCCGAATTAACCGGGCTGGACCTGGGTAACTTTGATGACCGGCTATTACTGTACGTTGCGCTACAGCTTGACGAACAGCATTAACCACTGCCGCTGTCAGCATAGACAATTCTGCTGATATAAATTTCCGTTATTCTGTCGACCTTTTTTAATACAGAACAGGGTCGGCTTAACGAATACCCTAAATTTCAAATGTGCTAACAGGGTTTCGTTGAAAATAGAATAATAAAAAATAACGGGCCATTTGCTGGCCCGGAAAATTATTTATTGCGGGTTAGCTTTTCCAGATCGGATTCAATCTCCGTGATCTTGTTAGCCACTACGCTCTCCAGGTGACGCAGATCGTCGAGGATCTTCCGTTTCAGATCGACATCGCTGCGATCGCGCTGGCAGATTTGATCGAGTTCATCGATAACATAGCGCAGGTTTGGGCTAATCTCCTGTACTTCTTTATAGCCCTGGCCAATACCATCAGCAACCACGGTTTTACGCTGGCGCGGATATTTAAACTTCACGCTTTTGGCAAAGAATTCGCCCTTATCCTTTTGAAAGTAGATTTTCAGGATGTCGTTGTTGGCTTCCTGCCGGAGGCTGTAACGATCAATTTCATCAGGATTAGTAATGCCCAGACTTTTCAGATTGTCGTACATAGCGGTACCTCAAAGAGAACGGTGAGTTTTACTTATCTTAACATTTAGCGCATCAGGTCTTTTGATAGTGGGATCGCAGGTTAGCGTCTTTCCCAGGGTTTTATAATGGCTTAATTTTTAAAAAATTACCTGTTTTATCTTAGCAATACTCATCAGGATCGTCCGGGTCCTAACAAATAAATATGAGCAGCGGAAAGTCGACGGGAAGTGAATAGCAGAGAGCGGCAAACGGGGGCGATGGGGCGGGCTGAGAAACAGAGCCGGAAGTATTTTACTCCCGGCTCCGGATGATTACTCGATAGTACGCAGTAGCTCGTTGATACCGACTTTACCACGCGTTTTCGCATCGACTTTTTTCACGATAACCGCACAGTACAGGCTGTATTTGCCATCTTTTGACGGCAGGTTGCCGGAAACTACCACTGAGCCGGCCGGAACGCGACCGTAGTGAACTTCGCCGGTTTCGCGATCGTAAATGCGGGTGCTCTGACCAATATAAACGCCCATTGAGATCACGGAGCCTTCTTCAACGATGACGCCTTCAACAACCTCAGAACGCGCGCCGATAAAGCAGTTATCCTCGATGATGGTCGGATTAGCCTGGAGCGGCTCCAGAACGCCACCAATACCGACGCCGCCGGACAGGTGCACGTTTTTACCAATCTGCGCGCAGGAACCGACGGTGGCCCAGGTATCTACCATTGTGCCTTCATCTACGTAAGCACCAATGTTGACATAAGAGGGCATGAGCACGGTATTACGCGCAATAAATGCGCCCTGACGAACGGCCGCCGGTGGTACTACGCGGAAGCCCTCTTTCTGAAAGCGTGCTTGGTCATACTCGGCAAATTTCATCGGCACTTTGTCAAAGTAGCGACTTTCCGCTCCGTCGATAACCTGGTTGTCGTTGATACGGAAAGAGAGCAGTACCGCTTTCTTCAACCACTGATGTGTTACCCACTGGCCGTCGATCTTTTCTGCGACGCGCAGGGCGCCGGAGTCCAGCAGGGAGATAACCTGATTAACCGCTTCACGGGTAACGGTATCCACATTTGCCGGAGTAATGTCGGCACGGCGCTCAAAAGCGGCTTCAATAACGTTCTGTAACTGCTGCATTGTTAAACTCTTTCCATATAAATAAACACACTACTCTTTATCGTTTGGATTGAGGGCCGCTGTCAACCGTTGTTGTACCTCAAGTTGCAGCGCATTATTAAGTCCACGCCGGTCTGCCGTAGCGATTATGAATAAATCTTCTACTCGCTCACCAATGGTTGTAATTCGGGCGCCATGAAGCGAAATTCCCAGATCGGCAAAAATTTTTCCGACCTGCGCCAGCAGGCCAGGTTGATCGAGTGCAATCAGCTCAAGAAACGATTTACGATCGGTGTGCGTTGGTAAAAAGTTGGCTTCGGTATCAACCGTAAAGTGACGAAGTTTGGCGGGCTGTCGACGCGGCTGCGGTGGCTGCCAGCTACGCTGTGTGATGGCTTGTTCCAGACCAAACCGGATCGCGTCATGACGGTCGGCGGATAGCGGACTGCCGTCCGGCTCCAGGACAATAAAGGTATCCATCGCCATATCGTCGCGGGTGGTGAAGATCTGCGCATCGTGGACGCTAAGATTACGCCTGTCCAGTTCCGCACAGACGGCGGCGAACAGATAAGGCCGATCCGGGCTCCAGATGAATATTTCGGTCCCGCCGCGCGTCGCCTGCGGGCTGAGCAGGATCATCGGTTTGCTGAGATCGTGTTGCAATAAATGACGTGCGTGCCAGGCCAGCTGGTTTGGGCTGTGGCGCACGAAATAGTTCGCGCGACAGCGGGACCAGATATGATGCAACGCTTCTTCATCAATGTTGTCCATTCGCAGCAGCGCCAGCGCCTGAAGCTGATGATGCCGCACGCGTTCACGCATGTCAGGCGTATTTTGCATGCCCCGGCGCAGCTGTTTTTCGGTCGCGAAATAGAGTTCCCGCAGCAGGCTCTGTTTCCAGCTATTCCACAGCGTTTCATTAGTGGCGCAGATATCTGCGACGGTCAGACAGACCAGAAAGCGCAGGCGGCTTTCCGTCTGCACTTCCTCAGCAAATTGCTTAATGACTTCCGGATCCTGAATATCCCGGCGCTGGGCCGTGACGGACATCAGCAGATGATGCCGCACCAGCCAGGCCACCAGCTGGGTTTCCCGCGAGTTCAGTCCGTGCAGCTCGGCAAAAGTCAGAACGTCCTGCGCGCCGAGAACAGAGTGATCGCCGCCGCGTCCCTTCGCTATATCATGGAAGAGGGCAGCAATCAGCAGCAGTTCCGGATGATTCAGTCGCGGCCAGAGATCAACGCACAGCGGATGACGCTGCCGGGTTTCTTCTTTGGCAAAACTTTCCAGCTTAAGCATCACCCGAATCGTGTGCTCATCCACCGTGTAGGCGTGGAACAGATCAAATTGCATCTGACCGACGATATGCGACCATTGTGGCATATAGGCCCATAGTACGCTGTGACGGTGCATCGGCAATAATCCACGGCTGACGGCACCCGGATGGCGCAGCATACTTAAAAACAGCGCGCGGGCTTCAGGGATATAGCACAGCGGTTGAGTCAGATGACGGCGGGCATGACGCAGGTGGCGCAGCGTGGTTGAATAAATTCCGCTGATCGCGCTGTTGCGTACCATGGTGTAAAACAGGCGCAGGATCGCCTGGGGCTCGCGGATAAATAACGTGTCGTCGCGCAGATCAATTAAGGTTCCGCGCAGCTGAAATTCATCATCAATCGGCCGTGGTTTTTCATCGGCGGGCAGGGCGAGGATCGCTTCATCAAACAGTTGCAGCAGCATGTGGTTAAGCTCGCCGACCCGACGCGTGGCGCGGAAAAAATCCTTCATCATGCGTTCTACCGGCTCGTTGCCTTCGCCGCTGTAATTCAAACGCCGGGCGACGCTGAGCTGGCGGTCGAACAGCAGGCGATTATCATACCGCGTCACCACTAAATGCAGCGCAAAACGTATCCGCCACAGAATGTGCAGGCACTCGTTCAGTTCCGCACGCTCAGCCTGGGTTAAAAAGCCGAAGCCGACCATCTCATCCAGCGACGTTGCGCCAAAATGGCGGCGGGCCACCCATTGTAAGGTGTGGATATCGCGCAGTCCGCCGGGACTGCTTTTAATATCTGGCTCAAGATTATAGCTGGTGCCATGATAGCGCTGATGACGCACATTTTGTTCTTCAACCTTACCGGCAAAAAAGGTGGCTGAGGGCCAGAAACCTTCGCTGAAAATATGCTTTTGCAGTTCAAGAAACAGGGCTACATCGCCAATCAGCAGGCGCGTTTCAATCAGGTTAGTCGCCACCGTCAGATCGGAAAGTCCTTCCAGCAAGCACTCTTCCAGCGTACGCACGCTGTGGCCTACCTCCAGCTTTACATCCCACAGCAGGGTAAGCAGTTCGCCGACGTTTTGCGCGTGATCCTCTGACAGCTTTTTACGGCTTAAGATCAGCAGATCAATATCTGAAAGTGGATGCAGTTCACCGCGACCGTAGCCTCCGACCGCCACCAGCGCGATATCGCCAATTTGTCCGAAACCATAGTGCAGCCACAGGCGCTGCAATAGCTGATCAATAAACTCGGTACGCGCGTCAATCAGTTGTTCAGCAGATATTCCGCTGTCAAAAGCCTGACCGAGCCAGCGCTGAAAATCATCGATGCGGGATTTTATTTCTGCGCATACCAGCACGTTCTCTGGCCATGCTCCCGGATGTTCCGGCTGGCCGGGCAGGGTAGGAAGCGCCGTGTTCGCATACTGTTCAGGAAGGATGTAACTCATCGTTGTGCCACCTATAAGAAAAAATGATGACCACAAAAAAAGCCGGCGTAAGCCGGCTTCGCAATAGTAATCAGGTTTGTCACCCACATCAGGCCAGCTGTTCCGGCTGCTTTTATGCGTCGTGTGCGATCACCGCAGGAAGGGTGTCATCTTTACGCAACGTCAAAATCTCGCAGCCATTCTCAGTTACCACAATAGTATGCTCATACTGTGCGGACAAGCTACGGTCTTTGGTTTTCACCGTCCAGCCATCTTTCATGCTGCGGATCTCTTTTTTGCCCGCGTTGACCATCGGTTCGATAGTAAACGTCATGCCTGCTTCCAGGACCACGTCCGTCTCCCTGGAGTCATAGTGCAGTACCTGCGGTTCTTCATGGAAACCGCGACCGATACCGTGCCCGCAGTATTCGCGCACCACGGAGAAGCCTTCTGCTTCAACAAACTTCTGAATTGCCGCGCCAATCTCGCGCAGGTTCACTCCAGGTTTGACCATTTTCAGCGCCAGATACAGACTTTCTTGCGTAACACGGCACAGACGCTCGCCCAGAATAGTGGGTTTACCGACGATAAACATTTTCGAAGTATCACCGTGGAACTCATCTTTAATCACGGTGACGTCAATATTAACCACGTCGCCATCTTTCAGCAGTTTGCCGTCGTCAGGGATGCCGTGGCACACCACTTCATTAATAGAGATACACACTGATTTTGGAAACCCGTGATAGCCCAGGCAAGCAGAAACGGCTTTCTGTTCATTAACGATGTAGTCGTTGCAGATGCGGTCCAGTTCACCGGTGCTCACGCCCGGTTTTACAAAAGGCTCAATCATTTCCAGCACGTCGGCGGCCAGGCGGCCAGCAACGCGCATTTTTTGAATGTCTTCAGGGGTCTTAATAGAAATAGCCATGGATGATGTCCAGTAGCGTCGAGCGTGTCGACAATAATTGTGTATTAGTAATGTCAATGTTAACAGCGTGGAGCATCGCCTGCCAAATTGAGAATGATTAAGCGCACGTGTCGCCAACAACTATTGGTGTCCGTAGCGAATTTATGGTATAAAGCGCGCCGGACTTCCGATCCATTTGTAATACACAGGGTGGACGGAAGCGACAAATCTCACTTTGTGTAATAACACACACGTATCGGCACATATTCCGGGGTGCCCTTTGGGGTCGGTAATATGGGATACGTGGAGGCTTAACCCCAACTTTTATATAGAGGTTTTAAATCATGGCAACTGTTTCCATGCGCGACATGCTCAAAGCTGGTGTTCACTTTGGTCACCAGACCCGTTACTGGAACCCGAAAATGAAGCCTTTCATCTTCGGCGCACGTAACAAAGTTCACATCATCAACCTTGAGCAGACCGTACCGATGTTCAACGACGCGCTGGCTGAACTGAACAAGATCTCTTCTCGCAAAGGTAAAATCCTTTTCGTTGGTACTAAACGCGCTGCAAGCGAAGCGGTGAAAGAAGCTGCTAACAGCTGCGACCAGTTCTTCGTGAACCATCGCTGGTTGGGCGGCATGCTGACTAACTGGAAAACCGTTCGTCAGTCAATCAAACGTCTGAAAGACCTGGAATCTCAGTCTCAGGATGGCACTTTCGAGAAGCTGACCAAGAAAGAAGCGCTGATGCGCACCCGTGAGCTGGCCAAACTGGAAAACAGCCTGGGCGGTATCAAAGACATGGGCGGTCTGCCGGACGCTCTGTTCGTTATCGATGCTGACCATGAGCACATTGCTATCAAAGAAGCAAACAACCTGGGTATCCCGGTATTTGCTATCGTTGATACCAACTCCGATCCGGATGGCGTTGACTTTGTTATCCCGGGTAACGACGATGCGATCCGTGCTGTTACTCTGTACCTGAGCGCTGTTGCGACCACCGTTCGTGAAGGCCGTTCTCAGGATCTGGCTTCTCAGGCGGAAGAAAGCTTCGTAGAAGCTGAGTAATAAGGAAAGCTCTTTCGAGCCCTTATAGACCAGGTAGTATCACGTTTGGTTAGGGGGCCTGTATATGGCCCCCTTTTTCACTTTTACATCTGTGCGGTCTGTGGCCGGGCAGATATCATCTCCCGAGGATTTTAGAATGGCTGAAATTACCGCATCCCTGGTAAAAGAACTGCGCGAACGTACCAGCGCAGGCATGATGGATTGCAAAAAAGCACTGACCGAAGCTAACGGTGACATCGAGCTGGCAATCGAAAACATGCGTAAATCTGGCGCAATCAAAGCAGCGAAAAAAGCAGGCAACGTTGCTGCTGACGGCGTGATCATCACGCGTATCGACGGCACCTACGGTATCATTCTGGAAGTTAACTGCCAGACTGACTTCGTGGCTAAAGATGCTGGCTTCCAGGCTTTCGCTAACAAAGTACTGGACGCAGCTGTTGCTGGCAAAATCACTGACGTTGAAGTTCTGAAAGCACAGTTCGAAGAAGAGCGTGTTGCACTGGTTGCTAAAATCGGTGAGAACATCAACATCCGTCGCGTTTCTTCTCTGGAAGGCGATATCCTGGGTAGCTACCAGCACGGTGCGCGTATCGGTGTTCTGGTTGCTGCAACTGGCGCTGACGAAGAGCTGGTTAAGCATCTGGCAATGCACATTGCTGCAAGCAAGCCAGAATTCGTTAAGCCGGAAGACGTGTCTGCTGAAGTGGTAGAAAAAGAGTACCAGGTTCAGCTGGACATCGCCATGCAGTCTGGCAAGCCGAAAGAAATCGCTGAGAAAATGGTTGAAGGCCGCATGAAGAAATTCACCGGTGAAGTTTCTCTGACCGGCCAGCCTTTCGTGATGGATCCGAGCAAAACTGTTGGTCAGCTGCTGAAAGAGCATAACGCTGACGTAACAAGCTTCATCCGCTTTGAAGTGGGTGAAGGCATTGAGAAAGTTGAGACTGACTTCGCAGCAGAAGTTGCTGCAATGTCCAAGCAGTCTTAATTTTATAAGGAGCCGCCTGAGGGCGGCTTCTTTTTGCACCCGTCTTGTAAAATCAGCCAAACCTTATAGGGGTGGCGCTGGAATGCGACGTACAATGTCGCCAGAATTCATTCATCTCACTCGTTGACAGTCTCAGGAAAGAAACATGGCTACCAATGCAAAACCCGTCTATAAACGCATTCTGCTTAAGCTAAGTGGCGAAGCCTTACAGGGTTCAGAAGGCTTCGGTATTGACGCAAGCATACTCGACCGCATGGCTCAGGAAATCAAAGAACTGGTTGAACTGGGTATTCAGGTGGGTGTAGTCATTGGCGGCGGTAACCTGTTCCGTGGTGCGGGTCTGGCGAAAGCGGGTATGAATCGCGTTGTGGGCGACCACATGGGCATGCTGGCCACCGTCATGAACGGCCTGGCGATGCGTGATGCGCTACACCGCGCCTATGTGAACGCCCGCCTGATGTCAGCGATCCCGCTGAATGGCGTGTGCGACAACTATAGCTGGGCAGAAGCAATCAGCCTGCTGCGTAACAACCGCGTTGTGATCCTGTCGGCCGGTACCGGCAATCCGTTCTTTACTACCGATTCAGCCGCGTGCCTGCGCGGGATTGAAATCGAAGCGGATGTGGTACTGAAAGCGACCAAAGTTGATGGCGTATTTACTGCCGATCCGGCACAAGATCCAACCGCTACCATGTACGAGCAGCTGTCGTATAATGAAGTGCTGGATAAAGAACTCAAAGTCATGGATCTGGCGGCGTTTACGCTAGCCCGTGACCATAAACTGCCGATTCGTGTCTTCAACATGAACAAGCCTGGTGCGCTGCGCCGCGTTGTCATGGGTGAAAAAGAAGGCACACTCATCACGGAATAATTTCCGTAGAGGCCAAATCCGGGTAATATTCCGCTTTAATTACGCGGGTCACTTACCCGGTGGCATAATATAAACAAGGCTATACTTAGCAAATCTGCCCGGCGGAATGCTATCGTCTGGTCTGTATGAGACAAGTTTTCAAGGATTCGTAACGTGATTAACGAAATCAGAAAAGATGCTGAAGTTCGCATGGATAAATGCGTTGAAGCATTTAAAAACCAAATCAGCAAAATTCGTACTGGCCGCGCTTCTCCGAGCCTGCTGGACGGGATCGTTGTTCCTTATTATGGCGCGCCAACCCCGCTACGTCAGCTGGCTAGCGTGACCGTAGAAGATTCCCGTACCCTGAAAATCAACGTTTTCGACCGTAGCCTGAGTGCAGCGGT
>Ga0302347_1001769_pt1 | contig 24646 bp, 19 predicted proteins | sample PhyWR1_FD_202178 | JGI IMG/M metagenome (GOLD analysis project Ga0302347, IMG submission 202178) | Leaf surface microbial communities from wheat plants in UC Gill Tract Community Farm, Albany, California, United States - DLSL W.R1 (v2)... | ecosystem: Host-associated > Plants > Phyllosphere >...
AGTCAGAATTGTTTGCCATATATTTCGCGGCTCAAATTCTGGGGGAAGGGATCTTCAAATGTCGCGCCAACAATTAAAAATACCCGTCAGCTCACCGCGTTTACTGGCTTCGGCCATCGGTGTCGCGATTACCGCGACCTCTGCAGGCCATCTGGTTCAGGCTGCCGAGAGCACTGACAGCAAGGCCCAGGGCAGCAGTATTTCCCTTGGCGCGACCACGGTTACCGGCGAGCAGACTGACAAGTCTTATCAGACCGAGAAAGCCAGCTCCCAGAAGTACACCGCACCGCTGGTTGATACGCCGCGCTCTGTCACCGTGATCCCGCAGCAAGTGCTGCAGGACACCGCAGCCACCTCGCTGCAAGACGCCCTGCGCACCGTGCCAGGCATCACCTTCGGCGCAGGCGAAGGCGGCAACCCACAGGGCGACCGTCCGTTCATTCGTGGTTTTGACGCACAGTCCGACATGTACCTGGACGGCGTGCGCGATGCTGGCGGCCAGACCCGCGAAATCTTCGACATCGAATCGATCGAAGTCAGCAAAGGCCCGAACTCCACTTTCGGTGGTCGTGGCTCGGCTGGCGGCAGCCTGAACATGGTGAGCAAGACCGCCAAGGCGGGTGACTTCCTCAATGGCGGCTTCACCTACGGCTCCGACCAGACCCGTCGCTACACCCTGGATGTAAACCGTCAGTTCCTGGACACCGCAGCATTCCGTCTGAACCTGATGAGCCACGAACAGAACGTCGCAGGCCGCGAATCGGTCAACTACGACCGCTGGGGCGTAGCGCCATCGCTGACCTTCGGCCTGGGTACTGAAAACCGTCTGAACGTCAGCTACTACCACCTGGAAAGCAACGACCTGCCGGATTCGGGCATTCCATACGGCTACAGCAACAGTTCCAAGACCGCAGTTCACGTCCACGACAAACCGGACGATGGCGGCGACAGCAAAAACTTCTACGGCCTCAAAGACCGTGACTTCCGCAAGACCCGTGTGGATATCAGCACCATCTCGTTCGAGCATGACTTCAGCGATGCGATGACCCTGAAAAACACCTTCCGCCACGGCAACACCGGCCAGGACTACATCCTCACCCAGCCGGACGACAGCCAGCACAACGTCAACCAGTACGGCACCGTATGGCGTCGTGCCAATACCCGTGTTTCGACCACCGAAACCACCACCAACCAGACTGACCTGTTCGGCAACTTCCAGGTTATGGGCTTCAAGAACAACTACTCCACCGGTGTTGAATTCACTCGTGAAGAGACTCGGGCCAGCAGCTACAACGTATATGGTCCAGACGGTCTGATTCAGGGCAATCCAAAACCTAACGGATGCACGCCTAGCATGGTAGGCAATAGTGGCGGCGTATGTACCTCGCTTGAAAACCCTAACCCGAATGATGTTTGGGGCGGCTCCGAAACACGCAACTACTACGGCACCAACACCGTGGGCGTGACCAAAGCCGCCTATGTGTTCGATACCATCGAGCTGGATCCGAAGTGGCTGTTGAACGCCGGCCTGCGTTACGACGCCTTCAGCACCACCGCCAACACCAATGCCGCGACTGGCCGTACCAAGGCCTCGAACGACAGCCACTTCTTCAACTGGCAGACCGGCCTGGTCTGGAAGCCACTGGATAACGGCAGCGTTTACCTGTCCTACGCGACCTCGGCTACTCCGCCAGGCGGCGTGGTGGGTGAAGGCGTTGAAGGCAATGGCCTGGTTGCTCCAGGCAGCACCATCACCAGCGACCTGAAGCCGGAAGAAACCGTTAACTACGAACTGGGCACCAAGTGGGACGTGTTCCACGATCGTCTGTCGCTGACTGCAGCCATCTTCCGTACCGAGAAAAAGAACACTCGCGTACTGACTGACTCGTTCACCTACGAAAACGCCGGTGAGTCTCGCGTTGACGGCCTGGAACTGTCGGCCAGCGGCAAGATCACTGACAAGTGGCAAGTGTTTGCAGGCTACAGCTACCTGAAAAGCGAGCTGGTTGATCCGGGCCAGAAAGCCAACCGTAATGGCACTATCAATACCGCAGCCGTTTCGGACAAAGGCAATGAAATGCCGAACACCCCGAAAAACAGCTTCAGCCTGTGGACAACCTATGAAGTGATGCCAAAGCTGACCATCGGCGGCGGTGCGTTCTATGTTGACGAAGTCTACGGCGACACGGCCAACACCGTTTACGTCCCGGCTTACACTCGCTACGACGCAATGGCCAGCTACAAGCTGACCAAGAACATCGACCTGCAACTGAACGTACAAAACCTGACAGACAAGACCTACTACGACAAAGCCTACGCTGCGCACTTTGCCAGCCAGGCCGCAGGCCGTACCGCCTTGTTGACCACCAGCTTCCACTTCTAATTCGAAGTTGAGCTGAACAAAAGCCCCGCCCATCTGATGGTCGGGGCTTTTGTGTGTAGCCGCTGACGAGGCACGAGGCTGCGATGCGGGCCGCAGGAGCGCCAACGGGGGCCGCTGCGCAACCCATCGCAGCCTCGTGCCTCGTCAGCGGCTACAGATTCTGAAGCGTGTAGAACTGACGTACACGGCATACTGCGCCGTGATGAATTCAATTGAGCAAGCAAGGCGGTCGTCGTGTTTAAGAAAACACTGTTTCAGCTGCACTGGTTTTTCGGCATAACCGCCGGGCTGGTTCTGGCCCTGATGGGGATAACCGGTGCCACTGTGTCGTTTCAGGACGAGTTGCTGAACTTGCTCAACCCTTCGGTGCTCAAGGTCGAAAAACTCGACAGCGGCGTATTGCCACCTGCCGAGCTGGTGCGCCGGGTCGAAGCCACCGAGGGCAAGCAAGTCGCCATGCTGTGGGTGGGCGTGGACAGCGGCACCGCCGCACGGGTTTTCTTTACCCCGCCACCGGGCGAACGCCGTGGCCAGTTGCGTTATGTCGATCCCTACACCGGCACCTATCAGGGTGAGGCCAATGGCCAGGGCTTTTTCGACCTGATGCTGCAATTGCACCGCTTCCTGGCAATGGGCCAGAGCGGTCGCCAGATCACCGGCGCCTGTACCCTGATGCTGGTGTTCTTCTGCCTGTCGGGCCTGTACCTGCGCTGGCCGCGCAAGGCGCTGAACTGGCGCGCCTGGCTGACCCTGGACTGGGCGAAGAAAGGCCGCAGCTTCAACTGGGACCTGCATGCTGTAGCGGGTACCTGGTGCATGGTCTTTTATCTGCTGGCAGCCCTGACCGGCCTGTCGTGGTCGTACGAGTGGTACAACCAGGGCCTGCAAAAACTCCTGTCCGATGCCCCGAGCGGTGAACAGCGCCAGGGCGGTGGTCGCGGCCCCCGTGGCCAGGGCGGCCAGGGCGGCCCGACCGGCCCTGCGCCGGTCGCCGATTACGACGCCATCTGGGCCAGCATCCAGAAGACCGCCGGGCCAGACCTGGCCTTGTACAACGTGCGTATGCCGCCAGTGGCCGGCCAGCCTGCAACGGTGTTCTACCTGCTGAACACCTCACCCCACGAGCGCGCCTTCAACCAGATCGTGCTCGACCCGGCCACCGGTGCGGTCAAAAAAGTCGAGCGCTATGACGACAAGAGCTACAAGGCGCAATTGCTGACCAGCATTTACGCGCTGCACACCGGCAGCTACTGGGGCATCACCGGGCGCGTGCTGGTGACTGTCGCCAGCCTGACCATGCCGCTGTTCTTTATTACCGGCTGGTTGCTGTATCTGGACCGTCGCCGCAAAAAGCGTCAGATCAAGCAAGCTCGCCAGGGTTTTGCCGACACGGGCAGCGATGCCTCGTCATGGCTGATCGGCTTTGCCAGCCAAAGCGGCTTTGCCGAGCAACTGGCCTGGCAGACAGCCGGGCAATTACAGGCCGCGGGCTTGCCAGTAAGGGTCCAGCCATTGGGTGCGCTCAGTGAAGATGATTTGCAGCAAGCCAATCATGCCCTGTTCGTGGTCAGCACCTTTGGCGATGGTGAAGCGCCCGACAGCGCGCGGGGTTTTGAACGCAAAATCCTCGGCCAGCCACTGGGCTTGAATGCTCTCAAATACTCCGTACTGGCTTTGGGTGACCGTCAGTACCCGCACTTTTGCGGTTTTGCCACACGTATCCAGCAATGGTTAAGCGAGCGCGGCGCACAAGCGCTGTTCAGCCCGGTGCAGGTCGACAGCGGCGACGCCGAGGCCCTGCATCACTGGCAGCAACAACTCAGCCAGCTCACCGGCGGCGCACCGGGCACACACTGGCAGGCGCCGAGCTATAACAACTGGACCCTGACTGAGCGCAAGCTGCTCAACCCTGGTAGCAGCGGCTCGGGGGTTTACCTGCTGGGGCTCGACGCGCCAGACGCCAATGTTTCATGGCAGGCCGGTGACCTGGTAGAAGTCATGCCGCGACAATCGAGCTGGGCGGTTGAGCATTTCCTGGAAGGGCTGGGCCTGTCGGCTGACAGCCTGGTGCAACTCGATGGTCTGCAAGAAACCCTGGTCCAGGCCCTGGCGGGGCGCCAGTTGCCGGAAAATCGTGGCCATCTGGTGGGCATGCATGCCCAGGCACTGGTGGACGCGCTGATTCCGCTGAACATGCGCGAGTACTCCATTGCCTCGATCCCTGAGGACGGGCGGCTGGAGTTGATTGTGCGCCAGGAACGCCACGCCGATGGCAGCCTGGGGATAGGTTCGGGCTGGCTCACAGAGCATGCCGCCGTCGGTTCGGCGATCAGCCTGCGCGTGCGGCGCAACAGTGGCTTCCACCTGCCCGCCGAACCGGTGCCGCTCATCCTGCTCGGTAATGGCACCGGGCTGGCGGGGCTGCGCAGCTTGCTCAAGGCCCGCATTGCCCAGGGCCAGCAGCGCAACTGGTTGTTCTTTGGCGAGCGCAATGCTGCACACGACTTCTATTGCCGCGATGAGCTGCAGGGCTGGTTGGCCAGTGGCGATCTGGTGCGGCTGGATCTGGCGTTTTCACGGGATCAGGCGCAGAAAGTGTATGTGCAGGACCGCTTGCGTGAATCTGCCGCACAAGTACGCCAATGGCTGGCTGAAGGCGCGGCGATTTATATCTGTGGCAGCTTGCAGGGGATGGCGGCGGGTGTGGATCAGGCGCTGATCGACATGCTGGGGGCTGAAGCGGTGGAGCTGCTGATCGAGCAAGGGCGCTATCGGCGGGATGTGTATTAGTCGGACAAGCTGCTCAGCTCTTGTGGGAGCGGGTTTGCTCGCGATGGCATCGCCACGGTTTGCCTGACAGACCGCAGCGCCTGCATCGCAGGCAAGCCAGCTCCCACTGGATTTACGGTGACATTGTGGGAGCGGGGATTGTTTTATGCTTTGGCCGTCTCCAGCGCCATTTCAACCGGCTCCGGCCGCTTGATCACTGCGTACACCACCGCCGTCAGCAAGCTACCTGCCACAATCGCCAATAAGTACAGCAGCGCATGGTTGATCGCGTTCGGGATCAGCATGACAAACAGGCCACCGTGCGGTGCCATCAGCTTGCAGCCGAAGTACATCGACAGTGCCCCTGTCAGTGCCCCACCCAGAATGCTCGCCGGGATCACCCGCAGCGGGTCCTTGGCAGCAAACGGGATTGCACCTTCAGAAATAAAGCACAGCCCCAGTACCAGCGCAGCCTTGCCAGCCTCGCGTTCAGTCTGGGCGAACTTGCGGCGCGCCAGGAACGTGGCAATGCCCAAACCAATCGGCGGCACCATGCCAGCAGCCATTGTGGCCGCCATCGGTGCATAACTTTGCGAAGCCAGCAGCCCTACCGAAAACGCATAGGCCGCCTTGTTGATCGGCCCGCCCAGGTCGACGCACATCATGCCGCCCAGCAATACACCGAGCAGGATGGCATTGGTGGTGCCCATGCTGTCGAGAAAATGGGTCAGGCCTTCAAGCATTCCGGCAACCGGCTTGCCCACCACGTAAATCATCACCAGACCGGTAAACAGGCTGGCGAACAACGGAATGATCAAAATCGGTTTCAACGCTTCAAGGCTTTGCGGCAACCGCGCATAGCGATTGATCGCCTTGGCGCAGTAACCGGCGATAAATCCGGCAATGATCCCGCCGATAAACCCGGCCCCCAAGGTGCTCGCCAACAGGCCGCCGATCATCCCCGGCGCCAGGCCCGGGCGGTCGGCAATCGAGTAGGCGATGTAACCCGCCAACAACGGCACCATCAGTTTGAACGCGGCATCACCACCGATCTGCATCAGCGCCGCCGCCAACGTGCCAGGCTCTTTATAAGCTTCAATGCCAAACACGAAGGACAGCGCGATCAGCAAACCGCCCGCCACCACCATCGGCAGCATAAAGGACACGCCCGTCAGCAGGTGTTTGTAGACACCGGTCTTTTCTTGCTTGGCAGGCGCTCCGCCAGCCGCCGCAGCGCTCTCTTGCTGCCCCTCGCTCAACGCCTTGTTCAGTGTGGCTTCGGCCTGCTTGAGGGCGATACCGGTGCCGCAACGATAGATTTTTTTGCCGGCAAAACGCTCGGTCGGTACCTCGATATCTGCCGCCAACAGCACCACATCGGCATCGCGGATGGCTTCGGCGCTCAACGGGTTGCGCGCACCTACCGACCCCTGGGTCTCGACCTGCAGATCGTAGCCCAAGCGCTTGGCCGCTTGCTGCAAGGCTTCCGCCGCCATAAAGGTGTGCGCCACGCCCGTAGGGCAGGCGGTGACGGCAACGATTTTCGGGGCTTTCTGTGCGTTTTTATCCGCAGCCGATGGCGCCGCAGCAACGTAGACCTCAGCCTCCTGCACACCACGCTGCAATACCGCTTCTACATCTTGCAGGGCCTGGGCCGGGGTGCTCTGGAACACCCGCTTGCCGATAAAACGCTGCATATCCAGCGGTGTGCTGCTGACCACCAACACCCACTCAGCTTCGTCGATGGTCGCCGCCGACAACTGGCGCTCTGGGTGCTTGGGGTCGTGGACTTCAACGCTGGTACTCCAGCCCTGGCGCTGCGCCGCAGCGTCAAGCAAGCGGGCACACAGCACGCTGGTCACCATGCCGTTGGGGCAGCCCGTCACAATGGCTAATTTCATGTGGATTCCTTTTATTCTTCTGTCAGGGGGCGAACGCGAACGCCGCTTTCGAGCGTCGCCAGGTGCGCCGCATCGCTGATACCAAAACCGATCTGGGTAACGGCCATTGCCGCAATGGCCGTGGCGGTGCGCAGGGTCTGCTCGGGGCTGTGGCCGCTGAGCAAACCGTGGACCATGCCCGCCAGCAGCGAATCGCCTGCGCCCACCGTGCTGGCGACGCTGACTGTGGGCGGCAACGCCTGCAAGGCCGGTGCGCGGCTGAACCAGTTCACACCTTCTGCACCGTGGGAAATGACTACATGCTCGACGCCCTGCGCCTGCAAGCGCGATGCCGCAGCAATCTGCGCTGCAAGGCTGCTGATATCGCTGCCCAGGGCATCGCTGAGTTCTTCACTGTTGGGCTTGATCAGCCATGGGCCTGCCGCCAGCCCTTGCTTCAAGGCTTCGCCGCTGGTGTCCAGGATCACTTTCAACCCCATGCCCTTAAGGCGCAGCAGCAGATCGTGCAACCACTGCGGGCTGACGCCCCGGGGCAAACTGCCAGCCACCACGACCGCGTCATGCCCGGGAGCAATGCGTTCAAGGGTATCGAGCAACGTTTGCTGCGCCTGTGCGCCAACCTGCGGCCCCGGCCCGTTAAGGTCGGTGACACGACCGTCGTCTTCGGCCAGTTTGATATTGCTGCGGGTTTCGCCGGGCACGCGGATAAAGGCATCGACAAAACCGCGACGCTTGAACAGGGCATCGAACGCTTGCGCATTGTCTTCGCCCAAAAAACCGCTCACGGTCAGTGTGTGGCCCAGATCAGCCAGCACTTGCGCGACGTTCAGGCCTTTGCCGGCGGCATGGGTCAGCATCAGCGGGCTGCGGTTGACTTCGCCCGGCTGCAACTGAGCAAGGCGCACGGTCAAGTCCAGTGCCGGGTTGAGGGTAACGGTCAGAATACGGGCCATCAGAGCGCCTCCACCAAGGCACGGACTTCATCCGGGCTGCCGACGCTCAATGCCTCGGCGGCTAGGGTTTTCAGACGGTCCATGCTCAACTCGCGCACCCGCGCCTTAACCTCGGGGATGCTGCGCGCCGACACGCTCAGCTCGTCCACGCCAAGACCGACAAGTACTGGCACGGCCAGCGGGTCGGCCGCCAATTCGCCGCAAACGCCCACCCATTTGCCGTGGGCATGGGCGGCACGCACGGTGATGTCGATCAGTTGCAACACCGCCGGGTGCAGACCGTCGGCCTGGGCCGACAGGGTCGGGTGACCACGGTCGATGGCCAGGGTGTACTGGGTCAGGTCGTTGGTGCCGACGCTGAAAAAGTCCACTTCCCTGGCCAGCACCGGCGCCAGCAAGGCGGCGGACGGGACCTCGATCATGATCCCCAGTTGCAGGTCAGATACAGGGATTTCCAGACGCAGACGTTCGGTCATGTCGCGGGCGGCGCGCCACTCGGCCACGCTGCCCACCATCGGGAACATGATGCGCAGCGGGCGGTTGTCCGCCGAGCGCAGCAGGGCGCGCAACTGGCTTTCCATCACTTGCGGGCGTTGCAGGGTCAGACGAATACCACGCACACCCAAAAACGGGTTTTCTTCTTTCTCGATCGGCCAGTACGGCAGCGGTTTGTCGCCGCCCACGTCCAGCGTGCGCACCACCAGCGGTCGACCGGCCAGACCATCGAGCACACGGCGGTATTCGGCTTCTTGCGTCGCCTCGTCCGGCACTTGCGAATGGGCCATGAAAATCAGTTCGGTGCGCAGCAGGCCAATGCCTTCGGCACCCTGCTCCACCGCAGAGGCGACGCCTTTGCTTTCGCCGATATTGGCAAACACTTCCACCGCATGCCCGTCCTGAGTCACCGCCAGTTCGTGGCGCCGCGCAGAGGCTGCCAGCAGGCGCTGCTCACGGCTGTCGCGCTCTTGCGTGGCGCGCTGCAAGGCGTCTGCGTCAGGGGATACATGCAGGCGACCGCGCTGGCCATCAATCAACAGCTCAGTACCCGGCGCCAGCAGCAACACCGCCTCCCCAGCGCCCACCAGGGCCGGAATGCCGAGGGCACGGGCGACAATCGCGCTGTGCGCCGTCGCGCCGCCACGGGCGGTCAAAATACCCGCCACCCGCGCCGGATCAAGGCGCGCCACATCCGAAGGCCCGACCTCATCCATCACCAGCACATACGGTTCATCAGGCTCAGCCGGAGTTTCGACGCCACACAACTGGGCCAGCACACGACGGCCAATATCCCGCAGGTCGGCTGCCCGCTCGGCGAGCAGGGCATCCTGCAAGGACTCCTGCTGACGCGCAGCAGCCTCGATCACCGACATCCACGCCGCTTCAGCGCTTTCGCCCTGCTTGAGGCGCGAATCCACTTCATCGGTCAGTTCCGGGTCGTCGAGCATTTCCTGGTGAGTAATGAAGATTTCGCGGATGGCCTTGGACTGGCTGCGCGTAATCAGGCCTTCAATATCCTTGCGCACTTCACTCAGGGCTTTTTGCAGACGCTCTCGCTCGACCACGCAGGACTCGCCACGCAGCGGGTAATCGAACGTTTGCAACACCTGTATATGGGCCGGGCCAATGGCAATGCCGGGCGAGGCAGCAATGGCCTGCACCGTGCTGCCAGCCGCCGGGGCGGTGATCAGCGTAGCGATTTCGGCTACCCCGGGCACAGCTTCGGCCACCGTCGGCAACGGTTCGACTTCTTCACCCAAACCGGCCTCAACTGCAGCCAGCAGTGCAGGCAGTGCATCATTGGCGATAGTTGGTTCAGCGACAAACTCCAGCACCTGACCGCGACGGGCACCCAGGCTCAGCAGCTTGCTCAGGCTCTTGGCCGAAACGGCCGAGTCCTGGCCATCAACGATCCTGACGCGAATTTCGCCTTCAAAGCTTTTTGCCAATTGCGCCAGCACCTTGGCCGGGCGCGCATGCAGGCCGTGGGCGTTGGCCAGAGGGATACGGGCACTTGGCCAGTCGGCCGGCAGCTCACCGCCCAGTACTTCCAGCACGGCACGGCGACTGGTGGCATTGCCCAGTTCATGGCCGCGACCGGCAATCAGCAGCGCACACAAGCGTTCCAGCAAGGCCTGATGGGCTTCACCGAGGCTGGCCAGGCAAAACAGGCCGCTCAACGGCTGGCCCAGATAGCGCATCGGTTTGTCGGGGGTCACAAACGCCAGCCCCGGACGCTTGACGGTTTGCTCGCTGTGCAGCCACCACAGGCCATCACCCAGCGGCAGCGCATCGACTTGTTGCAAGACGGCAGCAAAGCCATTGCTCACGCAATCGGCCTGACGCAACAGACGGGCGCCGCGCCATACCAGCTCCTCAAAGTCGTCAGCAGAAACGCCCAGGCCAATCATCTGGGCATCCAGCGCCAGCTCTTGCGGTGCGCCCTGCAATAGCTTGAGCAACGCCTCGGCAGAGCTGGCGCGGCGCAGGGCCTCGCCCAGATCGGTTTCGCCCAGGGCACGGGTCAGCAGTTGCAGCAAACGCAAATGTTCGTCGGACTTGGCCGCAATACCAATCGCCAGGTACACCATCTGACCATCGCCCCAATCCACCCCTTCAGGGAACTGCAGCAAACGCACGCCCGTGGTAAACACCAGCTCGCGGGTTTCAGGGGTGCCGTGGGGGATGGCGATGCCCTGGCCCAGAAAGGTCGAACCCTGAGCCTCACGCGCTTGCAGGCCGCTCAGATAACCTTCGGCCACCAGGCCATCGGCAACCAGTTTATCGGCCAGCAATTGCAGCGCCGCAGATTTATCCACAGCCGTCTGGCCCATGGATATCTGCTCTATAGTGAGCTCGAGCATGCGTTCTCCTTTCCGGTACTCAATGGCAACCGGTATTGTTTTGAATTAAGTCAGCTTAGGTCGCCCGTCCCGGGCTGCGTCAGCAGATGTGTGGCAAACACATCGCTACCAGGACAGGCGCCTTTAAATACGGCGGCTGAAACGTTTAATCAAGAATACCCGGCACGTTACTGCATAATTGCCCGCGCTTGAAGTCCAACTTGTCGTATTGCCTGGCGGCAGCGGGCAGATGTCGCAAATAGATACAGCGCACCCAAGGCAGACGATGGTCGGCTGCCTTTATCGGTTAGGATTGGCCAGAATGTCGACATGTACTACAAAAAATAAGGAATATTCGGCGTGAAACTCAGTGATATCGCTCAATTGGCAGGTGTTTCCGTAACGACTGCCAGCTATGTCATCAATGGAAAAGCCGAACAGCAGCGCATCAGCAGCAGCACGGTCGAGCGCGTGCGTGCGGTGGTCGAGGAGCACGGCTTCACGCCCAACCCGCAGGCAGCCGGGCTGCGCAGCCGACATACGCGCACCTTGGGGTTTATCCTGCCGGATCTGGAAAACCCCAGCTATGCGCGCCTGGCCAAGCAGCTTGAGCAAGGTGCCCGTGCCCGTGGCTATCAGTTGCTGATCGCCAGCTCCGACGATGCGCCGGACAGCGAGCGCCAATTGCTCAAGTTGTTTCGTGCCCGTCGCTGCGATGCCCTGTTCGTGGCCAGTTGCTTGCCCGCAGACGATGACAGCTACCGCCAGTTGCAAGACCTGGGCATGCCGATCATTGCCATTGACCGGACCCTGGAGCCGGAGCGCTTCTGCTCGGTGATCAGCGATGATTGCGAAGCCAGCCTGCAACTGACCCGCAGCCTGCTGCAGCCATTGCCGCGCCAGATTGTACTGATCGGTGCGCGTCCTGAACTGAGCGTGAGCCAGGCGCGTGAAGCCGGCTTCAAGCAAGCGGTCGAAGGGTTCAAGGGCGAAGTGTTGATCGAACACGGCAGCGCGTTCAGCCGCGAATGCGGGCGGCGCATCATTGATGATCTGCTGGCACGCCAGGGGCACTTCCCCGATGCGCTGATCACCACCTCCTATGTGCTGCTGCAAGGGATGTTCGATGCATTGCTGGAACACCCGACTCAGCGCCCGCCATCACGCCTGGCCACCTTTGGTGACACACAGCTGCTGGATTTCCTGCCGCTGCCAGTCAATGCGATGGGCCAACAACACAAACTGATTGCCGAAACAGCCCTGAACCTGGCGCTGGCTGCGATTGAAGAGCAAAACTACGTGCCCGGTATCCATGCCATTGCGCGTAACTTCAAACAGCGTATCCACCAGGCCTGAGCATGCAACTGATCGACACCCATACCCACCTCGACTTCCCGGACTTTGATGCTGACCGCCCGCAGTTACTGGCAGGCAGTCGGGCGTTGGGGGTTGAGAAAATGGTGGTACTGGGGGTTTACCAGAGCAATTGGCAGCGCGTGTGGGACCTGGTCCAAACCGACAGTCAGCTGTATGCCGCGTTTGGCCTGCACCCGGTGTACCTCAACGAGCATCGCCCCGAGCATGTGGTTGAACTGGGGCAATGGCTGAGCCGTCTGGCGGGGCACCCGCAAGTGTGTGCCGTGGGTGAGATTGGCCTGGACTACTTTCTGCCCGAGCTTGACCGCGAGGGCCAGCAACACCTGTTTGAAGCCCAATTACAGCTGGCTGCCGACTTTGCCCTGCCCGCCCTGCTGCATGTGCGCCGTAGCCATGCGCAAGTGATTGCCACCCTCAAGCGCTTCAAGCTGCAGCGCGGCGGGATCGTGCATGCGTTTGCGGGCAGTCGCGAAGAAGCCCGCGAGTATATAAAGCTGGGCTTCAAGCTGGGCCTGGGCGGCGCTGCGACCTGGCCACAGGCCTTGCGCCTGCGCAAGGTGATCGTCGACCTGCCGCTGGACGCCATCGTGCTGGAAACCGATTCGCCCGATATGGCCCCGGCCATGTACCCCAACCAGCGCAACAGTCCCCAGCACCTGCCCGATATTTGCCGGGCACTGGCCGAGGTAATGGGCATCAGCCCTGACGCCCTGGCAAGTGCAAGTACCACCAATGCCTGCGAGCTGTTTGGCTGGAAGCCCTGACCTCGTTCCCTGTAGTCGCTGACGAGTAGTACGAGGCTGCGTTCGAGCGCGAAGCGGTCGCAAACCTCGTAACCGCAGTACACCTGAACCACCGGGTTACATGGTTTTACGACTGCTGCGCAGCCGAACGCAGTCTCGTACCTCGTCAGCAACAGAGTATCGACAGGGGTTACGTGCTGTCAGAGCAACAACGCCCACACCGCAAAGCACGCATACCACAGCACCGCCGCACGCAGCAGCAAGGCCCACAGGGTGTCGAGGCTGCTCACGCCTTCAGGCCCAAGCTGCGGCACAGGGATTTCGGCGGCGGCACAACCGGCCTTGTCGATCAGCTGCGCAGCACTGATGTCCCAGCTCAGCAATTCATGCAGCATCACCCGGCTGACCGCCGCAAAGTTGCCCACCAGGGCAAAGCTGGCCGCCAGCAGCCGCACCGGCAACCAGTCAAAGGCATGGCGCAATTGCCCGGCACGTTCGACCAGCGCCGGGTTCTGGCTGTGTTCCTGCGCCAGGGCCAGCAGGCGATAACTCAAGACCGCCACCGGACCCAGCAGGAAGTACCAGAAAATCACTGCAAAGAAGCTTTGATAGGCCTGCCACAGCAGGTGCCTCTGCACGTTCTCCAGCAATTGCTCACCGCTGTCAGCAGTTACCCGCAGGTCACGCTCGGCCACGTGAGCGGCCGCCTGCAGATCACCCCGGCGCCAGGCGTCGCGAAACGGCCCCAGCCCCCCCAGCAGATCGCCACGCCCCAGGCTGTAAATCACCACCAGCAGATGGATTGGCAGCGCCAGCAGGCCATAAGCCACCGGGTGCAACACCACCAGCAGCAAACCCAATACCACTGCAGGCAACGCAATCAGGATAAACAGCACCCACCAGGGCTTGTTGCCCAAACCAGCGCTGGCTTCCAGCTTGTGCAGCTCGCGCAACCAGCCGCCATCACGCTGCAGGCGCTGACGTACGCCCGAGAATTTCTCGACCAGAATCGCCAGCAGTAACACCACAAAACTCATTGTTTATCTCCTGTGTGCTGCAACGCGCTGCGAAAGCGCTGCCAGTCAAAAGCCGGCCCCGGATCGGTCTTGCGCCCGGGTGCCACGTCGCTGTGGCCACATACCCGGTGCCCGCTAATGGCGGGAAAAGCCGCCTGCAATTGTCGGCTCAAGGCCGTCAGCGCCTGATATTGCGCATCCGTATAGGGCAGATCATCGGTGCCTTCAAGCTCAATGCCCAGGGAAAAATCATTGCAGGTTTCCCGGCCCTCGAAACTCGAAACCCCCGCATGCCAGGCACGATCAAAACAGGAGACAAACTGGGTGACTGCGCCGTCACGTTCAATCAGAAAATGCGCACTTACCCTCAGGTCAATGATGCCTGCAAAGTAAGGATGTTCTGTGACGTCCAGTTGATTCTGGAAGAACTCATGCACCTTGCCGGTGCCGAACTGCCCCGGCGGCAAACTGATGTTGTGGATCACCAACAGGGAGATTTCGTCGCTCGGACGCGCATTGAAGTTGGGTGACGGGCAATGGCGCACGCCATGAAACCAGCCGCTCGCGGGGTCCATCTGCATACAGGCTCCTTCGACAGGCAAAACCAAAGGCCCAGTATGCCGCGATGCGCGCGTCGATGGGGAGCAATCTGTGCCGGGCGTGATTACTCCGCGCCGGACTGCCGCAAACTGTCTATCACCGACTCCAGCGCCCGGTCGACCAACAGACGGTCATCCACCAGCAGGATACTGCCGTTGCGCAGTTGCACGATTAAATCGTTGCGGCTCTTTTCCAGCACCTTGGCCCCGATACGGTTTACAAAGATATGCGTACCGTCCGGCTCCAGAATCGTAATCAACTTACAACGCAACTGTGTGCAGCCCTCTTCCTGCAACTCGATCCAGCTGCCAATACGCAGCTGGCTGACCAACAGCAAACCCAGATGGCCCTGTTCATCGAGAGCCGGTAATGGCCACGGCTGCACCGGGTCCGGTTGCAGCGCCAGACGGCGCCTGGCCTGCTCGGCATCTCGGGTGCGCTGCTCAAGCAACTCGGTGCGGCTGCGCTCGCCGCGGGTGAACATCGAAAAGTCATGCAACAAGGATTCAAGCAACGCCGGGTTATTGCCGGCATAGCGGGCCAACTGCAGTACCACATGCTCGACCTTACGGTAGAGCGGATCGTTGCGGCTATCGGTGCAGGCATCCCAACCGATCGCGGCATCGGCCATGACGTTTAACAGGCGTCGGGCCGGATGGCTGTCACAGCTGAAAAAATTCTGATCGCATCGAGCGATCTGCAGCATCGGCTCACACAGCAGCGCGAGCAATTTGCGCAACGGTTGCGACAGATTGCTGTCATCGTGGATGTATTCAAAAATCAGCCCCACCAGCTTGCTCGCGTCTTCGCTGGCCTCGGGCAATGCTTGCGCATGGATCCCCACCTTGGCGGCGCAGCATGAGGCCCGGTCGGACAGGTCAGGCAGCACGCCCGTGGCGATCAACAATTGGTTGGCATCGGCGTACAACTGCCCGGTCTGGTCAAGCAGGTACTTTTCGAACAGCCGCATCATGATCAGCTTGACCTTGATGTCCATGCCCTGGTCGCGCTTGGCCTGCAAAAAATACTCACACAACATCGCCGGGCCCAGCGGGTTGTTGTGCTCATCCAGAGGTACACAGCTGAGGGTATTGAGACGCGTGCTTAACTGGCACAAGGCCAACTGGCTGCGGGTCAGCACCCGCGTCACCATCGCATGAGTCACTTGCGTGCGCTCAAGATCATTGGCCATCAGCGAGAACACCGCTTGCGCCGGTGCAATGCCCGGCAGGGTAGGTTCACTCACATCGGGTTGGGTCAGCCGGATAAAGGCCTCGAACAGACGCTCAAGAAACCCGCGCTCAATGCTTTTGCGTTTTAGCCGCACATCGCGCATGGCCTCGAAAAACAGGCTTTGCTCGGTGTCGTTCTGCGCCTTGTCTGCCATTTTGAAGAGCGTGGCGTCAGCGTTTTCAAACAACACCTGCAGGTCGTTTCTGAGCTGCTGGGCAGCCTTGTCATGAACCTGCAGCAGGATCACAGGCAGGCGGGCAAGCGGCGAGTGCATCGCCAACTCCGTGGTGGTCCTGTGCCCAGGCCCCACTTTCCCGTCATTTTGCATCCTGGCCTCCCTGAAGGGTCTCTTCGCTTGCCAGTGAACGCGCGTGGTCAGAGCCATTTTTGACGCTCACAAACAGAAACCGGCAGGCGCTCGAGCACTGGCCGGTGTATCGAAATTTAGAGCTATGGCAGCACGTCAAAGCTATGGCGCCAATCGCAAGGCGGATTATCTTGTAAAAGATGGCGCTTGTACCAGCGGACTCTTCATTTGAATGAATGCAGGGGCAAATTAATGCTCAAAGTGCCGAAAACAGCACATTGCAGGTATTTGCATGTGACTCTTCGCACACCTTGGGTTCCCCCGTGGCATGCCCCTATAATCGGCGCACTTTGTTTGTGGAGCTCGTTATGCCGAATTTACGCCTGGCCGACCTCACTGCCGAAATCGAAGCCAACGTGCGTCGTGCGTTAGCCGAAGACATTGGCAGCGGCGATATCACTGCACGGCTGATCCCGGCCGAGCGCCTGGCCAAAGCCACGATCATTACCCGTGAAGCGGCGGTGATCAGCGGTACCGCCTGGGTCGATACTGTGTTTCGCCAGCTTGATCCACGGGTTGCCGTGCATTGGCAGGTGGCTGATGGCGAGCGCGTAAGCCCCAACCAGGTGCTGTTTCACCTGGAAGGCCCGGCCCGTTCGCTGCTCAGCGGCGAACGCAGCGCACTGAACTTCCTGCAGATGCTGTCAGGCGTCGCCACCCATGCACAGCATCTGGCCGATCAAGTGGCGGACACTCAGGTCAAGCTGCTGGACACCCGTAAAACCCTGCCAGGTTTGCGTATGGCGCAGAAATACGCAGTGACCTGCGGTGGCTGCCACAATCACCGTATTGGGCTTTACGACGCATTCCTGATCAAGGAAAACCACATTGCCGCGTGCGGTGGCATTGCCCAGGCCATCAGCGCTGCGCACAAGATCGCCCCGGGCAAGCCGGTCGAGATCGAAGTTGAAAGCCTGGCTGAACTCAAGGAAGCGCTGGCGGCAGGGGCCGATATCATCATGCTCGACGAATTGAGCATGGCTGACATGCGCGAAGCGGTCCGCCTGAACGCGGGCAAGGCCAAGCTGGAAGCAAGCGGCGGCATCAACGAGACGACCTTGCGGCCGATCGCCGAAACCGGTGTCGACTACATCTCCATTGGTGCTATGACCAAGGATGTAAAGGCAGTGGACTTGTCGATGCGGCTAAGCCTGTAACCCCCCTGTGGGAGCGGGCTTGCTCGCGATGGTATCACCACGGTTTTCCTGACAGCCCCCTGTGCCTGCATCGCAGGCAAGCCAGCTCCCACTGGACTTTCGGCGACATTGTGGGAGCGGGCTTGCTCGCGATGGCATCGCCACGGTTTGCCTGACTGCCCCCTGTACCTTTATCGCAGGCAAGCCAGCTCCCACTGGACTTGCGGCGACATTGTGGGAGCGGGCTTGCTCGCGATGGCATCGCCACGGTTTGCCTGACAGCCCCCAGTACCTGCATCGCAGGCAAGCCAGCTCCCACTGGATTTACGGCGACATTGTGGGAGCGGGCTTGCTCGCGATGGTATCGCCACGATTTTCCTGACAGCCCCCTGTACCTGCATCGCAGGCAAGCCAGCTCCCACTGGACTTGCGGCGACATTGTGGGAGCGGGCTTGCTCGCGATGGCAAAACCATGGCATATGTATCAATCGTGCCGGCGGCACTTGATCTCATGTTCCAGCAGCCATTGCTTGGCTGCCAGACCACCGGCAAAACCGGTCAAGGTGCCATTGCTGCCAATCACCCGGTGGCACGGGATGATGATCGGGATCGGATTGCGCCCGTTCGCCGCCCCCACTGCACGGGACGCTTTGGGCCGGTGGATCTGCTGCGAAATCTGGCCGTAACTGGTGGTCAGCGCATAAGGAATGGTGGTCAGCGCCTGCCAGACCGACTGCTGAAAGTCGGTGCCCAGCGGTTTGAGAAACAGGTCAAACGTCTGACGCTCACCCGCAAAATATTCCTCCAGCTGACGGCGAACTTCTGCGAGCTTTTGTGGCGAATGCACCCAGCCTTCCTGCGGTGCATGGGGCCGACGGTCCAGCTCAAAACGCACTTCGCGCAAACCTGCATCATCGGCGACCAAGAACAACGGCCCAATCGGTGATGGCATGTACTCGTAGTAAATCTGTGTCATGTTCACACCTTGCGGGCAGCGGCCGAATCGGTCGCCGCACGCCATAAATACATCACTGAATAAGCTCGCCACGGGCGCCAGCTTTCAGCCAGTGCCTGCAGCCCCTTGGTACTTAACGGCTCGCCCTGGGGGTTGGCTTCGCGGCGCAGAATCAGGTCCGCCGCCGGAAACGCATCAGGATGCTTGAGCACGCGCATGGCGATGTAATGCGCGGTCCATTCGCCAATGCCGGGCAGTTGCACCCAGCGCCGGATAAAACGTTCCAGGGGTTGCTCCACGGCAAAGTCGACGCGGCCTTCCATCAGGGCACGCGCTATCTCCTGAATCGTGTTGATCCGTGCCTGGGTAATGCCCATTTGCCCAAGATCAGCCTGAGCCAACTGCTCGGGGCCGGGGAACAACCGATCCAGCCCCGAGCCCTGGTCAGCCTCAATGGCAACGCCATGACGCTGCACGATTCGACTGGCCAGGGTGCGTGCAGCAGCCACGCTGACTTGCTGCCCCAGTACGGCTCGCACCGCCACTTCAAAACCGTCCCAGCCACCCGGCAAGCGCAGCCCCGGATAACGCCCGATCACAGGCGCCAGCAGCGTGCTGGCACTCAAGGTGCGGGCGATAGCCAGCGGGTCGGCATCCAGATCGAACATGCGCCGGATCCGCGTGACGACCGCCAGCATCTGCCCGGGCGGCACATTGCGCAGTTCCAGTTGCAACGCATGCTGTTCACCCGGCCAGGCACTGACCCGCAACCAGCCGGGGGCGTCAGCACGGCCAAACACCCGCTGATAGCTGCACTCATCGACCTGTTCGATACCGGGCAAGGCCCGGGTCTGCAAAAAACCCAGCAAGGCCGCGAAGTCATAAGGCGGGCGATAGCCCAGGCGCAACACCAGTGCCTTGTCTGCCCCTGCCTTTGGGCTGCGCCTGAAGGCACGCGGCTCGGCATGATTGGCTTCGGCAAAGGCCGCATTGAAACGACGCAGGCTACCAAAGCCGGATGCCATTGCCACTTCAGTGATCGACAGGTCGGTTTCGGTCAACAGCTGCTTGGCAAACAGCAGGCGCTGGGTGGCATGCACGGCCATCGGCGGCGCCCCCAGGTACTGAACAAACAGACGACGCAATTGCCGCGCGCCGATGTTCATGCGCTCGGCCAACCCCTCCAGTGAGTGCTCGGCCAGGTAACCCTCATTAATGAGCTTCAAGGCTCGCGCCACCAAATGCTCGCCCTGCAACCAAAGCTGATTGCCCGGTGCCAGCTCGGGCCGACAACGTAAACAAGGGCGAAAGCCTTGGGCCTGAGCCGCTGCTGCGCTGGGGTAATAGACCACGTTTTCGGCTTTTGGCGCACGGGCCGGGCACACGGGGCGGCAGTAGATCCGGGTACTGAGCACGGCAGTGAAAAACACCCCGTCAAATCGCGCATCGCGGCTCAGGCGAGCGATTTCGCAGGCTGCGGTGCTGGGCGTGGACAGGCTGTTATCTGTGGTCATGGGCCGCAGAATAGCATCGCGCTTTTGCCGCTTCTCGCCATTTTCGGACGTCAATGTGCCAAGCGTTATGCCAGCACGAAAAAGCCACCCGGCATTGACCGGATGGCTTTTGAAATGGTGCCGGAGACAGGAATCGAACCTGCGACCTTCGCGTTACGAGTGCGCTGCTCTACCGACTGAGCTACACCGGCGGTATGTGTAACGCTAGCACCGACGCAAATGCCCGGCAATTACGGCGATGCGGGCCGCAGTGCAAGCAGGCCAGCACATCGGTAGTGGGCCAATCACTGGCTATTTGCAGGCACCGCTGGCCAGGCAAGTACCGTTTTGCGTCCAGATCAGGGTGCTGCCGGAATTGCCTGGGGTCGGTACCAGTACGCTGACCCAACCGCCTGCGGCCTGGGTCCCTGCCAGGGTGATCACGCCATCGACCACTGTCATGCCCGCGGCCAGGTTTTCCGTGGCTTCGGCCGGTCCCGGGATACCGTTGGTGCCGGCATCACAGGCCATCAAATCATTGGTCTGGCTGTAGCACAGGGCAACGGCCGTCTTGTAAGTGTTGCTGATGGTGTTCACCTCGGCAAAACGGGTCTTCATCACATGCTCGTGGTAAGCCGGAAATGCGAACGAAGCAATCAGACCGATGATGGCAACCACAATCATCAGTTCGATCAGGGTGAAGCCTTGTTGTTGTTTCACATGAAGTCTCCAGAAAAGGGGCACCCACGGGTGCCAGGCAATGCTGTGCAGGCAAAAAAGTGCGCACAGGCTATCAAGGTTAGTGGGCCGTTGCTCCACAACTGCATCGCAGACACGTTTGCTCACCTTCCAGTTGCCGGGCCAACGCGCAGTGCATCTAGTCTTTGGTCTGAAAACACAGCCGGGCGCGCAGCGCTCCAAGGATCGATGCATGGCAACACAGGCCGTTAAAAACACCCTCTACCGGTGGCAAGGCACAGATGGCAACGGCGTTAAAACCAGTGGCCAGATCTCGGCTGACAGCCACGCCATGATCAGGGTCCAACTACGCCGCCAAGGTATTACCGTTAGTAAAATCCGCCGCCATTACAGTCGCGATCGCGATGCAGGCAAATCCATCACGGCGCTGGATATCACCCTGTTCACCCGCCAGTTGGCAACCCTGATCAGCGCCGGCATTGCCTTGCAGCAAGCCCTGGGGGTGATCGCCGACGGTTTCGAGAGCCGGGCCATGCGCCAGCAGGTCACCGAACTCAAACAGGAAATCGGCGCAGGCACCAGCCTGGCGGCAGCACTGCGCAAAAAACCGGCACATTTCGACCCGCTGTTTTGCAGCCTCGTAGAAGCGGGGGAACTGGCCGGGGCGCTGGACGTCATGCTGCAACGGGTAGCGACCTACAGGGAGAAAACCGAAGCCCTGAAAAAGAAAATCAAAAAAGCCATGACCTACCCCAGCGCCGTGCTCTTGGTGGCGCTGGGGGTCTGCAGTATTTTGCTGATCGCAGTGGTGCCGCAGTTTCAGGGCGTGTTCCGCTCATTCGATGCGCAACTGCCGGCGCTGACCTTGTGGGTCATCGGCCTGTCTGATGGCCTGCAGGCACATGGCCTGTGGCTGCTGTGTGTGTGCGGCTTCATTCTGGCCGGCCTTCATCATCGCTACAAACATTGCCCGGCCTTGCGCCAGCGCATTGATCGCTGGCTGCTGCATTTGCCCGTGCTGGGCAATCTGCTGCACATGTCAGCCATCGCCCGTTTTGCGCGCACGCTGTCGACCACCCTGGCTGCCGGGGTGCCATTGCTCGAAGCGCTGAATAGTGTCGCCAGCGCCACGCGCAATAACCTGCACAAGGACGCGGTGCTGCGGCTCAAACAACAGGTTGCGACTGGTAGCCCGATCCATGTGGCAATGGCTGCAGTCGGAGTATTCCCGGGCATGGCAATTCAGATGACAGCAATTGGCGAAGAATCCGGCACATTAGACAGCATGCTGGACCACGTTGCCGCCTATTATGAAAGCGAGGTCGACGCACAGGTCGACCACCTCACAACGTTGCTGGAGCCGATCATCATGGTGGTACTTGGAGTCATGGTTGGCGGGCTGGTCATCGCCATGTACTTGCCGATCTTCAACCTGGGCCAGGTAATCTGAGCATGATTGAATTGCTGAGCCATCACCCCGACGCGTTTATCGCCTGCGCCCTGATTCTCGGCTTGCTGGTGGGCAGCTTTATCAATGTGCTGGCGTGGCGCTTGCCCCAGATGCTTGAACGGGACTGGCAGGCCCAGGCGCGCGACATACTGGGCTTGCCCGAGCCTGCCAGGGGCCCTGTGTATAACCTGCTGCGCCCGCGCTCCCACTGCCCAAATTGCCAGCATTCACTGCGTGCCCGGGAGAACATTCCGCTGCTGAGCTACCTGTTTTTACGCGGCAAGTGCACACACTGCAAAACCCCGATCAGCCTGCGTTACCCCCTTACGGAGCTGGCCTGCGCGGCATTGTCGGCTTTTGTTGCCTGGCATTTCGGTTTTGGCGCCCAGGCAGGCTGGATGCTGGTGCTGACCTGGGGGTTACTCGCCATTTGCCTGATCGATGCCGAGCATCAAATCGTGCCCGACGTGCTGGTTTTCCCACTGCTCTGGCTGGGCTTGCTGCTCAACAGCTTCTCCCTGTTCACCACACTGGGGCAGGCCGTATGGGGCGCAGCGCTGGGCTATGCAAGCCTGTGGTCGGTGTTCTGGATGTTCAAACTGATCACCGGCAAGGAAGGCATGGGCTACGGCGACTTCAAGCTACTGGCCGTGCTCGGCGCCTGGGGCGGGGTTGCGGTTCTGCCGCTGACCATCCTGCTGTCTTCACTGCTGGGGGCCGCTGCAGGGGTTGGGCTGTTGCTCTTGCGCCGGGCCAGGACCAGTACCCCGATCCCCTTTGCACCGTATCTGGCAATTGCCGGCTGGATTGCATTGCTCTGGGGTGGTCAAATAACCGGCTTCTATTGGCAGGTTTCGGTTTGACATGATGACTCCACCCTCCAAACCCTGGATTCTCGGGCTTACCGGCGGTATCGGTAGTGGCAAAAGCGCCGCTGCCGAGCACTTTGCCGCGATGGGCATACATGTGGTGGACGCTGATCATGCGGCGCGCTGGGTCGTTGAGCCGGGGCGCCCGGCGCTGGCCAGGATTGCCGAACACTTTGGCACGCAGGTGCTGCAAGCCGACGGGCAACTCAACCGCGGCGCATTGCGCAACCTGATCTTTGCCGACCCCGAGCAACGCCGATGGCTTGAAGCACTGCTGCACCCGCTGATTCGTGAAGAGATCGCGGACAATCTGGCGCAGGCACAATCGCCTTATGCCATTCTGGTTTCGCCGCTGTTGATCGAGTCCGGCCAATACACGACAACCCAACGCGTACTGGTGATCGATGCACCGCAAGCCTTGCAGATACAACGCACGCTATTGCGCGACAACACCAGCGAACAGCAGGTCCAGGCCATTCTCAAGGCACAGGCCAGCCGCGAAGATCGCCTTCGCCACGCTGACGATGTGCTGGTCAATGACAAGGATCTGAAGGCGCTGCAGACTGAGGTCGAGCGCCTGCATCACTTTTATTTAACTCTGCGTGGAGGCCAACCATGACCAAACCTATGACCATCGACTGCCCGACCTGCGGCACAGCCGTGCAATGGGATACCACCAACGCGTTTCGCCCGTTTTGCTCTGACCGCTGCAAACTGATCGACCTGGGCGCCTGGGCCAGCGAGGAGCACAAGATTCCGGTCAGCCCGGATGCTGAAGATGATCTGTTTTCTGAAGACCTGAGCGAACGCCTGCACTAATAACGTGGGAGCGGGCTTGCTCGCGATTCAGGCAACCCGGCCTGTCAGGTAAACCGCAGCGATACCATCGCGGGCAGCCCGGCTCCCACAGGGCAAGGCCATTTATTCGGGGCCATCATCCTTCCACGGTGCCGCCAGGTAGCGGGTTCGGTTGAAGGTCTCAAGCCACTCGGGGCAGAACACCACCAGTGCGGTAACCAGCATCCCGTTGATAAACGCCTCGGGAAAGATGATCAGCCACAGATAACCGACAAAGTCCTCCAGCCAGAACGGCATCACAAACAACCCGTCCAGCCACAACACCCCAAGCACCGCCCCGATACACAGCAACGCCGCCAACGCTGCGGCAAAAAAACCCGAGCAGAAGATATACACAAAGGGATTACGCGGCTGCGCCCGCTCGACCATGCGCGCACAGCCTTCGGTCACGGCGATCGGCAACAGAATAAGCAGCACGCCATTGACCCCCATCGCGGCCAGTTCCTGACGCCCCAGCAGCACCAGACCCACTTGCGCCAGAAGCGCACCGACAACCGCCAGTGGCCAGTCGAGGAGCAACGTGACCACTGTCAGGCCAATAAAGTGATAAGACACCCCGCCCTCAAAGTCGCGCCGTACCAGCCACAGCAAAAACAGCCCGAACACCGTGCCAAACAACAGGTGCTGGCGCCGTGTGTCGCTAAACAGCTCAACCCAGGGCGTGCGCCAGATGGCCCACAGCACAACGGGAACATAAATCAGCCAGCCGATCACCAGCGTTTGTGTGGATAACACCTGCGTACTGATCATCTGCCTTGCCCTGCCTGTTCAAAACACACCGCTCAACCCTCCCTGGTGGATGCGCCTGAGTCTACACCCGGACTTTCAGTAACACCTGTTTCAAGGCTAAGCTGCGTGCATGGACGACTCAGATTATCTACGCCTGCTCACCATCCAGGCCGAGCAAGCCAATGCCTTTTTATCCAATGCCCGCAAATGGGAGCGTGAGCGTTGGGTCTGCCAGCGCCTGCTGCAAGGCCTGAATATCCCCTACCACAGTGAAG
>Ga0302347_1001772_pt1 | contig 24630 bp, 24 predicted proteins | sample PhyWR1_FD_202178 | JGI IMG/M metagenome (GOLD analysis project Ga0302347, IMG submission 202178) | Leaf surface microbial communities from wheat plants in UC Gill Tract Community Farm, Albany, California, United States - DLSL W.R1 (v2)... | ecosystem: Host-associated > Plants > Phyllosphere >...
GGTCGGCGAAGCGATCACGCAGATGGACCAGACAACGCAGCAGAACGCGGCGCTGGTCGAGCAAAGCGCGGCCGCGGCCGACAGCCTGCAGCGCCAGGCCCAGGAACTGGTCCAGGCTGTCGCGGTGTTCCGTCTCGATGACGGCCATGCCAGCGTTGCCCGGGTGCAGCCCGCAGTACGCAGCAGCGCCCAGCCGCCAGCCGCGCCGCGCAAGCCTGTGGCAGTGAAGGCGGCGCCTGCCGTGCCGAACGCCGCCACGCCCGCGGTGCCGCTGAGCGTCAGCTCGCGCGGCCGGCCTGCGCAGGCCGGCTCCGGTACCGACGACTGGGAAAGCTTCTAAGGCTGCGGCTGCGGCTGCGCGGCCGGCGGGCTGGCTGCGCGCAGCGGACTGTGCGCGTGCAGTTCCTCGAGATAGTCCTGCACGCCCGCGCCTTCGCGCGCGAGAAACCGGTCCACGGCATCGGCAAACGCCGGGTGGGCGATCCAGTGGGCGCTGGCCGTGGGCGTGGGCAGCAGCGCGCGCGCCATCTTGTGCTCGCCTTGCGCGCCGCCCTCGAAGTGCGCCACGCCGTGCGCAATGCACCATTCGATAGGCTGGTAATAGCAGGCTTCGAAGTGCAGGCAATCGACGCGCTCGAGCGCGCCCCAATAGCGGCCATAGGCGACGCCGCCTGACGCGCCCGCATCTTCGGCCGCAGCGGCGTTGAGCGCGATCAGGCTTGCGGCGATGGGCGCACCCGCGCGCTCGGCGATGAACAGCAGCCAGTGCGCAGCCATCTGCGCGCCCAGGCGCGCGAAGAAGTCGCGCGAAAGATAAGGTGCGTTGCCATGCTCGTAATAGGTGCGCGCGTAGCAGCTGTAGAAGAAATCCCAGTCCGCGGTCTCTATCTGTGCGCCATGCAGCGCACGAAACGTCACGCCGGCCGCGGCCACCTTGCGGCGTTCCTGGCGGATCTTCTTGCGCTTTTCCTGCTGCAGTTGCGCGAGAAAATCGTCGAAATCGCGCAGCGCGCGCGGGCCGGCGGCATCGAGCGCTTGGTTGTTCCAGTGGAACTGCACGCCGCCGCGCTGCATCCAGCCGTCGGCGCGGCAGGCCGCGAGATCGGCGTCCTCGGTGAACAGTGCGTGCACCGACGACCAGCCGTCCTGGGCCTGGACCCAGCGGCGCACGGTCTGCGCCAGCAGCGCGCGCAGCGCCGCGTCGCGCGCCAGCAGGCGCGAGCCGGGCACGGGCGTGAACGGCACGGCAATCACCGCCTTGGGGTAGTACTCGAGGCCATGCTCGGCATAGGCGCGCGCCCAGGCCCAGTCGAACACGTATTCACCCGAAGAATGGTTCTTGGCATAGAGCGGGCATGCCGCGACCAGTTCTTCGCCTGCCCACAGCGTGATGAAGCAGGGCTGCCAGCCGGTTTCCAGCGTTGCGCTGCCGCTGGATTCGAGCGCTGCCAGGTACTCGTGGCGCATGAAAGGCGTGGGCACGGGCTGGCGCGCGAGCAGCTCATTCCAGGCCTGCGCGGGGATCTCCTGCACCGCGGTGAACACGCGGGTGATAATTGCGCTTTCAGCCATGCCTGCTCCCGGCGCCGCGTGCCGAATTTCCTGCTCCGGGAGAAGCGCTTTTGCGATGGGCCTTGTCGGCCTGATTTCTATCCATGACGTTCTCCATCTGCACTGCTCAGCGCAATTTTGTTGTGGGCGACCTGCCTGGCAATGCGCAAAAAATCATCGACGCCGCACGCGCGGCCCATGCGGCCGGCGCGCGCGTGCTGCTCACGCCCGAACTCGCGCTGTGCGGCTACGCGGCCGAAGATCTGCTGCTGCGGCCCGCGTTTCTCGATGCCTGCGAGCAGGCGCTGCATTCCGTAGCACGGGAAACCGCCGACCTCACGGGCCTGGCGATTGTGCTGGGCCATCCGCGGCGCTTGGCCGGCGAGCGACTGTGCCACAACGCGGCCAGCGTGCTGCGCCACGGGGTTGTCGAAGCCAGCTATGCCAAGCAGGCCCTGCCCAATTACGGCGTGTTCGACGAGCAGCGCTATTTCACGCCCGGCGACGCGCCCTGCGTGTTCGAGGTCGACGGCGTGCGCATCGGCCTGCTGGTCTGCGAGGACGCCTGGCTGCCCGGCCCGGCGCAGCGCGCCGCCCAGGCCGGCGCGCAGCTGCTCGCCGTCATCAATGCTTCGCCTTTCCATGGCGACAAACCCTCGGTGCGCGAAGCCATGCTGCGTGAGCGCGTGCAGGAAACCGGCCTGCCCGTGGTCTATGCCCATCTGGTCGGCGGCCAGGACGAGCTGGTGTTCGACGGTCATTCTTTCGCGCTCGGCGCCGACGGCGCGGTGGTTGCGCGCGCGCCGGGCTTCGAGGAAAGCCTGATGAGCGTGCAGGTGACGGCCCGGGGCGGCGCGATGGCGCTGCAGGGCGAGGTGCAGCCGCTGGCCAGCGCGCACGAGCAGCTGTGGCGCGCGCTGGTGCTGGGCCTGCGCGACTATGTGGGCAAGAACCGTTTTCCCGGCGTGCTGCTGGGCCTGTCGGGCGGCATAGACTCGGCGCTGGTGCTGGCGATTGCCGTCGACGCGCTGGGCGCCGACAAGGTGCGCACGGTGATGATGCCTTCGCCCTATACGGCGGACATCAGCTGGATCGATGCGCGCGACATGGCTGAGCGCGTGGGCGCGGCCTACGAGGAAATTTCCATCGTGCCGCAGTTCGAGGCCTTCAAGGCCGCGCTGGCCGCCGATTTCGCCGGCCGCGCCGAAGACACGACCGAAGAGAACCTGCAGGCGCGCATCCGCGGCACGCTGCTGATGGCGCTGTCGAACAAGTTCGGCGCGCTGGTCGTGACCACGGGCAACAAGAGCGAGATGGCCACGGGCTACTGCACGCTCTACGGCGACATGGCCGGGGGCTTCGCGGTGATCAAGGATCTGGTCAAGACCCAGGTGTTCGCGCTGGCCAACTGGCGCAATGCGCACGATCCGTTCGCCACCGGCAGCAATCCGATTCCCGAACGCATCATCACGCGCCCGCCCAGCGCCGAGCTGCGTCCGGACCAGAAAGACCAAGACAGCTTGCCGCCTTATGAAGTGCTCGACGCCATTGTCGAGCGATACATGGAAAATGACGAATCGGTGCAGGATATCGTGGCCGCTGGCTTTGCCGCGGCCGATGTCGAGCGCGTGACGCGCCTGATCCAGATCAACGAGCACAAACGCCGTCAGGCGCCGATAGGCGTGCGCCTCACGCGCCGCAGCTTCGGCAAGGATTGGCGCTATCCGATCACCAATAAATTCCGGGCGTGATGCAGCAATGCATGGCGCCAACGCATTCCCACATCCAGGAGTTCCCATGAAAATGATCACCGCTGTCATCAAGCCGTTCAAACTCGAAGAGGTGCGCGAAGCGCTGGCCGATTGCGGCGTCACCGGCCTCACGGTCACCGAAGTCAAGGGCTTCGGCCGCCAGAAGGGCCATACCGAGCTGTACCGTGGCGCGGAATACGTGGTCGACTTCCTGCCCAAGGTGAAGATCGAAGTCGTGGTCAAGACCGAAGATGTGGACCGCTGCGTCGACGCCATCGTCAACGTGGCGCGCACCGGCAAGATCGGCGACGGCAAGATCTTCGTCACGCCCGTGGAGCGCGTGGTGCGCATCCGTACCGGAGATCTGGACGCTTCCGCCATCTGATCTTCGAGCGCAGGATTTGGCGACCTGCGTCGTCGGTCCTCCATCTTGGCTCGGGTGCGGTCAGCCTTCGGCGCGGCCGGCGAGGCAGGCTTAGGGCGAACGGTCGCAGCGCTGCCCAATCGCCGCGCCTCAGATAACTTCGCGCAGCGCCTTGGTTTCGTCGGCCGTGCCCGCGGCCTCGATCAGCGACGGCAGCAGCACGGCCGCGTCGGCATGGTGCTCGATCAGCCCCATCTGCCATTCGCCCATCAGGCCGCTTTGCACGCTGGTGGCCAGGAACGTCAGCAGGTTGTCGTAATAGCCATCGGTGTTGAGCAGGCCTATGGGCTTGTCGTGGTAGCCGAGCTGGCGCCAGGTCCAGACTTCAAACAGTTCCTCGAAGGTGCCTATGCCGCCGGGCAGCGCCAGAAATGCATCCGAGCGTTCGGCCATCATCGCCTTGCGCTCGTGCATGGTTTGCACGATGTGCAGCTCGTCGCAGGCATGGTTGGCCTGTTCCTTGTCGACCAGCGCCTGGGGAATGATGCCGACCACGCGGCCGCCGGCCAGGCGCGTGGCTTCGGCCACGGTGCCCATCAGGCCCGAGCGTCCGCCGCCATAGACCAGCTGGCCGCCATGCGCGCCTATCCACGTGCCGACTGCGATCGCGGCTTCGGTGAACAGCGGGTTGACGCCGGGGCGCGAGCCCAGGTAGACGCAAAGGGAAAAAGCAGGTTTGGTGGAGTTCGTCATAGGAATTTCAAGTAAAGGGCGGACAGCCAGGTGCCCGCGCACAGCAGTACGGCCAGCAGCACCGCGGCGCTGCCCATGTCCTTGGCACGCTTGGAAAGCGCATGCCATTCGGGGCCTATGCGGTCGATCGCGGATTCGATGCCGCTGTTGAGCAGCTCGACGATCAGCACCAGCACGACGCTGGCGACCAGCAATACGCTTTCGCTCCAGCTGCGGCCCAGCCAGGGAGCAAACGGCAGCAGGCACAGCGCCAAAATGGCTTCGGTGCGAAACGCTTTTTCGCCCCAGCCCGCGCGCAGGCCTTGCAGCGAGTAGCCGGTGGCATGCCATATGCGGTGCAGACCGCGGCGGGTTTTCTGCAGGTTGACCGGTGGAATCTCTGGAGGCATGGGCCGAGAGGATACGCTAGCCTAGGCCAGTCCGTCGGCCTTGCGCCGCTTGAGCCGGGCGCGCGCTTCACCTTGGGCGTCGTGCACCAGGCGCGTGCCGGCCAGCGCATCGTGCAGGAACTGGCGCTGCGGGTGCAGGCGGCTGAGCAGCGCCCAGACCGCGATCCAGCCCAGCATCAGCACCGTGGTCTCGCCCGCGGGCAGCTGGAACGGCGCAATCACCGCCAGCGGCGGCAGAAACCACAGCCAGCTGAGCAGATAGCGCGCCAGCGCCCGGCCCTGGCTCAGCGCCCGGCCCGACTTGTCGGTCACGCGGATATGCCAGGTCTTCATCGCCAGCGTCTGGCCCTTGGACCAGAACCAGGTGAAGTAGATGCCGAACACCACGAACAGGAACGCCTGCAGCGCGTGGCGGTTGTCCATCGCATTGCGCGTCTGGCTCAGCGTGCCGAACAGATAGCCGGCGATGAACACCACGCCGAACAGCAGCAGTCCTTCATAGAGCCAGCAGGCCATGCGCCGGCGCAGGCCGGGAGTGTGCGGTTCAGCCGTGGAAAGCGTGTTGGAGGAAGGCATTACGGTGGTGGCGGATCGCCCAGCCCCGTGCCCGCGGTCGTGTCGCCGCCTAGAGGCGCCAGCGCTGGCAGGGGCAGGGCGGTTGCGGTCGACAGGTTGACGGGCGCGGTCTCGACCACGCTGGGCATGGTCACCGGACGGGTTTCGACGGCGACCGCCGGCGCGGGCGGCGCGATATGGTGTGTGGCCTGGGCCGTGGGCGTGGGAATCTTGGGCAGATTGGGCAGGTTGGGGGCGGTGGTCACGGTCGCCGTGGCGGCCGGCACGCGTGCGAGCTTCTTCGCCGGCACGGGGCGCAGCGCCGGCGCCGCGCCGCCCGCGGGCTTGGCCGCGGCAGCCTTGGCCGCAAGCGCGCGCTTTTGTTCGTCGCTGAGCGCCTGGTAGGCTTCCCATTGCGCCCATTTGTCCTTGGGCGCCATGCGGTTGGTGATCGCGTAGTTGAGCCTGGCCTGGCTGCGCTGCTGGGCGCTGAGGCTGGCCCAGGACTCCATGCGGTCGCGCAGCTTGAGCTGTTCCTGCGCGGGCAGCGTGTCGAAGGTGCCGGCAAGCACGATCCAGCGGCTCTTTTGCACTTCGCCCATGAAAGGCCAGCGCTTTTCCAGCGGCTGCAGCACGCGTTGCTGGGCTTTCGTGAGCTCACCCCAGTTGGGGCCGGCGGCCAGCAGGCGGCGCTGCGACAGGCCGTTGCGCGGCGCGTCCGAATCCGCGGAAGGCGCCTGCGCGACCGTGGCCATGGCCAGCGCGCTGGGCGCCTGCCGCACCTGCGGCACGACCCAGGCCGCAAGCGCGGTGAACGCCAACAGCAGCGCCGACGCGAGGGCGACGCTGCTCAAATTACGGTGTTCAGTGCGCGGGACAGGGGGCATGCAACCGGGAAATCGCTAGGATCAGAGTGTCGAGACCGCGGGCGGTGTCTGGATGAATTGCAGGAAGCCTGGATCGGTGTAGGCCGAAGGCGGCAGGTCGTCGGTGAGCAGCGCGGCGTCCACTTCAGCGACTTCGTGCGTGCCGAAATCGGTCTGCGAGGTGATGAAGACCGCAAGGCTGATGGCCAGACCGACCAGCGGCGCCGCGGTGAGCGCACCGCGCCACCAGCTGTGCCGTCCGGGCGCGCCCAGGGAGGCGACGCCGCCCTGGTTCTGCACGGCGCTGGCCGTGACGCGCTGGTGGACCAGCACTTCACGCCGGCGCTCGGACAGCGCGCGCTCACGCCCGGCGCGCAGACGTTCGCTGATGTCGTAGGCCAGCAATTGGTTGTTTTCGCTCAGGCGCGCGGTCACGCGCCGGGCGAAATGATCGGCGGCCTGCTCTACCGAGGGTGATACTGCAATGTTCATAACTGGATTCCTTTGGCCTTCAGTGCCTTGCTGAGGGTCTGAATGGCGCGAAAGCAGTGTGTCTTCACACTGCCTTCAGAGCAACCCATGGCGGCTGCGGTCTCTGCGACGTCCATCTCCTCCCAATAACGCATCAAAAAGGCTTCGCGTTGACGTGTTGGCAGCTCCTGGACCTCTTTTTCTATGCTTTGTAGCGTTTGTACCCGCTGAGTGTGCTCTTCCGCACTTTGTACCGTCTGTTCATTTCCGTTGCCAGCATAGGTCTCGAGCAGGTCAAAGTCCATGCCGTCGTCGCCTTCGGGCTCGAAATCGCTCATGCGCGAGAACACCGCATTGCGTGTTTTCTGCCGCCGGAACCAGTCGAGCGTGCAGTTGGACAGGATGCGCTGGAACAGCATGGGCAACTCTGCAGGCGGCTTGTCCCCGTAATGGTGGGCCAGCTTGAGCATGCTGTCCTGGACAATGTCGAGCGCCGCCTCATCATCGCGGACATGGTAGAGCGCGCGCTTGAAAGCGCGTTTTTCCACATCCTTGAGAAATTGCGAGAGTTCTTGTTCGGTTGCCAAAGAGATCAGCCTGCCGCGAAAAGGGCGCCGTGGCCAGAAAGGGATTGCGGCTGCGGCCTGCCGATTACGGCGGGCGTCAGCTCAGGTCGAAGCGAATTATCGCATCCATCGAATATTTTGCCGCACCTGGATGCCAGGGCATTGCGCCGCAGTGCGATAATCCGGGCGCAAATCAAAAAAGCAAACGGGTCACGGTCCGGCGTCCACACATTTCGCCCATGGCCATGGCCTCAAGTCCCAAACCGGCCTCACAAGGGCTCAGGCCAGGGGCACCCAAGGTTTTTCGTTAGAGAAATTCGCAAAGGTTGATCATGGAAATTTCCAAGGCAGAGCTCTCCTCCGCTGCCGCTGCAGCAGCGTCGTCCACTCCGCGTCCCACTGAATTGATGGGTGCCGAAATCCTCGTCAAGTCGCTCCAGGCCGAAGGCGTGCAGCATCTGTGGGGTTATCCGGGTGGCGCTGTGTTGTATATCTACGACGCACTCTACAAGCAAGACACCATTCAGCATGTGCTGGTGCGCCATGAACAGGCCGCCGTGCATGCCGCCGACGGCTTTGCCCGTGCGACCGGCGAAGTCGGCGTGGCGCTGGTCACTTCGGGCCCCGGCCTGACGAATGCCGTCACCGGCATCGCCACCGCCTATACCGACAGCATTCCGCTGGTCGTGATCAGCGGCCAGACATCGACGGCCTCCATCGGCACCGACGCCTTCCAGGAATGCGACACCGTCGGCATCACGCGCCCCATCGTCAAGCACAACTTCCTGGTCAAGGATGTGCGCGATATCGCGGCGACGATGAAGAAGGCCTTCCACATCGCGCGCTCGGGCCGTCCCGGTCCGGTCGTGGTCGACATCCCCAAGGACGTGTCCTTCAAGAAGGCCGCCTGGACCGGTTATCCGCAGAGCATAGAGATGCGCTCGTACAACCCGGTCAAGAAGGGCCACAGCGGCCAGATCCGCAAGGCGCTGCAGCTGCTGCTGAGCGCCAAGCGCCCCTATATCTATACGGGCGGCGGCGTGCTGCTGGGCAATGCCTGCAACGAACTGCGCACGCTGGTCGACATGCTGGGCATGCCGGTCACGCACACGCTGATGGGCCTGGGCGCCTATCCCGCGAGCGAACGCAAGTATCTGGGTATGCTGGGCATGCACGGCACCATCGAAGCCAACAACGCGATGCAGAACTGCGACGTGCTGCTGGCCGTGGGCGCGCGCTTCGACGACCGCGTGATCGGCAACCCCAAGCACTTCCTGTCGGTCGAGCGCAAGATCATCCACATCGACATCGATCCTTCGTCGATTTCCAAGCGCGTGCGTGTCGACGTGCCCATCGTCGGCGACGTCAAGGACGTGCTGGGCGAGCTGATCGCCATGCTGCGCGAGACGCCCGCGCGTCCCGATGCCGGTGCGCTCGCCGCCTGGTGGGACACCATCGAGGGCTGGCGCGAGCGCGACTGCCTGCGCTACGACAACAGCAATCCCGATGTCATCAAGCCGCAGTACGTGGTCGAGACGCTGTTCAACATGACGCGCGGCACCGACACCTACATCACGTCCGACGTGGGCCAACACCAGATGTGGGCCGCGCAGTACTACCGCTTCGACGAGCCGCGCCGCTGGATCAACTCCGGCGGCCTGGGCACGATGGGCGTGGGCATTCCCTATGCGATGGGCATCAAGCTGGCCAAGCCCGACGCCGAAGTGTTCTGCATCACGGGCGAAGGCTCGGTGCAGATGAACATCCAGGAGCTGTCGACCTGCCTGCAGCACAACACGCCGATCAAGATCTGCTCGCTCAACAACCGTTATCTCGGTATGGTGCGCCAGTGGCAGGAGATCGAGTACTCGGGCCGCTACAGCCACAGCTACATGGACGCGCTGCCAGACTTCGTCAAGCTCGCCGAGGCCTACGGCCATGTGGGCCTGCTGATCGAGCGCCCCGAAGACGTCGAGCCCGCGCTGCGCGAGGCACGCCGCCTCAAGGACCGCACGGTGTTCCTCGACTTCCGCACCGATCCGACCGAGAACGTGTTCCCCATGGTCCAGGCCGGCAAGGGCATCACCGAAATGCTGCTCGGCACCGAAGACCTCTGAGCGCAGGGGCCCCGGCCCCAACGCCTCACTTCCCGGCCATCTTCCGATGGCCCCCATTTTGACGAATCTATTGTCCGCCAAGCCCGCGCATTACCGTGCGCGGGGGAGGGCGGCGAAAAGAGGAATCTGTACCCATGAAGCACATCATTGCAGTCTTGCTCGAGAACGAACCCGGCGCGCTGTCGCGCGTGGTCGGCCTGTTTTCGGCGCGAGGCTATAACATCGAGTCCCTGACCGTGGCGCCGACGGAAGATCCGTCGCTGTCGCGCATGACCATCCAGACCACGGGCTCGGAAGACGTGATCGAGCAGATCACCAAACACCTGAACCGCCTCATCGAGGTGGTCAAGGTGGTGGACCTGACCGAAGGCGCCTATGCCGAGCGCGAGCTGATGATGGTCAAGGTCCGGGCCGTGGGCAAGGAGCGCGAAGAAATGAAGCGCCTGGTCGACATCTTCCGCGGCCGCATCATCGATGTGACCGACAAGAGCTACACCATCGAACTCACGGGCGACCAGTCCAAGAACGACGCCTTTTTGCAGGCCATCGAACGCGCTGCGATCCTCGAGACCGTGCGCACCGGCGCGAGCGGCATCGGTCGCGGCGAGCGCATCCTGCGCGTTTGAATTTTCCCCCTGCCTTTCCTTTTTTACCCCCTAAGAACCCATCCACTGGAGCCAACATGAAAGTTTTCTACGACAAAGACTGCGACCTGAGCCTGATCAAGGGCAAGACCGTTGCAATCATCGGTTACGGCAGCCAAGGCCATGCACACGCACAGAACTTGAACGAAAGCGGCGTGAAGGTCGTGGTCGGCCTGCGCAAGGGTGGCGCTTCGTGGCCCAAGGTCGAAAAGGCCGGTCTCAATGTGATGGAAGTCAACGACGCAGTGAAGGCCGCTGACGTGGTCATGATCCTGCTGCCCGATGAAGACATCGCAGCCGTGTACAAGAACAACGTCGAACCCAACATCAAGCAAGGCGCTTCGCTGGTGTTTGCCCACGGCTTCAACGTGCATTACAACCAGGTCGTGCCGCGCGCCGATCTGGACGTGTGGATGGTCGCTCCCAAGGCTCCCGGCCACACCGTGCGCAACACCTACACGCAAGGCGGCGGCGTGCCCCACCTGATCGCCGTGCACCAGGACAAGTCGGGCAAGGCCCGTGACCTGGCGCTGTCGTACGCGATGGCCAACGGTGGCGGCAAGGCCGGCATCATCGAGACCAACTTCAAGGAAGAGACCGAGACCGATCTGTTCGGCGAACAGGCTGTTCTGTGCGGCGGTGCGGTCGAGCTGATCAAGATGGGCTTCGAAACCCTGGTCGAAGCCGGCTACGCGCCTGAAATGGCCTACTTCGAGTGCCTGCACGAACTCAAGCTGATCGTCGACCTGATCTATGAAGGCGGCATCGCCAACATGAACTACTCGATCTCGAACAACGCCGAATACGGCGAGTACGTGACCGGCCCCGAAGTGATCAACGCCGAATCGCGCCAGGCCATGCGCAATGCGCTCAAGCGCATCCAGGACGGCGAATACGCGAAGATGTTCATCCTGGAAGGCCGCACCGGCTACCCCAGCATGACCGCACGCCGCCGCAACACCGCCGATCACCAGATCGAAAAGGTCGGTGGCCAGCTGCGCGCCATGATGCCCTGGATCGCCAAGAACAAGCTGGTCGATCAAACGAAAAACTAAGCACCCCCTGCGCGGGCCGCCCTGAGCGCCTTCGGCGCTTCCCCCTCTCAACCTTCGGTGGAGGGGGGTGCCCGGCTAGGGACGGCAGCCTCGGTGCGGGGCGGCCCTTCCTCGCTGCCCCTGACCTGGGGTCAGCCAGTTGTCAGCCGCTGCTACCAAAGCCACCGCAAGGTGGCTTTTTTTATGCCCAGGCCAAGGATGGGCCGGCTCCTACACCCGCGGCGCATGCGGGGCCCCATATTTATGAATGTCGGTGCAGTCCACGCGGGTACACTGCAACACACATGGAGCGCGTCAAGGCGCTCCTTCTCATATGGCGATTTCAGCGGTCCGTTCGAACGGGCACGGTGGTGGAGGTTTATTACATGCATGACGGCAACGATTTGACGGAAACCCCGGGTGTGGTGGTGCGCAAGCGCCGCAAGGGCATCTATATCCTGCCCAATCTGTTCACGCTGGCAGCGCTGTTCGGCGGCTTCTATGCGATCGTGATGGCCATGAACGGCCGTTTCGAGCTGGCGGCCATCGGCGTGTTCTGCGCCATGGTGCTCGACAGCCTCGACGGCCGCGTGGCGCGCATGACCAATACACAAAGCGCGTTTGGCGAGCAGATGGATTCCTTGTCCGACATGGTGTCGTTTGGCGTCGCGCCGGCGCTGATCGCCTATGAGTGGGCGCTCAAGGGCCTGGGACGCTGGGGCTGGATCGCGGCCTTTGTCTACTGCTCCTGCGCGGCGCTGCGCCTGGCACGCTTCAACGTCAACACGGCCGTGGTCGACAAGCGCTACTTCCAGGGCCTGCCTTCGCCAGCCGCTGCCGCGCTGGTCACGGGTTTCATCTGGCTGCTCAGCGACTCGGGCCTGATGCGCGGCGCCGATGGCCTGCTGACCTGGACGCAACTGACCTGGACCATGTTCGCGCTGACGCTGTACGCGGGCCTGACCATGGTCACCAACGTGCCTTTCTACAGCTTCAAAGATGTCCACATGAAGCGCAGCGTGCCGTTTGCGGCCATCGTGCTGATCGCGCTGGCGATCGCAGTGATCAACATCCACGCGCCCACGGTGCTGTTCGGCGTGTTCGTGCTCTACGGCTTCAGCGGCTACGCGGTCTACGCCTGGCGCAAGGCCAAGGGCCAGCAGGTCAGCGTGATCAGCACCTCCAAGGATGAGCCCGAAGAACGCGGTTTACACAAATAAGGCAAGTGCCAAATTATTTGTGCTAAAGTGATCCTCATGCAAAACCTGTCGCTAGCCCTACTAACCATGTCCCACGGGCAGATCTAGTAGCGCGCGCGCATTCCCCCTACTTACGGCCCGTAGCATCAGCGACGGGCCGTTTTGTTTTGTGGAACGCTGGTGCACACCCCCCTTTTCAATTTTCCGAAAGAGCCAAGATGTTGCAGAATCCCGCCAGCAAGTACCGTGCATTTCCCCCCGTCCGCCTCGTTGACCGCACCTGGCCCGACGCGGTGATCAGCCAGCCTCCGGTGTGGTGCAGCGTGGACCTGCGGGACGGCAACCAGGCCCTGATCGAGCCCATGGACATTCCGCGCAAGATGCGCATGTTCGAGCAGCTGGTGGAAATTGGCTTCAAGGAAATCGAAGTCGGCTTTCCTTCCGCGTCCCAGGTCGAATTCGACTTCATGCGCAAGCTGATCGAGGAAGACCGCATTCCCGAGGACGTCACGGTGCAGGTGCTGACCCAGGCGCGCGAGCCCCTGATCCGCCGCACCTTCGAAGCCCTGGCCGGCGCGCCGCGCGCCATCGTCCACCTCTATAACGCCACCGCGCCCGTGATGCGCCGCGTGGTGCTGAACATGAACGAGGACGAGATCGTCGAGCTCGCGCGCAGCAATGCCCAGCTGTTCAAGGACATCGCGGCCGACTATCCGCAGACCGACTGGACCTTCCAGTATTCGCCCGAAATGTATTCGGACACCGAGCTGGCCTTCTCCAAGCGCGTGATCGACGCCGTCACCGCCGTGTGGCAGCCCACGCCCGAGAAGAAGTGCATCATCAACCTGCCGACCACGGTCGAGCATTCGACGCCCAATCTGTTCGCCGACATGGTCGAGTGGACCCACCGCCACCTCGAGCGCCGCGACTCCATCGTGCTGTCGGTGCACCCGCACAATGACCGCGGCACGGGCACGGCAGCGGCCGAGCTCTCGCTGATGGCCGGCGCCGACCGCCTCGAAGGCTGCCTGTTCGGCAACGGCGAGCGCACCGGCAACCTCGACATCGTCAACGTCGCGCTCAACATGTACATCCAGGGCGTGCATCCCGGCCTGGACTTCTCGCAGATCGACGACATTCGCGCCACGGTCGAGCACTGCAACCAGCTGCCCGTGCACCCGCGCCATCCCTATGTCGGCGACCTGGTCTACACCTCGTTCTCGGGCTCGCACCAGGACGCGATCAAGAAGGCCTTCAGCGCGCGCCAGGAAGGCGACGTCTGGGACATGCCTTACCTGCCCATAGACCCCAAGGACCTGGGCCGCAGCTACGAAGCCGTGATCCGCGTCAACAGCCAGTCGGGCAAGGGCGGCATCGCCTATCTGCTTGAAAGCGAATACGGACTGCAATTGCCGCGCCGCCTGCAGATTGAATTCAGCCAGGCCGTGCAGCGCGAGATGGATGCCAGCGGCAAGGAATTGACGGCGCAGAATCTCTGGAGCCTGTTCCAGACCGAATACCGCCTCGACGCCACGCGCCGTCCGCAGTACCGCCTGAGCGGCGAAAGCGGCACGGTGGCCATCAGCGGCGAGTTCCTGATCAACGGCGAAGTGCGCGCCTTGAGCGGCGAGGGCACGGGCCCCATCGATGCGTTTGTCGGCGCGCTCAGCGAAGCCACGGGTCGCAGCATCCGCGTGCTCGACTACGCCGAGCATGCGGTGAGCGCGGGCGCCAACGCCCAGGCTGCGGCCTATGTGGAGCTGCGCGTTGATGACACGCATGTCGTGTATGGCGTGGGCATGGACGCAAACATCGTCTCGGCGTCGATCAGCGCCATCGTTTCGGGCCTGGAGCGCGCTCCGGTCGCCGTGGCCGCCGCCACGGTCTGAGCCCGCAAGGCCTGGTAACCCCGGGCCGGTGTCGGAAGTTGTCGGAGTAAAGTCGGCGGATGTCTCTTTCTGGAGCGTGCATATGACAGACCAACTCATCATTTTCGACACCACCTTGCGCGACGGCGAGCAGTCGCCGGGCGCATCCATGACGCGCGACGAGAAGCTGCGCATCGCGCGCCAGCTCGAGCGCCTCAAGGTGGATGTGATCGAGGCCGGCTTCGCCGCGAGCTCCCAGGGCGACTTCGAGGCGGTGCAGGCCATCGCGCGCGCCATCAAGGACTCGACCATCTGCTCGCTGGCGCGCGCCAACGACCGCGACATCGCGCGTTCGGCCGAAGCGCTGCAGGATGCGCAGCGCGGGCGCATCCACACCTTCATCGCGACCAGCGCGCTGCACATGGAGAAGAAGCTGCGCATGACGCCCGAGCAGGTGCTCGAGCAGGCGCGCCAGTCGGTGCGCTTCGCGCGCAACCTGATTGCCGACATCGAGTTCAGCCCTGAAGACGGCTACCGCAGCGACCCCGACTTCCTTTGCCGGGTGATCGAAGCCGTGATCGCCGAAGGCGCGACCACGATCAACGTGCCCGATACCGTGGGCTATGCGATTCCCGAGCTCTACGGCGAGTTCATACGCAACCTGCGCGAGCGCATTCCCAACAGCGACCAGGCGATCTGGTCGGTGCATTGCCACAACGACCTGGGCATGGCCGTGGCCAACTCGCTGGCCGGCGTGAAGATAGGCGGCGCGCGCCAGGTCGAGTGCACGATCAACGGCCTGGGCGAACGCGCGGGCAACTGCTCGCTCGAGGAAGTGGTGATGGCCGTGAAGACGCGGCGCGACTACTTCGGCCTCGACGTGAACATCGCCACCGAACATATCCTCGCCGCCAGCCGCATGGTCAGCCAGACCACGGGCTTCGTGGTGCAGCCCAACAAGGCCGTGGTCGGCGCGAATGCGTTTGCCCATGCCTCGGGCATTCACCAGGACGGCGTGCTCAAGGCGCGCGACACCTACGAGATCATGCGCGCCGAGGATGTGGGCTGGTCGGCCAACAAGATCGTGCTGGGCAAGCTCAGCGGGCGCAATGCATTCCGCCAGCGCCTGCAGGAACTGGGCGTGGACCTCGACAGCGAAGCCGCGGTCAACGAGGCTTTCACGCGTTTCAAGGAGCTCGCCGACCGCAAGAGCGAGATTTTCGATGAGGACATCCTGGCGCTGGTCAGCGAGCAGGGCGCGCTGGGCCACCACGATCCGTTCGTGTTCGTCTCGCTGGCCCAGCACAGCGAGACCGGCGAGCGCCCGCATGCGCGTGTGGTCTTCAGCCGCGATGGCGTGGAACTCAAGACCGAGTCGGATGGCAACGGGCCGGTCGATGCGTCGTTCAAGGCGATCGAGTCACAGGTGCAAAGCGGTGCCGACATGGTGTTGTATTCGGTCAACGCGATCAGCGATTCGACCGAGAGCCAGGGCGAGGTCACGGTGCGGCTGCAACGCAGCGGCAGGGTGGTCAATGGAGTGGGCGCTGACCCCGATATCGTGGTCGCATCGGCCAAGGCCTACCTCAGCGCGTTGAACAAATTGCACAGCAGCAGCGAAATGGTGGTGGCGCAAGGTTGAAGGTCGGCTCTATAATCTCGCTTACATTCTCATGAAAGTCGTGCAACTTGTTGTTTTGTGCGACTTTTTTGATTCGGCTTCCCTGTTTTTCTATTTTTTGCTGCTTGGAGCATTTGGATGCACCACCGTCACCGCACCGTGATCGCCCGTCTATTTCAGGTCTCGGCCGCCTTTGCATTGAGCGGAGCACTGGCCTTTTCCGGGGCTTCCGCGGCGCAAAAGAAAGTGGCGAAGAAGCAGCAGGCCAGCAGCGCGAGCAAGCCCGCGCGCGCCAGCAAGGCCGTCAACACCGCCAAGGTCAAGGCCGCGCCGCGCAAGCAGGCCGCCGCTGGCAAGGCCGGCCGGGCCGTTGCCGCCAGTGCGCGCAGTCCGGTGCGAGCGGTCGCTTACGCGCCCGCACGCCAGTCGTTCGGTCAGCTCGCGGGCCTGCATGACGTCACCGACCCGCTCGATCTGAAGTCCAGCGTGGCCCTGGTCGTGGACCAGGAAACGCATGAAGTGCTGCTGAGCAAGAACGACCATGCGGTGCTGCCCATTGCATCGTTGACCAAGCTCATGACCGGGCTGATCATCTCGCAGGCGCGTCTGCCCATGGACGAGGTCCTGACCATCACCCAGGACGACGTGGACACCGAAAAGGGCAGCAGTTCGCGCCTGCGCGTGGGCGCGACGCTCACGCGCGGCGAAATGCTGCACCTGGCACTGATGTCGAGCGAAAACCGCGCCGCCCATGCGCTGGGCCGTACCTATCCCGGTGGTCTCGCGGCATTCGTCACGCAGATGAATGTCAAGGCCAAGCTGCTGGGCATGGCCGACACCAAATATGTCGAGCCCACGGGGCTGTCCAGCCGCAACCAGTCGAGCGCGCGCGATCTCGCGGTGCTGGTCAACGTGGCCCATGGCGATCCGCTGGTGCGCGAGCTCAGCACTTCGCCCAGCTACGAAGTGGCCCAGGGCCCACGCACGCTGCAGTACAACAATACCAACCGTCTCGTGAAGAGCCCGGCCTGGGAAATCGGTCTGCAAAAGACCGGCTATATCTCCGAGGCCGGCCAATGCCTGGTGATGCAGGCCGAAGTCGCCGGCCGCAAGCTGATCATGGTGTTCCTCGATTCCGCAGGCAAGTTCAGCCGCCTGGCCGATGCCGAGCGCGTGCGCCACTGGGTCGAGAACCAGTCGGGTGCGTCCGCGGTTCTGGCCAGCCATAAAATCAAGGGTTGAAGGCCGCCGGCCTTTGACAGGTCCGCAAGGACCGCAAGACATGAGCCCTCCAGCGGTGCAGACCGCTGGGGGGCTTTGTCTTATCCGGCCGTACTGCTGGCAGGCATGCCGTCGACCGAGCGCCAGCCCGCAAAGCCCAGCGACATGGAAATTTCTGCGGCCGTGGACTGCAGCCGCGGCAGCCAGCCGTCGTCGATGCGGTCGGCGGGCGCCGAGATCGACAGTCCCGCGACCAGCTTGCCCTGGTCATCGTAAATTCCGGCCGCGATGCAGCGCACGCCCAGTTCCAGCTCCTCGTTGTCGCGCGCAATGCCGTATTGGCGCGTCTTGGCGAGTTCGCTCTCGAGCACGCCCAGCTGGGTGATGGAGTTGTGGGTATTGCCCGCGAGGCCGGTGCGCGTGGCGTAGGCACGCACGCGCTGCGGATCGTCGGCGGCCAGGAACAGCTTGCCCGTGGAAGTCAGATGCAGCGGCGCATGGCCGCCGATGGCGCGCACCACCTGCATGCCCGAGCGCTCGCTGTAAGTGCGCTCGACGTAGACGATTTCGTCGCCCTGGCGCACGCTCAGGTTCACAGGCTGCTGGATCTGCTTGTGCAACAGGCGCATGGGTGCCATCGCGGCCTCGCGCACGTTCAGCCTGGCTTTGACCAAATTGCCCAGCTCGAGCAGGCGCATGCCCAGCCGGTAGCTGCCCGACTCGGGGCGGTCGACGTAGCGGCCTATGGTCAGGTCGTTGAGAATGCGGTGCGCGGTGGACGGATGCAGGCCGGTCTTTTCACTGATTTCCTTGAGCGACACCGCTTCCTCGCGCGAGGCCAGCACGTCGATGAGGGTGAACATGCGCTCTAGAACTTGGACGCTGGGTATGGAAGGAGTGCCGGGATCGGTGATTTTCATAATGCGGAAGCGGGGCGGCAATGCGCGATTCTAGCGCCTGCCCGCAGGCGCGCGCACGAGTGGCGCTGCGGGCCTATGAAACCGCTTCCTCGCGCGCGCCGCGCGGCCGCCGGTCTATGCGTTCCCAGAGGTCCTGGATGCGCACTTCATGCGGCAGAAAGCGTGATTTGTAATCCATTTTGGCGCTGCCTTCTATCCAGTAGCCGAGATAGACGTAGGGCAGGCCCATGGTGCGCGCCTGGTCGATCTGCCACAGCACATTGAACGTGCCGTAGCTCACATGCGGTTCGGGCTCGTAGAAGGTGTAGACCGCCGACAGGCCGTCTTCGAGCACGTCGAGTATGGAGACCATTTTCAGCGCGCCGGGCGCATCGTCGGTCGCGGGCGCCCGGAATTCGACCAGTCGCGAATTGACGCGGCTTTGCAGCAGGAACTGGGTGTACTGGTCGATGCGGTCTTCGTCCATGCCGCCGCCGCTGTGGCGCTGGCGCTGGTAGCGCAGGTAGAGCTGGTAGTGTTCGTCGCTGAAGCTCAGGCGGCAGATGGAAGCCTGCAGGTCCTGGTGCTGCGCCATGGCGCGGCGCTGGCTGCGATCAGGCTTGAAGGCCTGGGTCAGCACGCGCAGCGGAACGCAGGCGCGGCAGCCGTCGCAGTAGGGGCGGTAGGTGAACATGCCGCTGCGCCTAAAGCCCATCGTGACCAGCTCGGAATAGGTCGCGTTCTGTATCAGATGGCTGGGCGTTGCCACCTGCGAGCGCGCCATCCTCCCGGCAACGTAGCTGCAGGGATAAGCCGCAGTTGCATAGAACTGCAGTGCCTGAAGAGGGAGGTCGTTGAGTTGCGTCATGCGGTGCTCAGCTCGTCCCAGTATACGGCGTCGAAGCGCCAATCCATGCGCGGCTTGTGCCGCTGGCGCTCGACTTCGGCCAGAAAATCCCGCCGCGCCATGGTGCGCGCGCCCAGCGAGGCCAGGTGCGGCGTGGCCTGCTGGCAGTCGATCTGCGGGGCGCCGTGGCGGCGGCACAGCGCGACCAGTGCGGCCAGCGCGATTTTCGAGGCGTCGGTGGCGTGCGCGAACATCGACTCGCCAAACACGGCATGGCCCAGCGCCACGCAGTACAGGCCGCCCACGAGCTTGCCGTCGACCCAGGTCTCCATGCTGTGCGCGTCACCCTGGCGGTGCAGCTCGCAATAGGCCTGAACGATGCTCTCGACGATCCAGGTGCCGTCCTGGCCGTCGCGCGGCGTCTGCGCGCAACTGCGGATCACGGTTTCGAACGCGCTGTCCACGCGGATCTCGCAGCCCGGCGTGGCGCGAAAGCGTTGCAGTGTCTTGCGCAGCGAGCGGTGCAGCCGGAAGGCATCGGTCTGCAGCACCATGCGCGGGTCGGGCGACCACCACAGGATGGGCTGGCCCGCGCTGAACCACGGGAAGATTCCCTGGCTGTAGGCGCTGCGCAGGTGCTGGGCATCGAGCTGGCCGCCCGCGGCCAGCAGGCCGGGAATGGGATCGCTTTCGCCCCAGGTCTGTTCAACGCCGGGAAAGGGGTCGTGCGGCGCAAGCCAGGCGAGGGATTTGGACATGGGATCGTTCCGTATGGGACGGTGGCATTTTCGCAGGCCTGCGGCGCCAGGGTCGCCTGAATGGGGTAGGGGCGCATCCTACAGCCGATGGTGTCTTGTGTTGACAGAGGTTGCGCCCGCTTGCCCTTAATTTACGTCTATCGGCAGACGTTGCAAATGCCTGTGTTGCGCGCAAGCCGTGAAGGAGGAGCAGACATGTTGTTCAGCAGAATCTTTGGTGGGAGCTTGTCCGAACCCCGCTATATCCGCCGCACACGCGCCTACCTGCAGGAAGCGCGCATGGCCGTGCTCGAGCACACGATTGCCGCCGAGTACTACCAGTCCTCCGCGGAGATGTATGCCACACGCGCCCAGCGTCTGGAGCAGGAGATCCATGAATGGGAAGAGCAGGCCTTCCAGCGGCACAGCGCGGCCAAGGGCTTGGCGCCGGCGCGCAAGGAGCCGACGACAGCCGTGCCCACGCCTACGGTGGTTCCCACGCCTACGGTGGTGCGCGCAGCTTGATTCGTGCGGAGCAAGGCGGTTGCGCCCTGCCGTGCTCGCGTAGTCAGGGGGCGTAGCGAAGCCTGCCGGCAATGCAAAAAGCCAGGCAGCCGAGGCCGCCTGGCTTGCGCCTGCGCCGCGGCGCAGGCGTACCGATTCAGTTCAAGGCCTGACGGCAATTGCGCCGATTTCCACTGCCACATCGCGTGGCAGTCGCGCCACCTGCACCGTGGCGCGTGCGGGCGCGACGCCGCTGAAGAAGCCTGCGTAGACCTCGTTCATCTTGCCGAAATCGTTGAGATCCTTCATGTAGACCGTGGTCGAGACGATGTGCGCCATCGTCAGTTTCTCGGCAGCCAGCACGGCCTTGAGGTTCTCCAGCACCAGACGGGTCTGGGCTTCTATGGGTGCATCCTTCATCAACTCGCCGGTCTTGGGGTCTATGGGAATCTGGCCCGAAAGATAGATCACCTTGCCTGCAGCCACGGCCTGGGAATAGGGGCCTATGGCCTTGGGGGCATCGGCCGATGACACCGCGCGGATGTCCTGGGCGGCGGCAATCTGGGTGCTGAGCAGCAGGGCGGCGCCCAGCGCCGTGAGAATGGATCGGGTAGAGGTCATGGAAGAGGTTCTCCGTAAATATTGAAGCAAAGGTTCAGGCCATCGAATTGCGCAGCGACCACATCGAATCCACGAGCCGGTCGATGTCGTTGGCGTCGTGCCAAAGGTGGGTCGAGATGCGAATGCCGTTGTGGTTGGCGCTATCGCCTATGACAGCAAAGCTGGCGTTGCGGATCACAAAGCCCGGACCGAAGTCGCTGAGCATGCGGTTGACGAAGGCCGTCGATTTCTGCGCGTCCTTGACGTCCGCCTTGTTGGCGAAGGGGTTGAAACAGGTCAGCGCCGACAGCAGCTTGGGATCGTCCTTGGGCGAGTACAGCGACTCCACGCCCCAGCGCTCGGCGATGCGTTCCTTGAGGTAGGACGACAGCGCCAGGTCATAGGTCTCTATCTTCTTGCGTCCTATGGTGTCCCAGCTTGCGCAGGCCTGGGCCAAGGCCTTGTACATCGGCACATGCAGGCTGCCGCAGCTGGTGACGCTGGCCGCGATGTCGTAGGTTGCCGTGCCATTCGTCGTGCGCTCCAGCGCCGAGTAGCTGCTCGAGTGCACCGGATACCACTTGGGCAGCGGCAGCGGATTGGAGGCGCGTATCTTGTTGCGTATCACCAGGATGCCGGTCGAGCCCGGGCCACATTGCCATTTGTGGCCCGCGCCCGACATGAAGTCCATGCCCAGCGCCGCGTAGTCATAGGCCATCATGCCGGGCAGATGGGCGCCGTCGACGATGCTGATCAGCTCATGGGTCTTGACCACCTGCATGAGTTCGGCGATCGGCAGCATGGTGCCGGTCACGTAGGTCGGCGAAGACCACATCATGGCGCGCACGCGCTTGCCCTGGGCCTTGAGCGCGCGTATGCGTTCGTCGAACAGGTTGGTGTAGGTGGCCGCGGTCTGGTCGTTGCCCACGGGCATGGCGATGCGCGAGACTTCGATGCCGTAGCGCGCCACCGCTATGCTCAGCGGCGTGTTGCCGCCGCCGTGCTCGTGGTTGGTCGTCACGACCACGTCGCCCTTTTGCCAGTCGATTCCCAGGATAGCGTGGCACATTCCCGACGACGTGTTGGCCGAGAACGCGAGTTCGTCGGCATCGACGCCGAAGCCCGGCGCCACCTGCTGGCGCAGGTCCAGCAGATTGCCGTAGCCGCTGCTTGAATCCTCGGCCTTGAGGAGGTTTTCCTTGGCAAACACATCGAGCACCACCTGCGGCATGGAGCCGCCGGTGCCGATGTTCATGTAGGTGCGCTGCGGGTTGAGCACGAACATGGACTGGACCTGGGTCCAGAATGCTTCGTCCTGCACCAGCCGGCTGCGCAATTCGCTGATCGAGGATTGGCTGTTGGCATCGCCGCAGGCCGCAAGCAGCGGCGCGACCGCGGCGGCGCTGGCGCCATATCCCATCATGCGCAGGAAATCCCGGCGTTTGGCGGTCCAGTGTTCCATGCTTGGGGCGGCATCAAGCGGCGTGGTGTACGGCGATTTCTTAGGATTCAGCATAAATCTCCCGATTGAAAAGGATTCACGGTTTTGAAAATCGGCGCCTAGGGTTCGGTATCAGAACCGTATTCCGGTGGGCGTTTCAAAATTCTAGAAGCCAAATCACGCATTTGAATCGAATCTTTTCCCCTACGAAGCAATACGTAGAGCCGGATATGAATTCTTATCTGGCTGGCACGCATCCTGCATAAAGAGGCGCTGTCCATTGTTCAATATCATGAAGTTCTAATCGAAACGCACCAGATAGGTTCCAGTGCTCCCCAAAATGGTGAAATTGCCCATTCCCAGAATCTCCATGCGAATCCGGCTGATCGTGCTGACGGCGGCCATCACATTGCTGGTGCTCGCGGCGCTGGCCGTGATGGTCCAGCGCCAGACGCTCAAGCTCGCGGGTCAGGAGCGCGAACTGGTCAAGGAGATCTATGCCCAGAGCAAGGAAGTCGAGCTGCGCCACTATGTGAGCCTGGCGCAGGCGGCGCTGGGGCGTCTGGCGGTGGAAGATGGCGATGTGGCCGCGCAGCAGCGCCAGGCGCTGTCGATGCTGTCCCAGATGCAGTTTGGCAAGGACGGCTATTTCTTTGTCTATGACCGCCATGGGAATATGCTGCTCGAGCCTTCGCAAATGGGATTGCAAGGCGTGGATTTCTGCGAGCCCGATAATCCATCCGGGTTTTTACAGGCCAGTATGATTATGACGTCGGCCCGGCAGGGCGGAGGGTTGGTTCGCTATGACTGGATGAAGCCGTCATCGCAATCGAATACCCAGAAAATGTCTTTTGTCACGCCTTTGGCGCACTGGGGTTGGGTGATTGGCGCGGGTCTTTATATGGATGATATTGAGGCGGCGCTGAATATAATCGACAACCATGCGCGGCAGAATATAGAAGAAACCCGCCGCAATTTCTATGGCATTGCCGCGGCGGCCGTGCTGGCCATAGGCCTGGCCGGGCTGGCGTTCAATCTCCGCGGCCAGCGCGTGGCCAGCGGCAAGCTCCAGCGCCTGGCCCAGCGCGTGGTGCGCTCGCAGGAGGATGAACGCGTGCGCGTGGCGCGCGAACTGCACGACGGCGTGGTGCAGGTGATGGTGTCTTCCAAGTTCCTGCTCGAGACCGCGCAGGCAAGCCTGCCTTGCGCGCTGCCCGACACCGGCAGGCGGGGGGCGAGCCTCCTTCTGGACCAGGGCCTGCAGCGGCTCAACGATGCGCTGGCCGAAATCCGGCGCGTCTCGCATGGCTTGCGTCCGGCGCTGCTCGACGACCTGGGGCTGGCCGCGGCGCTGGCGCTGCTGGTAGAGCAGGTCCGGGCGCATTGCACCTATCGCGTCGACTTCGTGCAGCAGGGCCAGGTCCGCGACCTGCCCACGGCCCATGCGACGGCCTTGTTCCGCGTCGCGCAGGAGGCGTTCAACAATATCCAGGCCCATGCGCACCCCACGGCGGTGCAGGTGGAGCTGTGCTTTGGCGCGCGCACGGTGTGCCTGCGCATCACAGACGACGGCCTGGGGTTCGACCTGCAGCGCGTGCAGGCCGACGCGCGCGGCGGCATAGGTCTGCGCAACATGCGCGAGCGCATGGAAAGCCTGCAAGGCCGGTTCGAGATGCAGTCGGGCCGTGACGGTACCCGGCTGGTGGTCACGCTGCCGCTGCAGGTCGCGGCGGGCGCCGCATGACGCGCAGCGTGCGCGTGCTGCTGGTCGACGACCATCCATTGGTGCGCGACGGCATACGCATGCGCCTGGGAATCACCGACCATATCGTTGTCGTCGGCGAGGCGGGCGGCGTGGAGGAGGCGGCTGAACTGGCGCAGGCGCTGGCGCCCGATGTGGTGGTCACCGACATCCGCATGCCGGGCGCGAGCGGCATCGAACTCGTGGCCCGGTTCGCCCAGACTTTTCCCGATCTGCGCATCGTCGTGCTGTCGATGCACCGTGACCCCGAATATGTGCGCCGGGCGCTCGATCTGGGCGCACTGGCTTATGTGCTCAAGGACGCGGCCGCCCAGCAGCTGCTCGATGCGATCGATGCGGTGATGCGGGGCTGCACCTATCTGAGTCCCGGGCTGCAGGAGTTGCTCGGAGACAGCGGTCCGCTCGAGCGCTCCAGTCGCGCGCTCACGCCCAAGGAGGCGCAGGTGCTGCATCTGCTGGCGCAGGGGCGTTCGAGCCGGGAAATTGCCCAGGCGCTCGGGGCCTCGGTGCGCACCATAGAGACGCACCGCCTGCATCTGCGGCGCAAGCTGCGCGTGGACGGCCAGGCGGCGCTGGTGAAATACGCGGTCGACTATGCGGACCTGACGCTCTGAGTGAGCGGTGTGGCAAAGAAAAAAGGCTTGCAACGTAAACGCTGCAAGCCTTTTATTTGGCTCCTCAACCTGGGCTCGAACCAGGGACCTACGGATTAACAGTCCGGCGCTCTACCAACTGAGCTATTGAGGAATATCTTCACTGATCGCCCTGTACAATTGCAGGGCTTTAATTTTGGCTCCTCAACCTGGGCTCGAACCAGGGACCTACGGATTAACAGTCCGGCGCTCTACCAACTGAGCTATTGAGGAATAT
>Ga0302347_1001773_pt1 | contig 24606 bp, 22 predicted proteins | sample PhyWR1_FD_202178 | JGI IMG/M metagenome (GOLD analysis project Ga0302347, IMG submission 202178) | Leaf surface microbial communities from wheat plants in UC Gill Tract Community Farm, Albany, California, United States - DLSL W.R1 (v2)... | ecosystem: Host-associated > Plants > Phyllosphere >...
CGGTTTCGAAGGTGGTGAAACGTTCACCGCAGCCAGAGGCCAGGCATTCGCGCCGGCGACGTACTTGATCGCCCTCGGCGACCAGTCGCGAGTCGATGACCTTGGTGTCGTTGGCACCGCAGAAGGGACAGTGCATGGTGGCAGGCAACAAAAAATGGGAGGGCCATGGTAGCGCATCCCCGTGGCAAGACAAGCCATAGCCTTTACGGTATATAGGCTGACAATTATGTTTCTTCTCTTTTAAGCCACGGATTTTGTCCCTTCTGGAGCCGTACATGCAGTTACGACCTGTTGTTTTACTCGCGTTGTTCAGTGTTCTGGTCGCCTGCAGCAGCGAAGCCCCCAAGCCGAGCGCGCCCCAACCGACGCCCGCGCAGGAGAAAAAAGTCCCAGGGGTCGAAGACCTCGGCCCCCTGCCGGCCTACCAGCGTGAAATCAACGGCAGCCTGACCAACGTGCCCGCCGGCGCCGAGGTCGAGATGGCATTGCTGGTGATCGACGATCGCGCGCGCCCGCAACAATTACTGGCCAGCAGTGTGCTGACCGGCAACGGCAAACCCCTGGCCTTCCGCCTGCGATTCAACCCTGAAGCGTTCCCGGCCGGTGCGCGGGTCGAGTTGCGCGGTCGCGCCAGCCAATCCGGTCAGTTGATCCTGCACCTGCCCGCCGTGCGCATTACCCAGGCGATCACCCAGACCACCGGCCCCCTGCAACTTGTCAAAGCACCATGACGCCACCGCTGCACCTGCAGCGCGCCCTGAGTGCGCTGATCGGCGACGCGCACCTGGTGCCCTGCGCGCTGCCGGGCACCGACCTGTGGTTATGGCTGCTGGACGCGGACAATATGGACCGCGCCTTCAGCCAGGAAGAAACCCGGCGCATCCTGCATGAACCGCCCTACTGGAGTTTTTGCTGGGCCAGCGGCCTGGCGTTGGCCCGCTATCTGGCGGCGCACCCTGATTGGGTTGCGGGCAAGCGCGTGCTGGACTTCGGCGCAGGCTCCGGGGTGGCTGGCATCGCCGCCGTCAAAGCCGGCGCTCTGGAAGTGGTGGCCTGCGACCTTGACCCGCTGGCGCTGGCATCTTGTCGGGCAAATGCCGAACTCAACGGCGTGGAACTGGCTTATTCCGCCGATTTTTTCGCCGAAGCCGACCGCTTCGACCTGATCCTGGTGGCCGACGTGCTCTACGACCGCGCCAACCTGCCACTGCTGGATCACTTCCTCAGCCGTGGACGCGAAGCACTGGTGGCCGATTCGCGCGTGCGGGACTTCCAACACCCCGCCTATCGACGCCTGGACATACTGGATGCCCTGACCCTGCCGGACCTGGCCGAGCCTTGGGAGTTTCGCAAGGTGAGCCTGTACCATTCGAAGCGTTAAACCCGCACGTTACAGATTTTCAGCAATAGATTGGTTAAGACAGCAAAAGCGGGTGCATGGAAAATGCCCTCCTTCGCAAGCGGCCTGGACCATCGATCTGCATGCTTTTCCAAACAGTTTCAATCATTGCTGAGCGCTCAACGCCCTTGCAAAAAATCGGGCGGCTACCTAACCTTTGCAGCAATACACCCGCCATGCCTCTGGTTGCCTTAGCAACCAAGCACAAATTGTGCGGGTTTTTTTTGCCCGGTATTTTTTGAGCGTGAGGACATTCAGCAAACCCGCCATTGACGTTCGCGCCCAGCTAGAGCTGCTCAAGCACCGCGGGTTGAATGTTCAGGATGAGGTTCACGCAGAGTCTTTTTTGCAATCGGTCAGCTTCTTTAGGCTCAGCCCCTATATGCGACCGTTTCAGCAACCGGAGGATATCGATCATCGCTTTCGTGATGGCAGCCGGTTTCGTCAGTTAACGCGTCTCTACGACTTTGATCGACGGCTTCGCTTACTGACCATGGATGCCATCGAGAGAGTCGAAATCGCATCTCGTGCAGTCATCAGCAACCATATGGGGCCCGCCCATGGCAGTCATTGGTATATAGACCCACGAATGTTCCATCAGATGTTCGATCATCAGCGGCTGCTTACGACGCTGTCCTTCAAACAATCCACAGCCATGCGTGATTTTCAGCGCGAATGCGAGCGCATCGATAGATCCCGTGCGGACGACAGGAGAAAAGGCCTACTTAAACGCCAAAGAGCTAAAGAAAGCTACGCCCGCCACTACCCCGCCACCTACGCCCACCCACCTCTTATGCCTGGCTGGGCGATGTTGGAGGAACTGACACTGGGCGATTTATCCCATTTATATAAAGGCTTGGCGAAAGACGCGGACAAAAAGGCGATTGCCAGGCGTCTGGGAATTGCGGCTCCCCTGATGCAGTCTTGGCTGCACACCCTGACCACCATTCGAAACATATGCGCCCATCATTCACGGCTGTGGAACCGAGAATTAGGCATTCGTCCCGAACTGCCAAAGAAAGCCAACTTTTTATGGCCCAAACATCTCTTTCAGCCCGGGCCGCACACCCGCATTTTTGCAGCGCTCTGCATTTTGAATCATCTGACACATCGAGTGAGCCCCGACAGCCACTGGGATCAGCGCTTGCATCAACTGATTTGCGAATTTCCCGACGTTAGCCTTAAAGCGATGGGCTTCCCTCTCAATTGGTATCAGGACCCTTTTTGGCATGCGCTTGAAAACTGAGCAGCCTGCTGCTTCCGGTAGCTTTCGCCAGCCCTTATAGTTGCCCCCATTCCCGCTTTCTTCGAGACGCCCCATGAGTGAGCCCACCCCGTATATCTTCGACGCCACCACTGCCACCTTCGACCAGGCGGTAATCGAAAACTCATTCCACAAACCTGTACTCGTGGATTTCTGGGCCGAGTGGTGCGCGCCGTGCAAGGCGTTGATGCCGATGCTGGCGCAGATTGCCGAGAGTTATCAGGGCGAGTTGTTGTTGGCCAAGGTCGATTGCGATGCCGAGCAGGATATCGTCGCGCGCTTTGGTATCCGCAGCCTGCCGACCGTTGTGCTGTTCAAGGACGGTCAACCGGTGGACGGGTTTGCCGGGGCGCAGCCGGAATCGGCGGTGCGTGCGATGCTGGAGCCCCATGTGCAGATGCCACCGCCGGCCGCGGCGGACCCGTTGGAGCAGGCCCAGGCGTTGTTTGCCGAAGGGCGTATCAGCGATGCCGAAGCCGTATTGGTGGCGCTGCTGGGCGAGGACAACACCAACGCCGGTGCGCTGATCCTCTACGCGCGCTGCCTGGCCGAACGCGGTGAGTTAGGCGAAGCCCAGACCGTGCTGGATGCGGTAAAAAGCGACGATCACAAAGCCGCCCTCGCCGGCGCCAAGGCGCAAATCACCTTTCTGCGCCAGGCCGCCGACCTGCCGGACGCCGCCGAGCTGAAAAGCCGTCTGGCCCAGAACCCGCAGGATGATGAAGCGGCGTATCAACTGACGATCCAGCAATTGGCCCGCCAGCAATACGAGGCGGCGCTGGAAGGTCTACTCAAATTGTTCATCCGCAACCGCAGCTACAACGAAGGCTTGCCGCACAAGACCTTGCTGCAAGTGTTCGAACTGCTGGGCAACGATCACCCGCTGGTGACGGCGTACCGCCGCAAGCTGTTTGCCGCGCTGTACTAATCGCCGATCCAACGGTACAGCGGCGTATCCCCGCCGCTGGCCACTTTGACCTTGGCGCTGTGGCGCAGGCGCACCAGCAGACGCTTGCCCGCCGCCGCGTCGCCGGCCAGCCCTTCCAACTGATCAAGCAGTTCCAGTCCGCTGAGTTGGCCCGCATTGCGCAATAGGTCCTGGGCGCTCTGCCATAGGTCATCGTTGGGCTTCGCCGCGGCTGCTGGCGCAGCGCCGGCTGGGGCCCCTGGCGCGGTCTGAAATTGCGCCCCCAGGCGGGCCCAATCGCCGTCGTCCATCTCTACCGTCAAGTCCACCGGCAGGTCGCCGATGGTTCCACGAATTCGCAACATCGTCCCTACTCCCGCAGTTTTTCCGACCGGCATGCTCCCATGTGGCTTGCACAACGCCAAGCGGGCGGTCAAACTCTTGCCACTATTGTTATAAGATCACATAACAAAACTTTCATCTCTGGGAGCTTTTCCATGCGCCGTCTGTTGCTTGCCTTGCCGTTTGCCCTGCTGCCACTGGCCGTTGCTCAGGCTCATGAGGACCATGACCACGAACACGGTAGCCTCGGCGCCCACGAACACGGCGTCGCTCGCCTCAACGCGGTGCTCGACGGCCAGGCCCTGGAACTTGAGCTGGACAGCCCGGCGATGAACCTGGTGGGGTTCGAGCACATGGCCAGCAGCGCCGCCGATAAAGCCAAAGTCGCCGCCGCGCGCAAGCAACTGGAAAACCCTGTTGCCCTCTTCAACCTGCCCACGGCCGCCGGTTGCAAGGTCAGCTCCCAGGAACTCAACAGCCCGCTGTTCGGTGACAAGCCCGAAGCCGATCACGACGACGATGATGACGCCACCGACGGCAAAGGCGCAGCCGCCCATGAACATCATCACGACCACAGCGAGATCCACGCTCACTATCAATTCACCTGCGCCACACCGAGCGCCCTGAGCAATCTGGACCTGACCCAAGTGTTCAAGACCTTTCCCGCCACCCAGAAAATTCAGGTACAACTGATCGGCCCGAGCGGCCAGCAAGGCGTTGATGCGATGGCCACCGCAGCCACTTTGAAGTTCTGAGTGCCCATGACCCACCCATTGATCGAACTGTCCGACCTGGGCTTTAGCTGGCCCGGTCATCCTCAGTTGCTGGATATCCCCGCCTTTCGTCTGGAGCGCGGGGAAACCCTGTTTCTCAAAGGCCCCAGCGGCAGCGGTAAAACCACGTTGCTGGGCTTACTGGGCGGCGTGCAGAAGCCCGGCCGAGGCAGCATCCGCCTGCTTGGCCAGGAACTCACCGCGTTGTCGGCGGGTGCCCGGGATCGTTTCCGTGTTGATCACACTGGCTATATCTTCCAGCAGTTCAACCTGTTGCCGTTCCTGTCGGTGCGCGAGAACGTCGAGCTGCCTTGCCACTTTTCCAAGCTGCGCGCGCAACGCGCGGTCCAGCGTCACGGCAGCGTCGACCAGGCAGCCGCTACTCTGCTCGCGCACTTGGGGTTGAAAGACCAGGATCTGCTGGAGCGCCGCGCCGACTCGCTGTCCATCGGCCAGCAACAACGGGTGGCGGCCGCCCGTGCGCTGATCGGCCAACCGGAACTGGTGATCGCCGACGAACCCACCTCGGCCCTGGACTACGACGCTCGCGAAGCCTTTATCCAGCTGCTGTTCGCCGAGTGCCGCGACGCCGGTGCCAGCCTGTTGTTCGTCAGCCATGACCAGAGCCTGGCGCCGCTGTTCGACCGTCATTTGTCGCTGGCCGAACTCAATCGCGCCGCCACGCCCGCAGAGGTTTGAGATGTATCTGTTCCGTCTAGCCATGGCCAGCCTGGCGAACCGCCGCTTCACCGCGATCCTCACCGCGTTCGCCATCGCCTTGTCGGTGTGCCTGCTGTTGGCCGTGGAGCGGGTGCGCGTCGAGGCCCGCAATAGTTTCGCCAGCACCATCAGCGGCACCGACCTGATCGTCGGCGCGCGCTCGGGCTCGGTGAACCTGCTGCTGTACTCGGTGTTCCGCATTGGCAACGCCACCAACAACATCCGCTGGGACAGCTTCGAGCATTTCGCCGCCAGCCCTCAGGTGAAATGGGCGATTCCGATTTCCCTCGGTGACTCCCACCGCGGCTACCGCGTGATGGGCACCAACGCCTCTTACTTCGAGCACTACCAATACGGCCGCAAGCAGAACCTCGAACTGGCCAGCGGCCGCGCCTTTGCCAGCGACCCGTTTGAAGTGGTGCTCGGCGCCGAAGTGGCCGATGCGCTGCACTATAAACTCGGCGACAAACTGGTGCTGGCCCACGGCGTAGCGGTGGTCAGCCTGGTGAAGCACGATGACAAGCCGTTCACCGTGGTCGGTATTCTCAAACGCACCGGCACGCCGGTGGACCGCACGCTGCATATCAGCCTCGGCGGCATGGAAGCGATCCACATCGACTGGCACAACGGCGTCCCCGCCCAAGGCAAAGGCCGTATCAGCGCGGACCAGGCGCGCAACATGGACCTTACGCCGCAGGCCATCACCGCTTTTATGCTGGGCCTGAACAACAAGATCTCCACCTTCGCCCTGCAACGGGAGATCAACGAGTTTCGCGGCGAGCCGATGCTGGCGATCCTGCCGGGCGTGGCGTTGCAAGAGCTGTGGAGCATGATGGGCACGGCCGAAAAAGCGCTGTTTGTAATCTCGCTGTTCGTAGTGCTGACCGGCCTGATCGGCATGCTCACGGCGATCCTCACCAGCCTCAACGAGCGCCGCCGCGAGATGGCGATTTTGCGCTCGGTGGGTGCGCGACCGTGGCATATCTCGACGCTGCTGATCTTCGAAGCCTTCGCCCTGGCGCTGTCAGGGGTAATCGCGGGCGTTGGTTTGCTCTATGTGTGCATCGCCGCCTCGCGCGGTTACTTGCAGGCCAACTACGGCCTGGACCTGCCGATGTCATGGCCGAGCGAATATGAATGGACCCTGCTCGCCGGTATCCTAGCCGCCGCGCTGTTGATGGGCAGCGTGCCCGCGTGGCGCGCCTATCGACAATCCCTGGCCGACGGCCTGTCCATTCGTTTATGAGGAAGGTTTCGATGCGCCGTGCCCTGTTTGCCCTGTTGCTCGTGCTGGCCGTGCCGACCTGGGCCGATGAGCCGCCCAGGGATCTGTCCTGGCAGGAAATGATTCCGCCGGACGCGCCGCCGGAAGTGCCCAATATGAAGCCCCTGCACGACCTGTCGAAGATGGCCGATGCCTTGTCCGTGGAAGCGGCGCCAGCGGCCAAGCAGGATTTGCCCAACGCGCCGGTGGTCAAGAGCCTCGACGGCCAGCATATTCGTCTGCCGGGTTATATCGTGCCGCTGGAAGTCAGCGAAGAGGGCCGCACCACCGAGTTTCTGCTGGTGCCGTACTTCGGCGCGTGCATCCATGTGCCGCCGCCGCCGTCGAACCAGATCGTGCATGTCAAAAGCGAAATCGGTGTGAAGCTCGATGAGCTGTACCAGCCGTACTGGATCGAGGGCGCGATGCAGGTCAAGCCGTCCACCAGCGAACTGGCCGACGCCGGTTACCAGATGGACGCCGAGAAAATTTATATGTACGAACTGCCCGAATAGCGCTTATCGCCCTTTCATTGAGCTGAGTCAAAAGACCGAACGGAACGATCTTTACCATTGGACCTACAACTTTTTTAACGTCCTTTGGAGCTCCCATGAACAAGTCTCTGCTCGGCGCGTCCCTCTTCGCGCTCGCCCTCGTCGCCCCTGCCGCCCACGCTCACGAAGCCGGTGACATTCTGGTTCGCGCCGGTGCAATCACCGTGAACCCGAAAGCCGACAGCGGCAGCGTCAAAGTTGACCAGGGCCCTGTGGCCGGCGCCAACCTCGGCGGCAAGGCGACCATGAGCAGCGACACTCAACTGGGCTTGAACTTCGCCTACATGGTCACCGACCACGTCGGTATCGAACTGCTGGCCGCCACCCCGTTCGAGCACGATGTGAAGCTCAAGAACACCGCCCTCGGCGCCGCCAACGGCAAGCTCGGTACCCTCAAGCACCTGCCGCCGACCCTGAGCGTCGTGTACTACCCGCTGGATAAAAAATCCGCGTTCCAACCGTACGTCGGTGCCGGTATCAACTACACCTGGATCTACGATGAACACGTCGGCAGCCGTGCCGAGAGCGCTGGCTTCAGCAACTTCAAGGCGGAAAACTCCTGGGGTTGGGCCGCACAGATCGGTGCGGACTACATGATCAACGACAAGTGGATGATCAACGCCCAGGCGCGCTACATCGACATCAGCACCAAAGCCACCGTCGAAAACGACGCCGTGGCCCCCGGCACTCGCGCCAAGGTCAATGTGGACGTGGACCCAATGGTCTACATGGTGGGTATCGGCTACAAGTTCTAAGCCTGCTTTAACCAGCACTGCATAACCCATGTGTGAGGGGGCTTGCCCCCGATAGCAAAGTGTCAGTCAACAGGTTCATTGACTGGCCCAGCGCTATCGGGGGCAAGCCCCCTCTCACATTCAGCTGCGGCGGTAGAAGCGGTCCAGCAAGGCCGGCAACGCCGCCCGCCATGCCCGTGGCTTGATGCCGAAGGTGTGCAGGATTTTCTTGCAGGCGAGCACGCCGTGCTGCGGTTCTTCGTTGGCGTCCGGCCGGGCGGCGTGGGCCTGGGCGGTGGGTGATTCGATGGCCAGCGGATGATAGCCGCGGGCTTCGGTAAGGATCGCCTGGCCCAGCGCCAACGGCGTCGTCGCCTCCTGGCCGGCATAGTGATAGGTGCCCCACAGAGGCGCGGCGCAATCGAGTTGCTTGAGCACCGAAATGATCACCCGTGCGGCATCGTCCACCGGCGTCGGGTTGCCGCGCCGGTCATCGGCCATCAACAATGGCTCCGCTCGTTCGGCCCGTTCCAGAAAACGCCCGAGGGTGCCGTCGACGCTGTCATCCAGTAACCAGCCAAACCGCAGCAACACATGTTGCGGGCACGCCGCACGCACACTCTGTTCGATACGCCACAACGCCTGGCCACGCAGGCCCAGGGGCACCGGCTCATCTTTTTCGCTGTAGGCGGTGGCGCGGGAGCCATCGAATACACGGTAGCTGGACGGCTGCAGCAAGGTGATCGAATGGTGCTGGCACAGTTCGGCCAGGCGTTCGATGGCGAATTCCTGGGCGGCCAGGCGCGTTTCGCTGACCGCTTCGGCCTGGAACCAGTCGAAATAGTAGGCGAGGTTGATCAACGCATCGGGACGGGTGTCGTCGAGCAGTTGGGTGAGGCTCGCGGCATCCCAGCCGTCTTGGGGCGGTTTGGGGGCGAGGAAACCGATATCTTCCTCCGCACCGAGGCGAATCAGCGCCTGCCCGAGGGCATTCCCGCCGCCCAGTAACATAAGGCGCATTCGCATAGATTGAGCAGGCCCGGTCTGTTTGGAACGATGGTGGTTGTCGACAAGGCTGTGGGCCGTGCCGTGGATAGTTGCCAGAATCGTTGCATTTTGCGGGTTTGTAGCGCAACCGTCACGGATAAAGTACGGGTTTGCAACTTGTTGGAACTGGCAGTATCAATCACTCCATGAACGTATCTGAATCAACCGACACGGTCCTGAACGGTTTCCACCCCGCCGTCAGCGCCTGGTTCCGCAGCAGCTTCCCCTCCGTAACCGCTGCCCAGGCCCAGGCGTGGCCGCTGATCCGCCAGCGCCGCTCGACGTTGATCGCCGCGCCCACCGGTTCGGGCAAGACCCTGACGGCGTTTCTGGCGGTGCTCGATGACTTGGTCCACCAGGGGCTGGCCAACGACGGCGAACTGCCGGATGAAACCCTGGTGGTGTATGTGTCGCCCCTCAAGGCGCTGTCCAACGACATCCAGATCAACCTGCAAACCCCGCTGGCGGGCATCACCCACCATTTGCAGCAACAGGGCTTGCCACCGCTGACGATCCGCACCGCTGTGCGCACCGGCGACACGCCGCAAAAAGACCGCGCACAGATGCGCAAACGCCCGCCGCATATCCTGGTGACCACTCCGGAATCACTCTACGTGCTGCTGGGCTCGGACTCCGGCCGGCAGATGCTCGCCACCACGGGCACGGTGATCGTCGATGAAATCCACGCCATCGCCGCCGACAAGCGCGGCAGCCACCTGGCCCTGAGCCTGGAGCGTCTGCAAGGCTTGTGCGGCGAACCGCTGATGCGCATCGGCTTGTCGGCCACGCAAAAGCCCATCGAGGCGGTGTCGCGCTTTTTGGTGGGCACGGGCCGCCCCTGCGCCATTGTCGACATCGGCCACGCGCGCCCCCGCGATCTGGACATCGAAGTGCCGCCGGTGCCGTTGTCAGCGGTGATGGCCAACGATGTCTGGGAGCTGGTCTACAACCGCCTCGCCGATCTAGCGCGCGAGCACCGCACCACGCTGATCTTCGTCAACACCCGGCGTCTGGCCGAGCGCCTGGCCCGGCATCTGAGCGAGCGCCTGGGCAAATCCGCAGTGGCCGCCCACCACGGCAGCCTGGCCAAGGAGATGCGCCTGGATGCCGAGCAACGCCTCAAGGCCGGCGAGCTGCAAGTGCTAATCGCCACCGCCTCCCTGGAGCTGGGGATCGATATCGGCGACGTCGACCTGGTGTGCCAGATCGGCTCGCCCGGGTCCATCAACGGGTTTCTGCAACGGGTCGGGCGCTCCGGCCACCATGTGGGCGGCACACCCAAGGGCCGTTTGTTCGCCCTCACCCGCGATGATTTGATTGAGTGCGCCGCCCTGCTCGACTGCGTGCGCCGAGGTGAGCTGGACACGCTGCACATCCCCGTCGCACCGCTGGATGTGCTGGCGCAACAGATCATCGCCGAGGTCAGCGCCCAGGAGTGGTCGGAACACGCCCTGCTGGCGCTGATCCACCGCGCCGCGCCTTATGCCGAGCTGGATGAGCGCCACTACCAGGCACTGCTGCACATGCTCGCCGACGGCTATAACGGGCGCCAGGGCATCCGCAGCGCCTATCTGCACCGCGATGCCGTGACCCACACCCTGCGCGGCCGACGTGGCGCACGGCTGACCGCTGTGACCAGCGGCGGCACGATCCCGGACAACGCCGACTACAGCGTCTTGCTCGAACCCCAGGGCTTGAACATCGGCAGCGTCAACGAGGATTTCGCGGTGGAAAGCATCGCCGGGGATATCTTCCAACTGGGCAATACCTCCTACCGCATCCTGCGGGTCGACGCCGGCAAAGTGCGGGTGGAAGACGCCCATGGCCAACCGCCGACCATTCCGTTCTGGCTGGGCGAAGCGCCGGGGCGCAGCCATGAGTTGTCGGCCGCTGTGGCGCGTTTGCAGGGGCATCTGGACAGCCTGCTCGGCGCCACTCCCGGCGACTTGAGCACGGCCTCGACCTGGCTCACCCAGACCTTGGGCCTGAACCGCGCCAGCGCCGAGCAGATCCTCGATTACCTGGCCCGCGCGCGCCAGGCCTTGAGCGCGCTACCGTCCCAGGACACGCTGATCATGGAGCGGTTCTTCGACGCCTCCGGCGGCACCCAATTGATCATCCACACGCCCTTCGGCAGCCGCATCAACCGCGCCTGGGGCTTGGCCCTGCGCAAACGCTTTTGCCGCACGTTCAACTTCGAATTGCAGGCGGCGGCCAGTGAAAATGCGATCGTGCTGTCGCTGTCCACCAGCCACAGTTTCCCGCTGGACGAAGTATGGCGTTACCTCAACAGCCAGACTGCCGAACACCTGCTGATCCAGGCCGTGCTCGACGCGCCGCTGTTCGGCGTGCGCTGGCGCTGGAACGCCGGCGTGGCCCTGGCGTTGCCGCGCTACACCGGCGGGCGCAAGGTGGCGCCGCAGATCCAGCGCATGAAAAGCGAAGACCTGATCGCCAGCGTGTTCCCCGACCAGATCGCCTGCCTGGAAAACCTCGCCGGGGAGCGTGAAGTGCCGGAACACCCGCTGGTGGAACAAACCCTCGATGATTGCCTGCACGACGCCATGGACAGCGACGGTTGGCTTGCCCTGTTGCGGCGTATGGAAAGCGGCCAAGTGCGCTTGATCAGCCGCGATCTGCCGGCGCCTTCGCCCATGGCCGCGGAAATTCTCAGCGCACGCCCCTACACCTTTCTGGATGATGCACCGCTGGAGGAGCGACGTACCCAAGCCGTGCTGAACCGCCGCTGGAGCGATCCGCAGAGCACCGACGACCTGGGTGCTCTGGATGCAGAAGCCATCGCTGGCGTACGCGAAGAAGCCTGGCCGACGCCTCGAGGCGTGGATGAGATGCACGAAGCGCTGATGAGCCTGGGCGGCATCGCTCCCAGCGAAATCACGCCAGCCTGGGCCACGTGGCTGCAAGCACTGGCCAAAACCGGGCGCGCCCATTGTTTGCCCAACGGCCTGTGGGTGGCGGTGGAGCGCCTGAATATCTGGCAGGCGATCATTCCCCACCACCTGGCGCTGCTACCCGGTTTTGATGAGCCTTGGATTCATGAAGACGCCCTCGCGGAAATACTGCGCGCGCGACTCAGTGGGTTCGGCCCGCAGACCCTGGCCGAGATCGCCGCGCCCCTGGCCTTGCCGGCCACCGACATCGCTCAGGCCCTGGCTCGGCTGGAACAGGAAGGCTACGTGCTGCGCGGCCACTTCAGCCCCGGGGCCGACGACGAGCAATGGTGCGAACGGCACCTGCTGGCGCGCATCCATCGCTACACCGTCAAGCGTCTGCGCCGGGAAATCGAACCGGTGGCGCTGCAAGACTTCATGCGGTTTCTGTTCGACTGGCAGCACTTGTCCGATGAAACCCGTGGCCAAGGCAGCGCCATGCTGGCGCAGATCGTCGGGCAATTCGAAGGCTATGCCGCCGCCGCGTCAGCGTGGGACAGCGATCTACTCAGCGTTCGACTCAAGGATTACTCGCCGACTTGGCTCGATGAGCTATGCCGCAGCGGCAAATGGGTCTGGATGCGCCTGACCGACAAACACAGCGCCAGCGCCCAACGCAGCACGCCGGTGGTGGTACTGCCGCGCAGCCAGGTGGGCATGTGGAGCGGCCTGACCGATGCGGCCGACAGCAGCACGCTGTCGCCCAAGGCGCAGAAAGTCCACGGAGTGTTGCGTGAACACGGCGCGCTGTTTTTCGACGAGCTCGTCCACGAAGCCCATCTATTGCGCAGCGAGCTGGAAACCGCGCTGCTGGAACTGGTCGGTGCCGGTTTGGTGAATGCCGACAGTTTTGCCGGCCTGCGCGCACTGACCACCCCCGCCAGCAAGCGCCAGGCGCGCAGCAGTCGACGCGGACGCGGGGCGTTTATCGGCGGCATGGACGATGCGGGGCGCTGGGCGCTGATCCGTCGCCCACCGAGCGCCGCCGGCCCGCACTCGGCCGAAACCCTGGAGCATGTGGCAATGACACTGCTGCGTCGCTACGGCGTGGTGTTCTGGCGCTTGCTGGAACGCGAGGCCGATTGGCTGCCAAGCTGGCGCGAACTGTTGCGCACCTTCCACCGCCTGGAGGCCCGTGGAGAGATTCGCGGCGGACGGTTTGTCAGCGGTCTGGCAGGTGAACAATTTGCCTTGCCAGAAGCCATCCCATTACTGCGCGAAGTGCGGCGTCGTCCCCATGACGGGCGCCTGGTGGCCGTGTGCGGTGCGGACCCATTGAACCTGGTGGGGACCTTATTGCCGGGCAATAAAGTGCCGGCGGTGAGTGGCAACCGTATCGTGTATCGCGACGGGCTGCCGGCAGCGGTGAGGGTCGGCAGCAAGCAGCAATTGCTGGTTGAGGAGGATCAGCAGGCGGTGCAGGAGAAGTTGATCAGGCTGTGAGTGTTAGGGCCCTATCGGGGGCAAGCCCCCTCCCACAGTGGCGGCCAAAATGTGGGAGGGGGCTTGCCCCCGATGAGGCCCTAACAAACACCATCAAGCAACCGGCGCTTCAGCATCCGGCGCATCCAGTTGCACCCTACGATTGGGCAGCAACACCTGCTGTGGATAAGTCTGCGCAAAGTGCACCTCGTCACAGTTATCCACAAGCTTCTTCAAGCGCTGGTTGAACGCGCGGCTCACCGCATACTGCCCGCCCGACACGGTGCGAAATTGCGCGGTCAGCACCACGCCGTTGAGGTCCATTTTGTCGACGCCGAATACTTCCAGCGGGCCTTGCAGGTTGTATTTGAGGAACACGTCGTCGCGGATCGACTGCCCCGCCTCGCGGATCAGCTCCACGGCCTTGTCCACATCGGTGTCGTAGGTGAACTGCACCGAGAAAAACGCATAGGCGAATTGCCGCGATTGGTTGGTCACCGCCTTGATCTGCCCGAACGGCACCGAATGTACAAAGCCCTTGCCGTCGCGCAGGCGCAGGGTGCGGATGGTCAGGCCCTCGACGGTGCCGGCATGGCCAGAGTCGAGCACCACCCAATCGCCGATCGACAGCGTGTCTTCGATGATGATGAACAGGCCGGTGATCACATCCTGCACCAACTGCTGGGAACCGAAACCAATCGCCAGACCGACCACACCGGCACCCGCCAGCAGCGGCGCGACGTTGATGCCAAGGTTGGCCATAGTGGTGATCGCGCAGATCACCACCAGAATGATCTTCACCGCATTGCGCAGCAGCGGCAGGATGGTTTTGACCCGTGTGCTGGGTTGGCGGCTGGAGCGTTTGTTTACCGGCGGCTTGAGCGCTTCCTGGATCGCCGTGTCCAGCACCACCCAAAACAGCCATGTCACCAGCAGGATCAGGCCGATGCTGCTTAGGGAGTCACTGATCGCCCGGCCCACCGAATTGCGTTGGGCGAATTCAAACAGCGACACGCCCCAGATGCGCCCAAGAATCTCGATAAAGGCAATCGCCATAACGATGCGCAGGACCGCATGCAACAGGCTGAGGAAGCGCTCCTTATAGGCGCTGCTGCGCTGGATTGCCACCTGGCTGCGGGACTTGAACAGGTGTTGCAGCACCGTGCTGAGAAACACCGTGCCGATCAACAAAATGGTAGTGAACAGCGCGCAACGCAGGGCTTTCTGGTTATCGTCGCCGGCACCGATCAGGTTGATCGCCGAGACCAACACCATCAACAGGATTGGCCAGTACCACAACCCGGAAAACACCCGCAGCGACTGCTGCAACGCCGGATGCTTGAGGCGCTGGGCCAGCGGCCGATTCCGGATTAAATGCGCCACTGGCCGACGCAGGCGCACCACCAGCACGCCAAAAATCACCGCCGCGAACAGGCCGGTGAACACCGCGATACTGCTGGTGATATTGCCGCCGAACTGCCGTGCGATCTGTGGGCTGGTCAGTGCATCGCTGAGCGCGGCGAGAAAACCGATCAGGAACAGCGGCTTTGGGCAGTACTCGCGAATGATCTGCACTGCGCGCCGCTTATGCCCGAGGTTAAACATGACGATCACGCACAATAGTACCGAGGTAGAGAAGATGCCGCTGCTGGTCGCGTAGGCAAAACACAGCGCCAGCGCGCGACCAATGGACGGGGAAAGAAAATGGCTGACGTACAGGGTCAGCGGCAGACAAATCAGTGCCGGAATCGTATAGGGCACGACATAACTGAGCACGCCCAACAGGCGCTCACGCCGCTCGAAGAAAGAACGCTGGCCAAGACGCCGCACGATTAGCCGACCGAGCAGAGTCAACAGGGTAAAGGCGCCGATCCACACACCGGACAGCAACACAAAGTCCCCGGCGACGCTCCACGGCGAACGCTGCGCGGTCTGGTTAACCAGACGCCCGACTTCATCGGCGGCGCGGTCCGCGCGCAAGCGCCAGGCATCGATAAGGTTCTGATTGAGATCGAGCTTGTCCTGCACCTCATCGAGGCTGGAGCTGATCGCGCCGAGAAGGCCGCCCTCCACCAGCAACTCCGGCTTGGCCGGGGCTTCGGGTTCAGGCGCGGTAGCCGCGGCGTGCAATGCGCCGCTGCCACACAACAGCAGCGCACCAAGCAGTAATGCAGTCTTTGAATTCAGCAAAACACCGGGCTCCTTCGCGTAGGTCTGTAAGGAACTGACGGGTTTGCTTCCTGATCGTTCCCGAGAATGTGCCGTCTGTAGGAATCGCGAAACTTTCCGCCAAATCCGGCAGTCATCCAACAACGCAGGCAAACCGGCCTGGCCTTGACAGGAGCAACCATGGCGGCGATTCACATCGGCATATCCGGCTGGCGCTATACGCCCTGGCGCGGGGACTTCTACCCCGAAGGGCTGCCCCAGAAACGCGAATTGCAGTTTGCGTCACGCGCCGTCAACAGCATCGAGATCAACGGCTCGTTCTATGCGCTGCAAACGCCCAAGCGCTATGCCGAGTGGTATGCCGATACGCCTGAAGGTTTTATGTTCAGCGTCAAGGCCCCGCGCTATATCACCCACATCCTGCGCTTGCGGGATGTGCATAAGCCAATGGCGAATTTTTTTGCCTCCGGGGTGCTGGAGCTGAAAGAAAAACTCGGCCCGGTGCTCTGGCAGTTTCCACCCAGTTTCAAGTTCGATGCGCCGCTGTTCGAGGCGTTTCTAAAGGAGCTGCCCACCGACACCCAGCAAGCCGCCACCCTCGCCCGCCAGCATGAGGCGCGCCTGAACGGCAAGGCGAGCATGCAGGCCCACGGCAAGCGTGCGCTGCGCCATGCGGTTGAGATCCGGCATAAAAGCTTTGTCACCCCCGAGTTTGTAAAGCTGCTGGCACAGCACAACGTAGCGCTGGTGGTGGCCGACACCGCCGGCAAGTGGCCGTATGCCGAGGACGTGACTGCCGACTTTGTGTACCTGCGCCTGCACGGCGACAAGCAGTTGTACGCCAGCGGTTATACCGATGCAGCACTCAAACGCTGGGGCGAGCGCATCGACTGCTGGCGCCACGGCAAACAGCCTGCCGATGCTCACCTGATCGACCCGCACCACACGCCACCGGCACGTAAGCAACGCGACGTGTTCTGTTTTTTCGACAATGACATCAAGGTGCGCGCGCCTTTCGATGCCCGCCAATTGCTGCAGCATTTCGCGCTGGACAAGCACTTGGCCACCGCACCCGGACAACTGCCGGAACCGGGAGTGTTGCCATGACCCACCCTGAATTGATCCCCATCACCCCCACGGCGCCGATCACGCGCTTTACCGTGCTGACGGTGAATATCCACAAGGGCTTCACCGCACTCAACCGCCGCTTCATCCTGCCCGAGCTGCGCGAAGCGGTGCGCAGCATCGGCGCCGACATGGTGTTTTTGCAGGAGATCCACGGTACCCACGAGCAACACCCGCAGCGCTACAGCAACTGGCCGAACATGCCGCAGTACGAGTTCCTCGCCGACAGCATCTGGCCGCAGTTCGCCTATGGGCGTAACGCGGTCTACCCCCACGGCGACCACGGCAATGCGCTGCTTTCGAAGTTCCAGATCGTGCGCTACGACAACCTCGACATCTCCCAGAGCGGCCACGAAAACCGTGGCCTGCTGCATTGCGTGCTGCGCTTGCCGGGCACGGGCCAGGAGGTGCACGCGATCTGCATCCACCTGGGCCTGCGTGAGGTGCATCGTCAGCAGCAATTGCGCCTGCTGGAGCAACGCATCGCGGAAATTCCGGCGGATGCACCGTTGCTGGTGGCGGGGGATTTCAACGATTGGCGGCAAAAAGCCGACTTGAGCCGCAGCGGTCTGACCGAAGTATTCGTCGGCGCCCACGGCAAACCGGCGCGGACCTTCCCGGCGCGCCTGCCGTTGTTGGCGCTGGACCGTATCTACGTGCGCAACCTCACCGCCCATAACCCCCGGGTGCTGACTACACGGCCCTGGTCCCATCTGTCAGATCACGTGCCGCTGTCGGTGGAGATCGAACTATGAACATTGCGGTAGAACACATTTCCACCGATCAGCCGCCGGACGAAGCCAAGGCCCGCGACCTCGATTACGGCTGGCAGAGCGGCAATCAAGTCGAGCTGCTGGAGAATGGCGAGGCGTACTTCCCCCGGGTGTTCGAGGCCATGCGCCAGGCCCAGCGAGAGATCCTGCTGGAGACCTTCATTCTTTTCGAAGACAAGGTGGGCAATGAGCTGCAGAGTATTTTGATCGAAGCGGCGCAACGGGGCGTCAAGGTGGTCGCCAGCCTCGACGGTTTTGGCAGCGGCGAGTTGAGCCCGGCGTTCCTCGGTGCGTTGGCGGATGCGGGCGTGGCGGTGCAGATGTTCGACCCGGCGTCCAAGACGTTGGGCATTCGCACCAACTGGTTTCGCCGTCTGCACCGCAAGATCGTGGTGGTGGACGCTACCGTGGGGTTTATCGGCGGGATCAATTTTTCCGCCGACCACCTCGGCGATTTCGGCCCGGAAGCCAAACAGGATTACGCGGTGCAAATCACCGGCCCGGCGGTTGCCGACCTGCATCACTTCGCATTGGCGCAAAGCGGCCGCCAAGTGCGCACCCGACGTGGCTGGCGGCGGCGCCAGCAACGGCCCTCGGTATGGCCGGCCGAGCAAGGTGACGGTCAGGTGCGCCTGATTTACCGCGACAATCTGCAACACCGGGACGACATCGAAGAGGCGTATATCCATGCGTTGAGCAAGGCGCAAAAACGCGCGGTGATCGCCAACGCTTATTTCTTCCCCGGTTACCGGCTGCTGCGTGAGATCCGCAACGCCGCGCGGCGCGGGGTGCATGTGCAATTGATCATGCAGGGCCAACCCGATGTACTGCTGGCCAAGCTGGCGGCGCGCATGCTCTACGACTACTTGCTCAAGGACGGCGTGGTGATCCACGAATACTGCCAGCGCCCGCTGCACGGCAAAGTGGCGCTGGTGGATGACGAATGGAGCACCGTCGGTTCGAGCAACTTGGACCCGCTGAGTCTGGCGCTCAACCTGGAAGCCAACGTGCTGATCCGTGATCGTGCGTTCAACCAGCAGTTGTACGAACGCTTGGAAGCGCTAGCCAACAACCACTGCAAGACCATGCCGGAAAACCGCAAGCCACGCCTGTGGCTGTGGCGCCTGACCGTGGGTTTCCTGGTGTTCCATGTGATGCGCCATTTCCCCGTGCTGACGGGTTGGCTGCCGGCCCATAAACCGCGTTTGAAACCTTTCGAGAGCCAGGCCCATGACCACTGAAACCGGCGGTTCACGCTTCAAGCGCTGGAAAAAACCGCTGACCATCGCGTTCTTCCTGCTGCTGATCGTGCTGTTCACGATGCTTGCGCGCCGCATCGACTGGAGCGAAGTGGTGCAGACCTTGGGCGACTTCAAGCTGCGCACCCTGCTGATCGCCAGCGCGTTGACCCTGTGCAGTTTCATCGTCTACGCCTGCTTCGACCTGATCGGCCGCACCTACATCCGCCAGCCGTTGCGTTGGAAGCAGATTTTGCCGGTGGGCATCATCAGCTACGCGTTCAACCTCAATCTCAGTGCGTGGGTGGGCGGTATCGCCATGCGCTATCGGCTGTATTCGCGACTGGGGGTGAGCACCAGCAATATCGCCAAGATCCTAGGCCTGAGCCTGGCCACCAACTGGTTCGGTTACATGGCCCTGGCCGGCGTGGTGTTCAGCAGCGGCCTGGTGACCCTGCCGCCGGGCTGGAAATTGAGCAGCGGCGCCTTGCAGGGTGTGGGGGTGTTGCTGGTATTGGCGAGCCTGGGCTACCTGGCGGCCTGCCGGTTCTCGAAGAAGCGCGCGTGGTCGATCCGCGGTATCGAAATCAACCTGCCGTCGCTGCGCATGGCGTGTCTGCAATTGGCATTGGGCGCGCTGAACTGGTCGTTGATGGCGGCGGTGATTTTCACCCTGTTGCCGGGCAAGCTGGACTACCCGCTGGTGCTCGGCGTGCTGCTGATCAGCGCGATTGCCGGGGTGGTTACGCATATCCCGGCCGGGCTCGGGGTGCTGGAGGCGGTGTTTATCGCGCTGCTGCAACACGAGGCATCGCGCGGCAGCCTGCTGGCCGGGCTGATTGCGTACCGGGCGATCTATTTTATCTGCCCGTTGCTGATTGCCTTGGTCATGTACTTGGGCGTTGAAGCCAAGGCCAAGGCGCTGCGGGTGAAGAAAACACCCGCATAGGGCTTAGCGCGACTGGATGATGCTCAAGCGCTCGCCCACCACCATCTCGGTGATCCAGTCCACCAGGATCGAGGTATAAGCCTGCTGGGACACAGGATCGCTGAGGGAATGGTCGGCACCGTCGATGATGCGGTGGGTCAGCGAGTGAGTATGCCGACATGCCGCACGGTAACTCATGATGGTGGCGTGGGGCACGTGGTCGTCGGTTTCCGATTCGACGATCAATACATCCCCGGTAAACACCGAGCACGCGTGCAGGGCACGATTGGTCTCGGCCTGCACCAAGGTGCTGCGGTAATCCATCAAGTCGGCTTTATCCAAGTCGCGCTTGGGCTTGAGCCATTCCTGATCGCGGTACAGCGCCGGTACCCGCAATGCCAGCCAACGCACCGGGCGTAACGAGGTGAGGATTGCCGCCAGGTAACCGCCGTAGCTGGTGCCCACCACCGCCACCGCCGAGGTGTCGATGGCCGGGTGCGCGATCAACCGGTCATAGGCGGCCAGCAGGTCGCGCAGGTTGTCTTCGCGCGTCACCCGCGACAGCGGAATACCGGTGCCGGCGTGACCTCGCAGGTCGAAGGTCAGGCATACACAACCCAGGCCCGCAATACCTTTGGCCCGCTCCAGGTCACGCTCCTGACTGCCGCCCCAGCCGTGCACAAACAACACGCCGGGCACCTTGGATTTGGGGCTGAGGAACGTGCCGCTCATTTGTTCGTCGTCGATATCGATCGCAATGCTTTCGCTTCTAGCCGTCATAAGAATTGACCGTTACGTACTTGAGAAGAAATTCGCTGTGTTCCGCCGGGCCTCGGTACACCTCGATGGCATCCGCCGGCAGCGCTTGGTGCTCGTAAGTCTCCACCGAGGACACATAAATGGCCTTCAGGCCCGGATGGTTGATAAAGCTCTGTAGCGCAGCGACCTCCGCGCTGCTGGCACCGCCCATGCGCCAGGACTGTTCGAGTACGCCGCTGCGGCGCTGGCCCTGGTTGTCCAGACCTTGGGCGATATCGTAGTTGCGCCGCGAGGCGTAGAACCCTGGGTAACATTGGTCGGCGGCGGCGTCGAATACCCTGGCCTGCTCGACCGCCAGGCGCACGTCGTCGGGCAGCGCCAGTGCAAGCAGGTCGGCATAATCGCTAGGCACCACGAGCAGGTTGGAGCCACCGTAGACCTCTTCGCCCTGCCCGTCCCGCGTCAGGTATTGCTGGCCGCAGTAACTGAGCACGTAATCGCCGATAAAGCTCTGGCCCACGCTGTGGGTGACGACGTCGTGCAGGTCCTGCTCCAGCACTACGCCGTCGTTGAACATTGCCGCTGCTTCCGGGCGCGCCAGCACGGTATCCAGTTCGTCGAGGCTACGGATCACTTGTTGACCGCGCCCTGCGCAGGCATGCACGGGTTTCAGGCGGATCGGCCCGCTGTACAGCAGGCGCGTGGCAGCCTCCCGCGCATCGCCCAAGGCAAATACGCTGAGGCCATCAAGCACCACATCGCGCACTTGCTCGCAGAACTGCGGCGACCAGCCCTCCGGTGCCTTGGCATCCGGGCCGAGCAAGCCATGGCTGATGGCTTTGGTGCAGATGAAAGCGTGATCCACATATCCGCCCCACAGATCGTCCGGACCTTGGATATTCAAAGCGCGAGCCTGTTCTTGGCCGACAATGGTTTGCGTGGGCAATAAGTAGAGATCGCGCCCCGCATGCTGCTGCGGGTCATAACTGCCAGCGAACTTGAGCCCGAGGATTTGCGCCAGCCAACGGGCCAGGGCGCGATTGGTGTCAACTTCATGCTGGGGCGCTCCATCGCGCGTGGAATGCGCCGCCACAGATTTTTTGCGTTGAATCGGGGTCATGCGTCCCCCTTGGCCATCCTGCCATGTGTGTAGAAGGACAGTTGCAGGGATCAGGCCAACCCCAAGTAGAGGGACAGCGCTGGCAAATCAGTCAGTTACGCTCAGAGCGATAGCCATTGGCCTGTTTGATTCTGCACGACCTCTTCTCGCGCCTCCGGCGTTCTGCACGATTCACACGCCGAAACGGCTACGGTAGTCGCTCGGCGCCAAGCCGGTGATCTTCTTGAAGGTGGCGCGAAAGGCACTGGGGTCTTGATAACCCACGGTCCAAGCGATGTGGTCGATGGTGCCATTGGTGAATTCCAGCATTTGCCGCGCCTTGCCAACCCTCAGGTGCTGGCAGTATTCGGTGGGTTTGAGCCCGGTGGCATTGCGAAAACGGCGCAGGAACGTGCGCTCTTCCAGTCCCGCCTGCTGCGCCATGGCTGCAACGGACACATCCACCGCGCCGCTGGCCTGCAACCAATGCTGGACCTTGAGAATCGCCCCATCGCCATGGCTGAGGATCGGCGCAAAGTTGCTGCCGCACTGGCTGGCGCTGTCGCTGTGCTCGATCACCAGGAAACGCGCGGTGTCGGCGGCGATACTCGGCCCCATCAGGCGGTCGACCAGGCGCAAGCCCAATTCGGACCAGGCCATCAGCCCGGCGGTGGTGATGAGGTCGCCGTCGTCCACAATGGGCTTATCCGCCTCCAACCGCACCGACGGGTACAGCGCGGCAAACGACTCGGCGGATGACCAATGGGTGGTGGCGCTGCGCCCGTCCAGCAGGCCGCTGCGCGCCAGCATGATCGAACCGATGCACACGCCGCCGAGCACCGTACCGCCGGCATGCCTTTTACGCAGCCATGCCAGCAGAGTCGGCGGCGCCTGGTCGTCAGTGAAGCCACAAATCGAGGGCGGCACCAGCACAGCCATCAGCGGCAGATCCGGGCCGGGCTGGCTGTCGAATACCCGCACCGGTTCACCCTCGGCCTGCACTTGCCAATGGCTGATGCGCAGCAACGGTAGCTGGGTGGACGCATGTTCGGCAGCAATGCGATTGGCCACGCCGAACAGATCGGTCAAACCATGCACCGCGGCTAATTGCGCGCCCTGGTAGATCAGCACACCCAGCTCAACGGTGGAGCGTTCCACGGCCATTGTCAGTTTTCCCCCTGTTATTGTCGGTGCTGCCAATCCTCGGGCGCGGCGCCAGCTAAGATACTGGGCCCATCAACCCATCACGAGGCAACCTCCATGGCCAAGCAGGCGCTCATCCTAATCGATATCCAGAACGACTACTTCCCCCAGGGCAAGTGGCCGCTCGACGGCGTGCAAGCCGCTGCCGACAAGGCGGCGCAGGTGCTGCAAGCCTTTCGCCAGGCCGGCGATGCGGTGATTCATGTGCGTCATGAGTTTACGTCCGAGGATGCACCCTTCTTCACTCCCGGCTCCGAAGGCGCACACCTGCACAGCCAGGTGCTCAATCAAGGCGATGAGCCAGTGGTGCTCAAGCATTTCGTGAACGCGTTTCGCGAAACCAACCTGCGCGCGTTGCTCGAACAACGCAGCATCACCGAACTGGTAGTGGTTGGCAGCATGAGCCATATGTGCATCGACGGCGTGGTGCGGGCTGCGGCAGACATGGGCTACACCGTCACCGTGATCCATGATGCGTGCGCCACCCGCGACCTGGAGTTCAACGGCCAAGTGATTCCCGCAGCGCAGGTGCATGGCGCCTATATGGCGTCACTGGCATTCGGCTATGCGGGCGTGGTGTCGGCGGATGAGTTTCTGACAGCGCAAACGGCGACGGCCTGACCGCCACCATTAAGGGACGCTTTAGCGCGTGGCGATGATGAACAGACGCGGGAACGGCAACAGCACGGTGCCGTCAGCGAGAGCCGGATAACCTTGGGTGATCCGCGCCTGGTATTCCTGTAGGAAAGCGACTCTTTCTTCGTCGGTCAACGGCGCAAGAAAAGGTCGCAGCCCTGTGCCCTTGAACCACTCCACCACGGCCCCATGATCGGCCAACGGATGTTGGTAGGTGGTGCGCCATACGTCGACCGTACTGCAGTGCTTGCTCAGCAGTTCGTAGTAGTAGCCAGGCGCATGCCGCTCGTTGTGTTTGAAGCCACCAATCTTCGCCGCCCACGGGCCATCGGCAGCGACTTCGCGGGCGAGCCGGTGCGCAGGTTCATCAAGGTTGTCCGGCGTCTGCACGGCCAAGGTGCCGCCGGGCGTCAGTTGCTGGATCAGGTGCGGGTACAACGTAGCGTGGTCGGGCAGCCATTGCAGCGAGGCGTTGGCCAGGATCACATCGAAAGACTGGGACGGCTGCCACGCGCCAATATCCGCCAGTTCGAAATTCAAGGCAGGCAAACGCTTACGGGCGTCGATCAACATATCGTCGGAGCTGTCGATGCCAGTGATGTGCGCCTGCGGGAAACGCGCCGCCAATACTTCGGTGGAGTTGCCTGGACCGCAACCCAGATCAACAGCCGTGCGCACCTCGACGGTGGGGATGGCGGCAACCAGATCACGCACCGGGCGGGTACGTTGCTGTTCGAACATCGTGTATTGCTTGGCTGACCAGGTCATCGCGGCTTTCCGTTTCTAGAGGTTGGCCCTAGCCTAAATTCTGTGACCGGTGAGGACAACTGGGCGGTTTAACCGGTAATAAAAAACCCCCGAAGCCTGGACTATCGGGGGTTTTCGTTTCGAAGCTTTAAGCCCTAGAACGGGATATCGTCATCAAAGCTGTCGAAATCCGCCGCCGGCTGAGGTGCCGCCTGCTGTGGCGCTGGACGCGACTCACGCTGTGGCTGCTGGCTTGGCTGTGGGCGCGACTGCTGTGGACGCGGTGCCGAGTTGGACATGCCGCCCTGGCCCTGTTGGTCGCCCTGTGGACGGCCGCCCAGCAGTTGCATGGTGCCTTGCATGTCGACCACGATTTCAGTGGTGTAACGCTTGATGCCGTCTTTTTCCCACTCGCGGGTCTGCAATTTGCCTTCGATGTAGACCTGCGAACCTTTGCGCAGGTATTCGCCGGCGATTTCCGCGACCTTGCCGAACATCGACACGCGGTGCCATTCGGTCTTCTCGACCTTCTGGCCGGTCTGCTTGTCGGTC
>Ga0302347_1001776_pt1 | contig 24578 bp, 25 predicted proteins | sample PhyWR1_FD_202178 | JGI IMG/M metagenome (GOLD analysis project Ga0302347, IMG submission 202178) | Leaf surface microbial communities from wheat plants in UC Gill Tract Community Farm, Albany, California, United States - DLSL W.R1 (v2)... | ecosystem: Host-associated > Plants > Phyllosphere >...
TGGCTATCACGCAGAAGAAGTTTTTTCAAATCAATGGATTAGAGAGAAGATTAACTACATACATCAAAATCCTGTAAGCGAAAAAATAGTAACAGAATCGGAACATTACTATTTTAGCTCAGCCAGGAATTACGCAGATTTGGATAGTGCATTGGATATTGAAGTCGTTTTTATGGGATAGATATAGTCACGGATTGCAAATCCGCGCCATCGGGTATTTTCTGGTGAAGGATGTTTGTCGCGCTACTTCTGCAGCGCCCACTTACTTTGCGCCGGTTCAGATCAAGTCAAAATACGGACAGTTTTTCAGCCTGATCGATGGCGGAATGTTTGCCAACAATCCCGCTTTGTGCGCTTATGCAGAGGCAAGGAAAACGCCTTTTGCAGATGTCTTCAATAATCCCTTCAAACCCAATTATCCTTCCGTGAATGATATGATGATAGTCTCCATAGGAACAGGGACGGAGATGAAAACCTATCCTATCAAAAAGTACAAAAACATAGGAAAACTCGCTTGGGTAGGTCCCATTATTGATATTTTGCTCTCCGCCAATTCCGAGACGGTAGATTATCAGCTCAGCCAGATGTTTATGACGCTAGGGAAACGCAACCAGCAGAATTATTACAGGATCAATCCGTCGCTCAAAACTGCGTCTCCGGAAATGGACAATGTGAAAAAGAAAAACCTGGAAGCGCTGATACAAGCAGGTTTATGCTATGTGGAAGAGAATAATGATTTGCTGAATCAGATCGCTGATAAATTAATTAAAAATAAAATTTAACACGACGCGTTTTGGCGCCTCCGGAAAATACCTTTGGCTTACAGTTAAAAAGAGAAAACACAAATGCTGAAAATTAAAAATAAAATTTATCACGTCAAGTTTTGGCGTCAGCACCCATTACTTTTGGATTATAATTAAGGCCTTAATTATTTAATCAAATCACTTACTAAAATCACCACTAAAATCAGCCGTAAAAAGCTGATCAGGAAATCTATTGCCAAATCACAATCCCGATAGCGCGGATTTGCAATCCGTTCTTCATTCCTACCATTCAATTTTAACTTATCACACATTTGTTCTACATTTCAGCGATACAGTTTTCACTTTTTGCGATGTGGTTTTATATTCACGCACATTAATTTCAGATTCCATCATAGTAGTTTTAAGTTTGATCGATATATTTTGATATTTGATCACCATTGTTTTACATTACATAAGTGTGATTTTATATTATATCAGTATTGTTTTAAATAACATCAACTTAGTTTCAACTTTCATCACTTTTAAGATCATTTACATCAGATAATGGTCAAAATCTAAAAGAAAGCACGCCAAATAAAACAATCTTATTATCTTTATCAAAAAACACACAATGCTTAATCTCAATCTCAGACCCATATTCCAAGCCCGCGGAATAGATAGACCCTACACCTTTCTGGTAAAAGCAGGCATTTCGCGCGCAACTGCCCACAACATCCTCAACAGCAAAACCCGCATCTTCCGCCTTGATCATATCGAGCTCCTCTGCCGCGTCCTCATCTGCGAACCAAATGATCTCCTCGCCTACACTCCAGATCCCGGCAGTCCTCTTCAGGACACCCACCCTTTGAATAACCTCATTCAGGACGATACATCAAAACCGGGAATCAGACAATCCTTCGCTAACATCCCGTACAAAGAACTCAAAGAAATTACGAAGCAGTTGCTCATCAATAAGTAGAACAAAACTTATCCACAATATTAAAACACGACACCGTTTGTCGCATTAAGAATTTATATTTGTTCAACGAAAAAGTAAAAGACGAAAGACCATCAATAAAAACCGAAGCGCCAAATGAAGAAAGATTTCTACCTCACCAGATATGCCCTGATCATCAAAAGACTGGAGCGCTCCCCGGCCACATATCCGGAGATAGAAGATTATCTGCTCAATTCATTTGAGTTTCAGGATGCCAATATTGCCGGCTATTCTATCCGCACACTGCAGCGCGATATCAGAGACATAGCCAATCTTTTCAATTTCGATATCCACAACAAAAAGAAAGGCGACAACAGGTATTATATAGAAAGCCGCCCCGTCATGCAGGTAGACGAGTACAACCAGCGCCTGCTGGAATCCTTTCAGATTATGAACGCGGTCAACTCCCAGCCGGACTTCGCAGAATTTGTCTATCTGGAAAGCCGCAATCCACGCGGGATAGAGAACTTCTACGACCTTCTTTTTGCCATCCGGAACAAGCGCATCATCCAGTTTCAGCATTTCAAATACAAAGACCAAAGCATCACCGCCAGAAAGGTCCATCCTTTGGCCCTCAAAGAATCCAAAGACCGCTGGTATCTCATCGCACTAGACACCAAGGATGAGAAACTCAAAGCTTTCGGATTAGACAGGATCAGTGATCTTACGGTCAGCAAAGCAGGATTCAAACTTCAGGAAAAGTTCAATCTCAAAGAGCATTTCAAAAACGCTTTCGGTATCATGAATCTGGAAGAGGAACCCGAAAAAGTCGTCATCCAGTCTACAAAAGAGCAGGCCGAATACATCAAAAGCTCGCCGCTGCACCATTCGCAGCAGATCCAGAATGAGACAGATAAGTTCGTGTACTTCACCTACGATCTTTTCCCGACCTATGATTTTATCCAGGAGATTCTGTCCTTTGGCAATCAGGCAAAGGTTATAGAACCGAAAACACTGGCCGCAAAAATTAAGGAGACCCTTACCAAATCGATCCAGCAGTACGACGACTCCTCGCCAGAGCAGTAGCAGAATAACGACAATTTACAGTATTCCCAAACCAAAGGCTTTTTCCATTCTCAAAATTTGTTATATTTGTGAAGAATGGCAACCAAAGCACTTTTCAATACCGTCGTCAATTGGTTTATCCGTCAGAGGATAGATCAGATAGCGCATTTCAAACAGTTTCCGGTAGAGACACAGGAAGGCCTGCTCTTTTCCCAGCTGTTCCATGCCGAAGAGACCGAGTACGGCCAGAAGTACGGTTTCAGTTCCATTTCAAATTATAAAGATTTCCGGAAAAAAGTCCCCATCGTCTGCTACGAAGATTTTGAACCTTATATCGAGAAGGCAAGACAGGGACAGAAAGACATCATCTGGCCTGGCGTTATCAGGCAGTTTGCCAAATCCTCCGGTACCACAAATGCCAAGAGCAAGTATATTCCCATCACTGCAGAAAGCCTGGAAGATTGTCATTATAAAGCGGGGAAAGATCTCATCTCTATTTATGTGAACAATCATCCGGAGAGCGAACTGTTTCAACACAAAAACCTTAGACTGGGCGGCAGTGCAGAGATGTATCAGGATTTCAATACCAAGTTCGGAGACTTGTCAGCCATATTAATTGAAAATCTGCCTTTCTGGGTAGAGATCATCAATACGCCGAGCAAAAAAACATCTCTCATGTCCGAGTGGGAGAGCAAGATGAGAGCCATCATCAGCGAAGTGAAGGATGAAGATGTAGGAAGCCTCACCGGCGTCCCGAGTTGGATGATGGTCTTGCTGCAGCGCACTTTGCAGGAAACAGGAAAAGATTCTATCTCAGAACTGTGGCCCAATCTGGAAGTATTTTTCCACGGCGGCATCAGTTTCAAACCGTATAAAAATCAATACAGAGAGATTCTGGGGAAGAACATCCGATATTACGAGATCTACAACGCTTCAGAAGGGTTTTTCGCTATCCAGGATCAGGCAGGAAGTGATGAGATGCTTCTGATGCTGGATTACGGGATTTTCTATGAATTCATCCCGATGGATCAGTATTATGCCGGCAGCCGCGAAGCAATTCCCATCCAGGAAGTTGAGATTGATAAAAACTACGCACTCGTCATCACCACCAATGGTGGCCTGTGGCGTTATCTTATAGGTGATACTGTAAAGTTTACCTCTGTCAATCCTTATCGCATCAAAATTTCGGGAAGGACAAAACATTATATCAATGCATTTGGCGAAGAGCTGATGATTGATAATGTGGAAACAGCCCTCAAAATAGCTTGTGAACATATGGACGCCAGCATTTCCGACTACACGGGAGCGCCGGTTTTTATGACAAATCAAAGCAAAGGCTGCCATGAATGGATTTTTGAGTTTACAAAATACCCGAAATGTATCAAAGAATTTACAGACGTTTTCGACAGATCGCTCAAGACCCTGAACTCCGATTACGAAGCGAAAAGATACAATGACATCACACTTAGGTCTCCAATTGTCCATGCTGCGAAGCCTAATCTGTTTTATGAATGGATGGCGAGCCGTGGCAAACTCGGTGGGCAGAACAAAGTCCCCAGACTCAGCAACGACAGGCAGTATATTGATCCATTGCTTGAGCTGAACAGATAAAAAATCAAATAACGCCTTTTAACCGATCAATTCCTTGGCCTGCGAGATGGCGGCTTCGGTGATTCTGGATCCGGAAATCAGCTGCGCAATCTCATTCAGTTTTTCTTCGTCAGAAAGCTTTACAATCGTGGTTTTCGTCACTGCATTTTCGTCAAACTTCACCACTTTGTAGTTCTGATTGCCTTTTGCCGCAACTTGAGCCAGGTGAGTGATGACGATCAATTGCAGATCCTGAGACATTTCCTGCATCAGTTTGCCCATTTCTTCAGCTATTCTGCCGGAGACACCCGTGTCTATCTCATCCAGAATCAAAGTCGGAAGATCATTATTCTCGGCCATTATCTTTTTGATGGCTAGCATCACGCGGGAGCGTTCACCACCGGAAACTGCATTCTGAATCGGTTTAAGAGGGAAACCGGAATTCGCCTGAAAAAGAATCTGAATATTATTTTTACCATGAAGGTTATACGTTGCAGCATCCGAAAGATCTATTTTCAAAGTCGCTTTTTCAAGGCCTAGTTTTGAGAAGATTTCCTTGGCCTGATTTTCAAGATTGCCGGAGAATCTCTTTCTGTTGTCAGCCAATTTTTGGCTCAGTGAAAGCAGTTCTTTTTCAATCAGTTTCAGTTGTTTTTCTTTTTCTTCAATTTTATTTTCAATTGTTTCCAAAGAGTTTTGGCTGGCAGACAGTTCTTCGCGGATTTCCAGAAGGCCGCTGATGTCATTGACCTGATGCTTCAGAAAAAGCGCATTCAGACGGTTGACTTTCGTGAGCAGAGCCTGTAGAAGACCAGGATCAATTTCCAGATTTTCTGCCTTATTTTCTATTTCGACATTAATGTCTTTCAGCTCCAGATAGGAAGTTTCCAGCCTTTGACTGAGGTCCAGATATTCTGAAGAAAGCTCAGAAAGTTTGCTGATTTTATTTTTAATTTCAAAAAGACCGGATAGAATGCCGAAGTCGTCCTGATTGAGTTTTGATAGTGTCTCTGAGAGATATTCACTGATTTGTCCTGCATTTTCCTGCGTATTCAGCTGGTTTTGAATCTCTTCAAAATCCAGATCGTCCAGTTGCATTTCTTCCAGTTCTGCAAGAAGAAAATTCTTGTAATCGGATTCTTTGTTATTTTCAGCAAGAGCCGACTTTAACTGCTCGATTTCTCTTTTGGTAGTCTGATAACCAATGTAATGTCTCTGATAATCTGCCAGTATGGGCTTGTTTTTGGCCAGGCCGTCAAGAATGCCGAACTGAAACTGCTCTGTAAAAAGGTCGGAAGTTTCAAATTGCGAGTGGATATCAATCAGCCGCGATGACAGTTCCTTCAAGACATCCAGCGTTACCGGAACATCATTGATGAAAGCGCGGGATTTGCCGCCAGACGATATTTCTCTCCGGATAATGGTCTGTTCTTCGAAATCTAAATCTTTCTCTTCAAAAAAATCCCTGAAATTTTCACTGATTCGGAATTCTGTCTCCACCACACTTTTTGCATCGGACTTTGCGAAAGATTTGGCATCTGCCCTTTCTCCCATGATCAGACGCAGGGCACCCAGAATAATAGACTTTCCGGCACCGGTTTCTCCTGTGATGACCTGAAGACCCTTTTTCAGGTCGATATCAAGCTTATCTATTAAAGCAAAATTTTGAATAAAAATTCTTGAAAGCACGAATTTGTTTTTTTTAACTAAATCAATAAACGCTGAAAATAGGTTGAAACCCGGCAGCTTTAATTGAAGATTGTTTTATTGAGAGGATTGGAATAGCTTAAAAGCAATTTTAAAGTCAGCTAAGTTTATGCTATTTCCACTTATTCCATTTGGTGTCGATGTCTTTTGGTGACAGGGTGCTCAGCAATGTTCTCAGCTCACTGATATTGACAGAAGCATTATTGCCGGAGTCAAAAATGTTGAAAATCTCAGTACTTTTTGATTCTATGAAGACACTGAAAGGATAATTCATCTGGAAATTATTCTCATAGAATTTGAGCTGCATCAGTGATTCTGCAATCGTCTTCTTTGCCGGTCCCTGGTCCTGCTTTGCCAGATTGTCCAGCCCTGAACGGTGGTAGCTGTAGAAAACGGTTCTCAGCGTCGAGCTGTTTTCATTCTGCAAACCGGTGATCAATGCGCCTCGGTTTCTCTGACTTTCGATTTGATTCCAGCCTTCATAGTTCTGGTTCTGAGAGTTTTGTGCAATCTTGTAAGCTTTGTCAAACCAAGCCTGGCCGCCTTTCAGCTGGAAGCTGTCACCGTCATATCCTAAAATGGTGTAGACATAGAAACTAATAACATCAATGAGGTTTTTTCCGGAAAACTGACGCTCATTGAAGATGAGGTTCTCATTTTCATTATATTCGAAAGAAAAACTGGTGTCGTTGATATTCATCAGAGGCGTCTCATACTGCGAATCGAACACAGGACGTGTGGCCTGCACTACGAGCGATCCTTTGAAACTGCTGTTGCCGGAACGTTCAGAAATGACCATTGCAAAATTGCATTTGATCTTTTCAAAATTCTGAAGCTTCTTTCCCGTCCAGCTGGTATTGTTGATGAAGTCCCGCAAGGATTTTTCCAATGTCCGGAACACCTGCGTGTTGCTGCCGGCGATCTGTTGTGAATTGATCTGTACATTGGCCAAAAGCTCCTGTGAATAAGCTGTTTGGGCGAAAAATAAGGCACAGATTATATAAAGTAATTTTTTCATTCAGTGGTAAAAAGGTTTGTAAAAATAAGCATTCTTTGCTAAAGTTAAGAATCTAAATAGGGATAAAAATATAACGTTAATCCTTTCGTTTTCTTACAATCTCCTTCCAATAAAATCCAGAATATCTATAGCCACTTCTTCTTTTGATTTTAAAGGGAAGGAAACCTCCTCTGTCGGTGTGAAGATTTTGACTTTGTTGGTAGCATTGGCAAATCCGGCGCCTTCGTCCCGCAACGAATTGAGGATGATCATATCCAGATTTTTCTTCGTCAGTTTTCCTTTCGCATTCTCTTCCTCATTCTGTGTTTCCAGCGCAAATCCAACTAAAAACTGATGGGATTTTTGTTCTCCCATTGTTCTCAGAATGTCTTTGTTTTTAATGAGTTCTATGGTAAGTTCGTTGTCGTTTTTCTTAATTTTTTCCGTTGCTTTTACTTTTGGGGTATAGTCGGCAACTGCAGCGCTCATAATGGCAACGTCTGCATTTTCATAATGTTTAAACACCTCGTCAAACATTTCTGCTGCAGATGTCACTTTGTAAAGTTTAATATTTCCACCGTCCACTTTCTGGGATGACGGCCCGGAGATCAATATGACTTCTGCTCCTCTTTTGGCCGCTTCTTTCGCAAGATCAAATCCCATTTTTCCGGAAGAGTGATTGCCAATAAATCTGACAGGATCAATGTTTTCGTAAGTTGGCCCCGCTGTAACCAGGAATTTTTTTCCGGTAAATGTCTGTTCAATATCAGAAAATTGATTTTCTAAAACTGATAAAATGGTGGAAGGTTCGGCAAGTCTTCCCTGTCCGGAAAGTCCACTCGCCAACTCTCCAAATTCTGCAGGGATGATTGTGTGTCCGAAACTTTCTGCAGTCTGTAAATTCTTGGTTACTGTGGGATGGGCGTACATATCAAGATCCATTGCCGGAGCGATAATCACGGGACATTTTGCAGACATATAAACGGCCATCAGAAAATTGTCGCAAAGTCCATTGGTTATTTTTGCTAAAGTATTGGCTGTGCAGGGCGCAATCAACATCAGGTCTGCCCAGAGCGCAAGATCCACGTGGTTGTTCCAGGTTTTATTTTCGTCGTAGAAATCGGTGTATACTTTATCTTTGGAAAGTGTGGAGAGTGTAAGTGGCGAGACAAAATCTGCTGCTGCCCTGGTCATCACCACTTTAACTTCTGCACCGGACTTTATGAGATCTCTCACGAGATAGTTGATTTTGTAAGCGGCTATTCCGCCGGTAATCCCAAGAATCAGTTTTTTGCCTTGCAAGCTCATTTTGCTTTGATTTATAGTAACGAAAGTATTAATAATTTTAATAACAAAAAAACCGTCAGATTGAAGTCTAGTTCAAAGTGACGGTTTTATATTTTATAATCGTAAACGATTAGTTTTTTTCTTCAGTTTTTCTGTGGTAGATCTCATCGTCCAGCCATTCTCTGATTGCAATGGATGTTGGTTTTGGCATTTTTTCGTAATGCTTGGAGATCTCAATCTGTTCTCTGTTTTCAAAAACTTCTTCCAAAGTAGAGTTGTGAACAGCAAACTCATCCAGCTTACCGTGTAATTCTGTACGGATTTCAGCGTTGATTTGCTCAGCTCTTTTACCCATAATTACGATAGCTTCATAGATGCTGGCTACTTTTGCTTCGATTTTATCTTTGTCGTAAGTGATGGTACTTACTTCTGCTTTTGTATCTTTAAGGCTCATTGGGCGAATTGTTTAGGGTTGCAAATATACTAATTATCTTTTAAACTTGAAAGTAGCCTGCGGTTCCGGCGAATTTATCTCTGCGCTGTCTCTTCTGGCCTGGTCTGCAGACTGCTGCATCTCTAGCTGGTTTTTCTCCTGAACAACTTCTTTTTTCTCGTTTTCTTTAGCTTCAGCATTTTTGGCCTTCGCTTCATATTCCGCTTTTCTTTTCTCTACATCGGCCTGTACGGCTGCAAATTTAACTTTCTCTTCCTGCAGTTTTGCTCCCAGATCGTCGGCTGTTTTGGAATATTCAGAATTTGGCAATTCAGCAGAAACCCGTTTTGTGTAAGAAATAGCATTGTCTAATCTCTCTTTTTTAAGGTCATAAATTGAGTTCATTGCAAGTTCATACTTAGACTTCAAAATAATATCATAGATTTTGGGTCTCAGCTTCGTTGCAGGGAAATCTTCCAAAACGTTTTCAAAAGTCACCGCAGCAGCTTTATATTCAGCCATTTTGTAGTACTGTTTTGCATTTTCAAACGCCTTGAACTCCAATTTGTAAGTCAGTTCATCTACAAGCTGCGTAATATTTTTTGATCTCTCGGAATCCGGATATTCATTAAGGAAATTCTGTAATTCTGTGATGGCAGATTCTGTATTGCTTTGATCCAGATTGTACTGCAAAGAGCCTTCATAATAACAAAGCGCAGATAAATAAGCTGCTTCCTCTTTTCTGGGATCCTGCGGAAAACTGGTTACAAAATTCTTAAACTGATTGGCTGCCAATCTGTAATTCTTGTCATAATAATTGGAGTAGGCAGAGTTGAAGACAACATTGGGTGCGTCATCTGTTCCTGCGACAAGGTTTGGTAATCTATCATACAAGGCAAGTGCATCGGCCCATTTTTTCTTGGCAAATTTTTCATTGGCCACTTTCAGGATAAAATCTTTGTCTGCACTCTTCATTGCCTGATCCATTTCTGTTTTGCAAGACAGCAAAATCACAGACAATACTAATAAACTAATATATTTCTTCATAATTCCAGCCAGAATAAATCTGTCACTTGATTCTAATTAATTTGCAAAAATAAAACTTTTTTCTGCAATAGATTGTTTTTATGAAAGATTAACGTTTTTCTTGATGATTTTGATCTGATTAATCATGAAAAAATATTTTATGTCATATCTTAAAGCTTTTAATAAGTTTTACGCTTTTGTGAACCTTAAAATGTTTTTCAATAATGGCAAAAAATCTTTGTGGACTTTGCGCTAAAAATTTTTGAATTAATCGTGATTTACTCAGAAAACTTTTCAGCAATTCACCATTCCAAGTTTCGGACTATCAATAAATAGTGTATTTTTGCAAATTACAAGATTTTTAAATGAAAAACATCAGGAACTTCTGCATTATTGCACATATCGATCACGGTAAAAGTACATTGGCAGATCGTCTTTTAGAATATACCAACACCGTTACCCAGAGAGAGCTGCAGTCGCAGACTTTGGATGATATGGATCTGGAAAAAGAACGTGGCATTACCATCAAGTCTCACGCAATCCAAATGGATTATGAGCTGAACGGCGAAAAATATATTCTAAACCTTATCGATACGCCAGGACACGTAGATTTTTCTTACGAAGTTTCCCGTTCCATCGCAGCTTGCGAAGGTGCACTTTTAATTGTGGATGCAGCGCAAAGCATTCAGGCGCAGACGATTAGTAATTTATATTTAGCTTTAGAAAACGATCTGGAAATTATTCCGATCCTTAATAAAATAGATCTTCCATCCGCCAATCCAGAAGAGGTGACCGACGAGATTATGGGACTTCTTGGCTGTAAATATGAAGATGTTCTCCGGGTTTCCGGAAAGACTGGTGAAGGCGTTCACGCTTTGCTGGAGCAGATTGTAGCACGTGTTCCGCCGCCGGTTGGAGATCCGAAAGCGCCGCTGCAGGCATTGATTTTCGATTCTGTTTACAATCCTTTCCGAGGAATTGAGGCTTATTTCAAAGTGGTAAACGGCAGTATTTCCAAAAATGAAAAAATTAAATTCTTTGCAACAGGAAAAGAATATGGCGCAGACGAAGTTGGAACGTTGAAACTGAAACAGGTTCCGAAGAAAACGGTAGAATGCGGCGATGTAGGCTATATAATATCAGGGATCAAGGATGCCCGTGAGGTGAAAGTGGGTGATACGATCACTTCTTTTGTAAATCCGGCTTCCGGCCCTATCGAAGGTTTTGAGGAAGTAAAACCAATGGTTTTTGCCGGAATCTATCCTATTGAATCTGAGGATTTTGAGGAGTTGAGATTCTCATTAGAAAAATTAAGACTGAATGATGCTTCTCTGGTTTTCGAGCCGGAAAGTTCAGCAGCACTTGGTTTCGGTTTCCGTTGCGGATTCCTGGGAATGCTGCATATGGAAATCGTACAGGAACGTCTGGACCGCGAGTTCAATATGGATGTCATCACGACAGTTCCCAACGTTTCGTACCACGGCTATTCCAAAAAAGATCCGGAAACGCCGATTTTGATCAACAACCCATCAGAAATGATGGATCCAATAAGTCTTGACAGAGTAGAAGAGCCTTTCATAAAGGCGTCTATCATTACAAAATCTGACTTTGTTGGAGGTGTAATGACGCTTTGTATTGAGAAAAGAGGCGAGATCGTCAACCAAAGTTATCTGACGGCAGACCGCGTGGAACTGACTTTCAATATGCCATTGGCAGAAGTTGTTTTCGACTTTTATGACAGACTGAAGTCGATTTCAAAAGGTTACGCTTCATTTGATTATTCGCCAATCGGAATGCGTGCTTCGAAGTTGGTAAAAATGGATATTCTGATTAATGGTGATATGGTGGATGCATTATCATCACTGATTCACGATTCCAACGCTTACCACATCGGTAAAAAAATGTGCGAGAAATTACGCGAACTGATTCCTAGACAACAGTTTGATATTGCTGTTCAGGCCGCGCTGGGAGCGAAGGTTATTGCTAGAGAGACCATCAAAGCTTTGCGAAAAGACGTTACAGCGAAATGTTACGGAGGTGATATTTCCAGAAAACGTAAACTTCTTGAGAAGCAGAAAGAAGGTAAGAAAAAGATGAAGCAAATTGGTAGAGTAGAAGTTCCACAATCAGCGTTTATGGCTGTTTTGAAGTTGAATGACTAATATTTTTTATCTAATTATAAATTATAAATCCGCAGAAATTTTCTGCGGATTTTTTGTTGCAATAGTTTTAAAGTTTAGTTTTGTGTATTCATAACACAAACCAATTATGCAAAATATTAAAGTCGCTGTAGATGCCGTCGTTTTTGGGTATTTTGATGAGAAAGACCTCCAGGTTCTTTTGATCAAACGGAATATCGAACCTTTCAAAAATGGCTGGGCGCTTCCCGGCGGTTTGGTGATGGATGATGAAAATCTGGATGATGCTGTAAAAAGGGAACTTTATGAAGAAGCTGGTATCAAACCAGATTTTTTGGAGCAGCTGTTTACTTTTGGAAATGTTGGACGTGATCCCAGGAACCGTGTGGTTTCAGTTGCTTATTTGGGTCTGGTCAACCCTTCTTACCACGAACTTTTTGCAGATTCTGATGCAGATGATGCGCAATGGTTCGGGGTCAATCAGCTTCCTAAATTGGCTTTTGATCATCAGGCTATTATTGATGTCGGTTTAAAAAGACTTCGTACAAAACTTCAGTATCAGCCCATTGGTTTCAATCTTCTCAATGAAGAATTTCCCTTTTCCGACCTCGAAAATCTCTACAAAACCATTATCGGAAAAGAAATTGACCGCCGGAATTTCCGAAAAAAAATAATGAGTTACGGACTACTCAATGAGACGAATCACTTCAAAAAGGATGGGAGCGGAAGACCTGGAAAATTGTTTACTTTCAATCAGGAAAAGTACAAAGCATTAGAAGACGAAGGTTTCTATTTTGAAATTAAATAAAAAATAGTTTCTGATAATCAATTAGTTGAATATATTAGCGTAAAATTGACGCAAAATAATTTGCAAGTTGAAATTACAATGCTTTACATTTGTGTAATAATAACGCAATTATGAAATATAGTCTAGCAAATACAATAGAAGAATTTAACAGAAAAGAAAAATTAGACTTTCTGTTTTTCTGGGGACATACAGTGAAAGATGAGATCACAAAAGCTTGTTTTAGTCAATGGTTTCCCTGCGAATTTGTAGAAAGCGACGTCGTTTATAAAACGGCAGAGCATTATATGATGGCGGCAAAAGCGAGGTTATTTGATGATATTGAAATTTTAAAATTAATACTGCAAGCTAATTCTCCAAACGAAGCCAAAGGTTTAGGACGAAAAATTGAAAACTTCAATAGCGAAATTTGGGATCATCATAAATATCAAATTGTGGTTCAGGCTAATTTACTGAAGTTTTCCCAAAATCAGGAGCTCAAAGAGTTTCTTTTGTCAACGGAAGATAAGGTGATTGTAGAAGCAAGTCCATACGACAAAATCTGGGGAATCGGAATGCTGGAATCTGATAAAAATAGTGGTAATCCACTCCTTTGGAATGGTGAAAATCTTCTGGGATTTGCTTTGATGGAAGTAAGAGATTTATTAAAAGATTAAAAACAATTACTAGAAAACTATGCTATTTTAATTAGTTTAATTGTAACCCAAATATTAATTTAAAACTTAAAACTATGTTCGGTTTCAGACACATCAAATTCGATTCAATGACGTACGTTCTTCATTTCAAAAACGGAGAAATTGCGAAAGAGGGAAGAGGTTTATCATTTTTTTATTTCACGCCAAACTCATCTATCGCTGCGATTCCGATGGGAAGTAATGATCTGCCTTTTATATTCAATGAAAATACTTTTGATTATCAGACAGTAAAAATCCAGGGCCAAATCAGTTACAAGATTACAGATCCGAAAGCACTTTCAAATACCTTAGATTTCACGGTAAATGAAGCCGGCGTTTACAAAAAAAATGAAATTGAAAAGCTGAATCAGAGGATTATCAATCTTGCGCAAACTTCCACATCATCGTTTATTCACGAGTTGACGCTGAAAGATGCGATCCGCTCTGCAAAGAAAATCGAAGGAAATATTCTGGAAGGTTTAAAATCTTCGGAAACCATCCAGACGATGGGAATTGAAATTCTGGGCGTCAATATTTTAGCAGTTCAGACGACTCCCGAAATGGCAAGAGCACTGGAAACGGAAACCCGGGAAAAACTCCAGCAGCAAGCCGATGAAGCCATCTATGAAAGAAGGAATTTTGCCGTAGAACAGGAAAGAAAAATCAAAGAATCTGAGCTGAATACCGAAATTGCGGTTGAAGAAAAACAAAAGCAGATCGAGGAAAAAAGAATGGAAACCGAAATTCAGCAGGAAGAAAACAATAAAATCCTGAGAGAAATGAAAATTGCCGCCGATATTTCTGTTGAAAATCAAAGAAAACAACTCATCGTTCAAAAAAATGAAAACGACAGAAAAGAAGCTGAAACGCAAGGTTATGTTTTGGAAACTTCTTTGAAAGCGTACAAGGAAATGGACTGGAAAATTCTGACCGCTCTCAACGGCAATCAGGATGCAAGATCAAATATCGCTTTGGCTTTCAGAGAATTAGCTGAAAACGCAGGTAAGATCGGAAACCTGAATATAAGTCCTGATCTGTTGGAAAATCTTCTGAAAAAATAAAGTGATGAAGATAGAATATGCCATTATTATCAAAAATAAAACTAGACTTGAAGCTTTGATTGAAAGATTCAATACCAAAGCACAGGCTCAGTTTTATATTGAAAGCTCGGGAGGTGATTTTCAGGAATATGTGGACGAACACGAAAAATTCTATCAGTCATTTCTGGAAGTTCAAACAAAACTTTCGAAGGTCATCAAAAATAAAGTGATCGAGAAAGAATTTGTTCCGTCTTATATCTTCTCTGAAAATAATCTGATCATCGTCATCGGACAGGATGGTTTGGTGGCAAACGTTGCAAAATATTCCAAAAAAATTCCCATTGTAGCGATCAATCCTGATGAGGAAAGATATGATGGAACCTTGCTTCCCTTCAATGTGAAAACTTTTTTGGCTGGCGTGAATTCGGTTATTAATGAAAGTTATAACTCTAAGAAAATGAGGTTTGCAGAAGCAGTTCTGAATGACGGACAAAAACTCCTGGCGGTCAACGATCTTTTCATCGGAATGGCGTCTCACAGCTCGGCAAGATATAAAATTGTGCTGGATGGAAAAGAGGAAATGCATTCTTCCAGCGGAATTATTGTCTCTACAAAGACGGGAAGCACCGGTTGGCTGAGTTCGATTTTCAATATGGCTTTTGGAATTTTAGGCTCAAAAAAGCTCAAATATCCGGCTTTGAATGATGACGATCTGTATTTCGCCGTAAGAGAGCCTTTCAAAAGCATAAGAACGCAAACCGAGATCTGCGGCGGAACCATAAAAAGTGGCGACAAGCTGATTATAGAATCATTGATGCCAAATAATGGATTTATTTTCAGCGACGGAATCGAGCAGGATTTTATGCAGTTCAACAGTGGTGCGACGGCGGAGATTAGGTTGTCTGATGAGGTGGCGGTTTTGGTAATGAATGATTGAAATAATGAAAACAAACATACTTTACAGACCAGTTGGAGAGAAGGAAATGATCTTAATTATAGAATCTGACTACAAAAAATTTCCACCAAGATTAGAATGGCAACCCATTTTCTATCCTGTATTGGACGAAAATTATGCTTCGGAAATTGCGGAAAAATGGAATACAAGAGATGAAGCCGGAAATTATCTTGGTTTTGTTACGAAGTTTAAAGTACTGGAAGATGAAATTAATAAATATCCAACTCAAAATGTAGGCGCAAGAAATCATAATGAATTATGGATTCCTTCAGAAGAATTGGAAACATTTAATCAAGCGATTGTTGGAGACATTGAAGTGATAAAAGTATTTGTAGGAGAGGATTTTAAGGAATCTGAAAATCCTGATATAGAAAATTTGATTCTAAAATTTAAATAAAAAACTCAAACTCAATGAAACCCATAATTGAATTAATAAAAGGTGACATCACAAAAATAAATGCTGATGCAATCGTCAACGCTGCAAATTCTTCCTTACTTGGCGGAGGCGGTGTTGATGGTGCCATTCATCGTGCTGGTGGAAAGCAGATTTTAGAAGAATGTATGGTCATTAGAAACCGACAAGGCAAATGCAAAACTGGAGAAGCGGTAGTGACTTCAGGAGGAAATTTTTCTGCAAAATACGTCATCCACACCGTCGGTCCAATTTGGAATAATGATGTAGAAAAATGTTCAAAGCTATTAGCAAACTGCTATAAAAATTCTTTGAAGCTAGCTGAAAGTCTAAATGTGAAAACGATTGCCTTCCCGAATATCAGCACCGGCGTTTACCGTTTTCCTAAAGAGTTGGCTGCTAAAATTGAAGTTCAGGAAGTTCAGGATTTTGAATCTGATGTCATTGAGAACGTAATTTTTGTTTGTTTTGATGATGAGAATGTGGAGATTTATAGAAAATTGTTGATATGAAAAACGTTGTAAAATCAGGAATCTTCGGCGTTTGCATTGGAGATGCTCTGGGCGTGCCGGTGGAATTTAGAACTCGAGAACAATTAAAACGTTCGCCAGTTACAAAAATGCGGGCAATGGGCACTTATCGTCAACCTTTGGGAACTTGGAGCGATGACAGTTCTTTGACCTTATGTCTTGCGGAAAGTTTGTGCAATGGATATAATCTAGAAGATATGGCGTTGAAATTTATTCAATGGCACAATGAAGAAATCTGGACGCCACACGGAAGAGTTTTCGATATTGGAATCGCAACCAGACAGGCAATTTCTAGAATCAGCTCAGGTATAATCCCGAAATTATGTGGAGGAACAAGCGAATTTGATAACGGCAATGGTTCTTTGATGAGAATTCTTCCCTTAGTTTTTTATCTTAAAGACGAAGAAAATATTGAAAAATTATATCACACCGTAAAAGAAGTTTCATCTATTACGCACGGACATTTCCGATCAGTTTTTGCTTGTTTTATATATGTCATTTTTGCAATTGAATTACTAAAAGGAAAAAGCAAAATTGAAGCTTATGATTATATGCAAAAAAAGGTGTTGGAATATGCAGAAAATCAAGAATTTAATCCAAAAGAAATTAAACTTTTTGAAAGAATCTTAAACAATAATATTTCAACTTATCCCGAAGATGAAATCAAAAGCAGCGGTTATGTTCTTCACAGTTTAGAGGCTTCGTTGTGGTGTTTTCTGAATTCCGAAAGTTACTCGGAAGCCGTCTTGAAAGCCGTCAATCTGGGAGAAGATACAGATACAACAGGCGCAATTACAGGAGGAATTGCCGGAATCTATTATGGTTTTGAAAATATACCGGAAGATTGGATTTCTGAATTGGTGCGGAAAGATGATATTGAGAGTATATGTTCTCAATTAGAAAGTAAACTAATAAAGTAAAAAACAAACAATGACCGAAACAGAAAAGAAAAAAATAAGCAAATTTCTCAGCCTGATTCTTCGACATCAACCAGAAACTATTGATTTAGTATTAGACGAAAATGGCTGGGCAAACGTCGATGAATTAAGAGAAAAATGCTCTAAACATAAAATAAGTTTCACTCTAGAAGAACTCGATGAGGTTGTAGAAACAAATGACAAAAAACGTTTCATTTTCAATGAAGATAAAACCAAAATCAGAGCAAACCAAGGTCATTCAATTGAGATTGATTTAGCTTTAAAACCACAACAGCCACCAGAATTTCTCTATCACGGAACGGCTCAAAGTAATCTTGATTCTATCCTGAAAAACGGTATTGAAAAGAGAAACAGACAACACGTTCATCTAAGTCAGGACAAAGAAACCGCTACCAAAGTCGGAATGCGTCACGGAAAACCATTGATTTTGACCATCAAAACTGGAAAAATGTTTGAAGATGGAATTCTGTTTTACCTTTCAGAAAATAATGTTTGGTTGACGGATTTTGTGGATACAAAATATATTTCAAATCAATGAAAAGAACATTAGCAATCGGCGATATTCACGGAGGATTCAAAGCTTTGAAGCAGGTTTTTGAAAGAGCCAAGGTAACTGAAAATGACACATTAATTTTTCTCGGTGATTACGTTGACGGTTGGAGCGAATCGTCAAAAATTATCGATTTTTTGATAGAACTTTCCACAAAACAAGAATGTATTTTCATCAAAGGAAACCACGATGCCTGGACGGAAGATTGGCTGGCTTTCAGCACACAACCGGACGTTTGGCTCGCCAATGGCGGAAAAAGTACAGTCGAAAGTTATTCGGGTTTTTCTCAAGAAGATTTGGAAAGGCATTTGGACTTTTTTCAGAGTATGAAAAATTATTATGTCGATAGCGAAAACCGTTTGTTCATTCACGCTGGATATTCATCTATGCACGGTCCGGAAAGAGAAATTTATTCCAGCAATTACCGATGGGATCGGACGCTTTGGGAAACTGCGGTAGCAATGGACAAAAAGCTCTCGAAAAATTCGGCGTTATATCCGAAAAGATTGCTGTTGTATCACGAAATTTTTATTGGTCATACACCCACTTTATATTTAGGAATCAAGGAACCTGTCAACAAAGCCAATGTCTGGAATTTGGACACCGGAGCTGGTTTCAAAGGTTCATTAACGATTATGGATGTCCATTCAAAAGAATTCTGGCAGAGCGATCCGCTTCCATTATTGTATCCAAATGAAAGAGGAAGAAATTTCTGATGATTGCAAATTCAAATTATTAAATTTGTTCTCTAATCAAGTCAATGAAAAATCTCACATTCCTTCTCCTCCTAATCTCAACTTTCACCTTCTCCCAATCCTTCCAAACTCCTTTCGAAAAAGGAAATGGTAACCAAACGGTCACTTTCGACGAAATGAGAAGTTATTATCAAAATCTCGATAAAGAATTTGAAAGCATCACTTTTCAGACAAAAGGCGACGATGACAACGGCGCGCCAATCGATGTGGTGATTTTTAATCCTACAAAACAAAGTTTCGAGGAGGCCAGAAAAGGAAAATCGGTTTTGTTTGTCAATAATGGCATTCATCCAGGAGAACCGGACGGCATTGATGCAACGATGGTGTTAATGCGAGACTTAGCAACCGGAAAAATCAAAGCACCGAAAAATGTAATCATCGCTGCAATTGCAAGTTACAACATCAGCGGAATGATGAACCGTGGCCGATTTTCAAGAGCCAATCAAAATGGTCCGGAAGAATATGGTTTCAGAGGAAACGCCCGAAATTATGATTTGAATAGGGATTTCATCAAAACAGATTCTAAAAATTCACGAAGTTTTCAGCAGATTTTTCAATGGCTGAAACCGGATGTTTTCATTGACAATCACGTCAGCAACGGTGCAGATTATCAATACACTTTCACTTATATCTCGACCAACAAAGAACGGTTGGGAAATGTTCTCGGTAATTATTTCAATGGCGAAATGCAGAAAACGCTTCTGAAAAATATGCAGAAAAAAGGCATTATTTCCGTGCCTTATGTGAACATTCACGGTGATGTTCCGGACGGCGGTTTCCCAGCATTCATCGATTCTCCGAGATATGCGACAGGCTACACGACGCTATTTAATTCTATCGGCACAGTTGTGGAAACGCATATGCTGAAGCCGTACAAAGACCGCGTGAAAGTGACTTACGATTATATGGTGGATAACATTAATTATATTGATCAAAACTACAAAACCATTCAGCAAAGACGAGCCGAAAATTTGAAACAATACAAAGTCGGAAACCAATATGCGATTGCCTGGAAACTGGATTCTACAAAATACGAAACAATTGATTTCAAAGGCTTTGAAGCAAAATATAAACCAAGCGACGTTTCCGGAAAAACCAGACTTTGGTACGACAGAAAATCGCCGTTTTCCAGTCCGGTAAAATACTACAACACGTACGTTCCTGCAAAAGAAGTCACGATTCCAAAATATTACGTCATCCCGCAATCCGAGTGGAAAGTAATTGATTTACTGAAACTTAACCAAATAAAAATGATTCCGATAAAACAGGATTCTACGATTGCGGTGGAAAGTTACAGGATCAAAGATTTCAAAACCGTTCCCAATCCTTACGAAGGTCATTATCTGCATTACGACACGTTTGTGACCAAAGATTCCGGAAAAATGAAGTTCCGAGCTGGCGATTTCCTCGTTCCGCTGAATCAGGATGGCGTGAAATTTCTCCTGGAAACTTTGGAACCGGAAGCGGTGGATTCTTACTTCAACTGGAATTTCTTTGATGCGATGCTGGGCCAGAAAGAATATTATTCGCCTTACGTTTTTGAAGATACAGCGAGTAAACTTTTAAAAGACAACAAAGCTTTGAAAACCGCTTTCGAAATGGAAAAATCCATAAATCAAAAATTTGCAAACGATGGCGAGGCGCAGCTGGATTGGGTTTACAAACATTCCGAATATTACGAGAAAACGCATCGGCTTTATCCGATTTTTAGGATTAATTAGAATTTATTTTATAACAATTTTTTGATTTTGGTTTCCATTTTTCCCATTATTAATTGATATGCTTGTCCATATTCTTTACTAGGCAATCCATCTTCAATATAAATTAGGTTCTGATTTTTATCTAAAAGAAAAGATTTCGGGTAACCACTGATTCCATAAGTGTTGATTAGTTTTTGCTGATTAGGAATATGAGCAAACTTGAAATCATATTTTGTCAAAAATTTCACAACTTGTTCTTTTGTATTAAAAGTAATCGAAATAAAATTGATTTTATCATTATACTTTTCTTTCAATTCGTTTAAAGCTGGCATTTCCTCGATGCAAGGTGGACAACTGGTAAACCAGAAATTAATAAAAGTAGGTTTGCCCAAATCTAATTTTTGTTTGTCTTCTGGATTTAGAAATTCTAAATTATCAACAATGAATTTTTTGTTTTTAAATTTATTTAATCTCTCTTTCTCCAATTTTAGCTCCACAGGAAGCACATTAAATTCGAAAGAATACACTAAGCTATCTCTCGTAGACTTTTTTAAATCTAAGTCTTCCTCAAAATCGAAATCTTTTCCAAATTGTTTCTGTATATCCTTTAGTTTATTTTGTTTTTCTTTGTCATAAGCTTTTTTAACAAGGATTTTGCCATCTCTGTTTTGATAGTATTTGGTTTGAGAATAAGCGGAAAATGATATTATAACACTTGTGATAATTAGGAATTTTTTCATTGTGTTTTTTAACTTTAAATGTTTCTCAAATCTACAAAATTTCCAATCACAACCCAACCTTCCCCGCCTTTCCACTTGCCATTCAACAAAAACTTAGTATTTTTGAGACAATTAAAAATAGAAAACCTTTCGGAGCATCAAATCTCCAAAGGTTCACAAAAATAATTCTATGAAAAAAACGGCCTACTCTTTAGTCTTTACTCTTTGTTCTTTATTTTCTTTTGCACAGCAAAACGCTTATTACCAGCAATATGCAAAATATAAAATGGATATTGATGTAGATGCTGCCAACTTCACTTATCAAGGAAAACAGACTCTGCAATACCAAAACAATTCGCCGGACGAGCTGAGAGTGGCGTATTTCCACTTGTATTGGAATGCCTTCAAAGCAGGTTCTATGATGGATCAGCGTGTGGCAGGTCAAGGTATAAATGCCGACGGAAGATTGGCAAAAAGAGTCGGAAATACGGTTATTTCGAGATTATCCGAGATCCCGAAAAATGAAGAAGGCGCACAAAACATCCGCTGGATAAAGCAAAACGGAAAAGATTTGAAATTCGAAATCCAGGGAACGGTGATGAAAGTTTACCTTGCCGAGGCAATCAGACCTAATTCTTCCACCACTTTTACAATGGAATGGGACGCCGTAGTTCCAATGCAAATCAGAAGAAGTGGCAGAAATAACCGCGAAGGTGTCGATATGACAATGAGCCAATGGTACCCGAAAATCGCTGAATATGATTACGATGGCTGGGCAGCTTTTGATTATATCGGAAGAGAATTTCACGCTCCGTTTTCTGATTATGAAGTGAACATCAAAATCGATAAAAATTATGTCATCGGAGCCGGCGGAAATCTTGAAAATCCAACAGAGGTAAAAGGTTATGACAGCAATGCGACCATTAAACAAGATATTTCAAACAAAGTAACCTGGAAATGGAGCGCCAAAAACATCCTCGATTTTGCCTGGGCTGCAGACAGAGATTACATTGTAGAAAGTTTCCCAATCCTGGATGGACCAAAGGTTTTCCTGGTTTATCAGAAATCTGAGAAGACAAAATACTGGTCCGAGATGAAACCCTACATCACCAAATATTATCAGTTGATGAACGCCACTTTTGGACGTTACAAATGGCCAAGCTATTCCTTCATCCAAGGTGGAGACGGCGGTATGGAGTACGGAATGTGCACCATGATTCTGGGCGAATCTACAAGTTTGGAAGGATTATCGGGACTGATGTTCCACGAAGGCGCGCACTCCTGGTTTCAGCAGATGCTGGCTACCAACGAAAGTGTGAGACCTTGGATGGATGAGGGTTTCACGCAGTACGCAGAAGATTTTGTGTCCTACAGACTGTTCCCGCCAAAAGAGACTCAGCCAAATCCTTTTGCCGGCGCGGTTAAAGCTTACACCAATTTCACCAAATCCGGGAAAGAGGAACCTGCGGTTTGGTTGGCAGACCATCACGATAATGGAACAGCTTATACCTATGCAAGTTACATCAAAGGGGAAATGTTTTTGGTGCAGTTGGGTTACATTGTTGGGGAAGAGAATCTCAATAGAATTATGCTGAAATACTATGATGAATGGGCGATGAAACATCCGACGGAGAGAGATTTCATCCACATTGCGCAGCAGATTACGGGAATGGATTTGAAATGGTTTCAGCATTATTGGATCAACACCACAAAAACCATCGATTACGGCATCAAAAATGTTAAATATGACCCGGAATCTACCACCATCACACTCATCAACAAAGGCGGTGTTCCGATGCCGATTGATTTCAGTATTTTGACTAAAGACAAAAAGGTCGTTAATTATAATATTCCGCTAAGTCTTACCAGAACCTGGAAATCTAAAGATATCTACGGACCGATCAAGACATTGCCTTATTGGGCATGGACGCAACAGGAATATACATTTACAATTCCCTACACAAAAAGCCAGTTATCTGCAATCGGCATAGATTTCAGTCAGCGTTTGGCAGATGTGAATACTGAGGATAATTATCTGGAGGTGAAGTAGAGCGGTGTCCAGAGGTGATTTTAGTGGTTGAGCTGTAGGTTTCTCTTAATAAAAGTGAATCAGTATCAACTTTGTTGTTTCAATAGATTTAATTATTAAAAAGATTCAAAATTGGCTTTATTATTTTGTTTTAGACAAATTGTGTTTAGTCTGAAGACAATAACATTATTTTTTTACTAATTTTGTTTAACACCAACTAAAAATCACTTTATGAATACAAAATTTACTGCCTACAAAAAACTAAATTATTCAGAAACAATCAGTTCCAATCGCAACCGGTTATGTTGCGCAATTTTGGTATTGACGATGTTTTTTGGTTACAATACCAGGATTCAGGCGCAGACAAAAGTAGTCGTTCCCAATAGCAACGAGGGTAGTGCCTTCATTGGACCTTATGGCAATGCTGGAAGACAATTACAATTAATTATCGACGATACGCTTCTCTCTTCTCTGATAGGGAAAAATCTGTCGTCCATTTCGTTCCGCCTGCCTGCCAGTACAGCTACAAGCTGGCCACCAACTGCTTTGGTAATGAATGCATTTGATATCTATCTAAGTGACAGTGTCGAACCGGCCAGTCGACAACTTGATTTCGCGGCCAATGTAGTGGGAACACAAACAAAAGTGAGATCGGGTAGTTTATCGATTCCCGCAGGTGCTCTTACGGTAGGCTCTAATCCGAATGACTTCAGTTTTAAAATTACTTTTACCAGCCCATGGCAATATACCGGCGGCAATCTGTTGGTCGAAATACGACACGGCGGTACAGGCATATCTTCGAGAAGCGTTCAAGCGGCGTCAACAAGTTCTGCGGGCTATGGTACCTTGTATTCAGCACTTTGGCAATCTACCGGAGATGTTTTGCAGGGTAATTTCAGCCAGTTGGAGATTACTGCAGATGATAATTTAGGCGTAAGTTCGGTGAAAATTGGCTCAGGTCTCAATATTTATCCAAATCCGGTAAAAGATATTTTGTCTGTAAAATCTGAAAAAGAGTTTACTTCTTATTCGGTTTACGATATGTCGGGACAAATGGTTGCTTCAGAAAAAATCTCCGGCAAATCAACTATGAATGTTTCGCGACTTCCAGTTGGTCAGTATGTGCTAAAGTTGGCTGATAAGAACGGTAATGTTGAATCTACACCATTTATTAAAAAATAATTTTCATCACTATCGCACGTCTGTAAGTATTTTAACGGTATGAATTTAATAAATTAATATAGCCATATAACAATTCCGTCTTCTATCATTTCAGACTTCGGACAAAAAGTAATCCATGAATTCTATCGTAATTAATATAGGAAACACCAATATCCGCTTCGGCTTGTTTGATGACGACAACTGCGATATCTCGTGGGTTATCAATACAAAGCCCTATAAAACGACCGACGAACTGTACGTTCAGATTCTGATGCTGTACCAGACGTATAAAATTGATGTTGAGAAAATTGACAAAATAATTATTGGTTCGGTAGTTCCTCAATTGACGAAAGTAGTAAGCAGCGGCATCAGAAAGATCCACAACAA